>FUFK010045703.1_pt1 | contig 43394 bp, 29 predicted proteins | sample 1021851 | NCBI WGS metagenome assembly FUFK01 (sample SAMEA51879418, study PRJEB19060) | metagenome
CAAGGCATTCCCAAAGTCTCTGATGTAGGCGATCCACAAGAGTTCCCGGAATTCCTGCGCGATAGCCTGGTGTGTGGTGATTCACGTGATATGAGCATGATTCCACCCAATAGTGTCCAACTAATGGTCACCTCTCCACCGTACAATGTCAGCAAGGAATACGATGAGGATTTGAGTCTGCAAGAATACTTGAGTATGCTCAAAGACGTCTTTACTGAAACCTATCGAGTCTTAGCCCCTGGCGGCAGGGCAGTCATCAATGTCGCTAATGTGGGCCGAAAGCCATACATTCCACTAACCAGTTACATCAACATGATAATGCTCGAAATTGGCTTCTTGATGCGTGGGGAAATAATCTGGGATAAGTCAGCATCTGCCGGTACTAGCTGTGCTTGGGGCTCATTCAAGTCGGCCTCCAATCCGTGTCTTAGAGACGTGCATGAATACATTCTGGTCTACTGTAAAGGCGATTTCAAACTCGGGCGCACCAAGCAAGAGCGGGCTGAAGGTCGTGAGGATACTATCGAGAAGCAGGAATTCATTGACTTCACCAAATCCATTTGGCGTTTCCCGACTGCATCAGCCAAACGTATTGGCCATCCCGCACCGTTTCCAGAGGAATTACCACGGCGTTGCATCGAGTTTTACACTTTCAAAGGCGATGTCGTGCTTGATCCATTTATCGGTTCAGGCTCAACCGCACTAGCGGCTAAGCACACAGGTCGCTCTTACATTGGCTATGATATCAGCCAAGAATACGTTGACTTGGCTAATCAGCGTCTTCTTTAGGTTCATTCTCGATTAACTCAGCATCAACGGTGCTAGTCGCCTTATCGACCATTTCTACCCCTTCACAGCGCATACTGATTTGATAGCCGACACCGCCAGCAATNAGCATGAATAGGATAATCATTGACGACATTGCAAAGCCGTAGTCGGAGAAAATTTCACCCAGTGCTGAGAAGAAGCCGTCGGATTCGTCGACATCTTCCATGACCTTTGGCTTGATTAGTTCAACCACGGCTTGCTGGTCGTAAACATTTCTTGTGAAGGTCAGCATACCATCCATTGAATCATCATAGTTTTCTGATGGACTTGCNGGGTCTAAGTCAGAATAGTAATCTGGTTTTTGCTCGAAAGCGATATCTCTGGGCTCGGTTACGTCAAGTGTTAGAATAACGTCAACAGTGTAAGGAATTCTAGATTCAAAGAATTCCGGGTCTTCGATGAAGCCAAATAGAGTCGCCGCTTGCCCGGTTACGTCAAAGTGCGCCCACTGACCCCAAGCAGATGAGTCAACATCTAAGTCGTAATACCACGAATCGGCAACTCTACTGCCTTGGCCTTGCGCATCATTACTGCCATCCTCGGCAAGGTCAATTTCTAATTGCACAGAGCCAACCTGACCAGAATCAAGTTCGAATTCAGTAGCGGTGAACATTGCTTCGAGTCGCTCGGTACCGTTTGGAATCCAAACATAGTGGGAGTCTTCCGTGTAGTAAACGGCACCCGAGTTGCCGTTGTTGAAGTGGTTCCAGTCCCCCTTCCATGAGTGTCTGACTCTATCGGTGTCGAGTGAGATGGTCTTTTCACCCATCATATTTTCATAGATTTCCCAAGCATCCCAAACCGTATACTCTGGGTGGTCAGTGATACCATTACCATCTTGGTCGCGCATTAATTGTAAAGTTCTAGCCAGCGCCACTGCCCCGTCGGTATCGGTAAGCCCGTGTCCAACACGCCAATCGTGACATTGCCCAGTAGCGCTTAGGTAGCACTCGTCTGGGATATCATTACAGGAATCATCGCTATTACCGTCTTCACAAGAGTTCGCCATGCCTTCATAGACAGCGGTTAATTCGAGAATCAATTCTAATTCGTGGATTCTACTGAAGTTCTCAGTAGCCCANTTCTCNAACTGNCCGTANGCNGCAGTGCCTTCNCCACCAACTAAACTGTCACCGAAGTCNTGGTCNTCACGATGGTAATCAGCNACNCCNAGNGANGGTGCAATGTCGAGAATCAATCCAGCCATACCNCCAACGTGTGGNGTNGCCATCGAGGTTCCNGANATNGNCATGTAATACAAATCACCTTGNGTNTTGGTAGTNGCATCAATNGCNGTACCTCTTGGNGCNGTAGCCCAGATNTCTCTGCCAGGTGCACCNACATCNGGCCAAGTGTGTTGTTGATTCATACAGCCTCTNGANGAAAATGANGTAATTGCNGTACCATCATGAGTTAGNGCGGCAACAGAAATCGCNGAAGGAGTATTAGCATATACATTGGTTTTCAGTCCACCAGAACATTCTCCACCATTACCACCGGAGTTTGAAGCAGCGAAGATTACCGCAACGCCATTTTCAAAGGTCAGGCGGTCGGTTACTTGGGCAATAACGCCGTTGGGATCGTAGTCGCCATCGGTACCCCAGGAGTTAGATACCACCCTAATGTGATACGGGTTTTGGCCAGGGATCGAATGAATAAATGTCCATTCTAAGCCTTGTTCAGCGGCGAAAATTGAGGCGCCATCACCGGTTCCAAGCGCCACCAATTGGCCGCCTTTGGCAACCCCTGCTCGACGACCAGCACTGGCATCACCATTGCCGGCAATAGTACCGCCTACGTGCGTACCGTGCCCTGAGGTAGTGTCGGAATTACGAGTTTCAGTCCACACCCCATCCCACTTTGCCGAGTAGATCACTTTGTCACCGGTCCATGGTTCAAGATAGTCAAAATCAGGGTGGCCGGCATCAACACCAGTGTCTAGGTCAACAATTGCGGTACCATCACCGTCCCACTCAGTAAACGACAAATCGACATCATACTGGACCACTCCTTCAGGAGAGACAATTACCCTGTCCCAGGTATCGGTCGCCTTCACGACGTGAGTAGTTTCGTGCATCATGGCACTTGGCTCAGTCGGGTCACCACCCCATTCGGGTGGCAGGAAAAAGAAATCCAATTCTTTGTCAAGTTCGAGGTATTCGACCCTGTCCCAATTAGAAATACGTCTAACATCTTCGGCTTTTGCTTCAATTAAGCCACCATCAACTAGTGGGGCATCGCCTATTACGTTGGCACCAAATTCTTGGAATTGGGCAAGGTCGGAATCAGTTACTGGTGAGTTGAGTTGGAAAATCACAGGAAGCACGGTATCCACTGATGTTTCATACAGTTCTTGTTGTAAATCGTAGTTCATCTTGTCGTAGTCACCCATCGGATTAACTTGGTCTGCTAAGGGTGCAGCAGTCGCGCCGACCATAAGTAACTGTAGCAGAAGGGAGACAAAAATCACGACTCTGCGATTGTGTTGCATAGACAAGCCTAATGTCCGTCCTTCAAAGGTCTTATTCATCATTGTTTGACGGCGCAGGTCTTGGCAAACCGTCTTCTTTGACGGTGTTTAGCACGACGTGAGTAAATGACCTTGTGACGCCTTCCAAAGTGAATACCGTTTTGGCTAAGTCATCTAAATCTGCACGATTTTTCACTCTGGCAAGAACTATTGAATCCCAATCTCCAGTCACGTCGTATACCGAGAATACTCTTGGGTCTGCGGCAATTTTCTGTTGCACATCAATCATCATACCTTTAGCAATTCTAAGGCCGGCCATAATGGTCATATTCCAACCGACACTTTCTGGATCAATTACCACGCTGTAACCCTTGATGATACCTAATTGTTGCATTCGGCGAATTCTGTTAGTAATGGTGCCTTGAGCGACACCAACATCTCTTGACAACTGCCTCTGACTTGATCTTGCATCATTTAACAACGAATCGAGAATCGCCCTGTCAACCTCATCCAAATCCATATCAGACACCACCACAGGCTATACTTACACACCTTCAAACTTCGCTAATTCTTGCAAATCTATGCTGGGGGCAATCGCTAGAAATTGAGTCCAAACNCCGAGTTCATCGACTTCCAGTTTGATGTGTAGACGGCACTCAGAGGGTTCTAACTGCTTGAACTTTAACTCAACATTCACTGATTTATTGGCTTCAATAACGCGACTTTTGAAGCGAGAAGACAATTTCCATGGCCCGTCAACTTCAAGCGATTTTATTTCCATTCGCCGGTTTTTTGTCGTCAATTCCATCACTAAGCAGTTGGTCTTTTCACGGTGCCAATATCCAGTTATTATCGGCATGCCGTGCTCTTCTCGATACATATTGCCAAGGATCGTAGAGATGACAATCACTGCAAAAACGATGGCAAAAATCGGCATTAGGAATTCGTTGAGTTCGACATTTTCTGACTGAGTTGCCAAGGCTACCTGATTGAGATACAACAGTTGATTGGCATCATTGCCTTCAATTTCGCCAAAAAGCGCAAAGGTAACTGACCAGCCATAAGGCGAGTCAGCAAAATCAACCCCTGCCGCAGTTAGATGAGATTCGGCCAATAACCAAGTGGTTTGCGTTGAATTGTTAGCTTGGTTACTGAAGCCGAACTCTGGTTTCATTTCGTATACCAGATTACTTAATGTTCGATGATGGTCATCAATTGCATATGCTTTACTTAGGTAGATGTACATGATTGTTGAGTCTGATAAATTGACTAACGGGGTTATTTCGATGGGCATCTCAATTCGGTGTCCATCCAATTCTTGATAGACGTTTAATTCCCCAACTAGGTTTACCAACGGCAGCATTTCCTCAATGTGATTACGGTTATCATCAGCCTGTTGAGCGTCGCTCTCTTCATTGGTAATCAGGTGGGCTTTTTCGGCAGCAAGGTCAACAAATAATTCGCCAGCTCTTGCCTTTGCATCATCATCTGGCCAATTTGAATTGGTTTCATCACTGTAAGCCCACCAGTTCAGAACGACACTATCCTTTGATGTGGTTTGACAGTCGTCAGTTGTTATGGCGACAAAACATTCGATTAGTACACTATCAAAGGTATTCACTTGATCGATTTTCACACTAGCGATGGCCTCATTATCTGCCGCAGAAACACCAATTGATGATGTACATATAACCAATAATACGACTACAACGACCATTTTGCGCATATCATTCCCCCTCAAGTTCATGCTCAAACGGCAGGCGTAATTTTGCCCTTAGAATATCTTTCTCAGTAGTGCTAATCATCAAACTAATCCAATTACCGCTCCATGCCGAAATCAAAACCTGATGATTTAATAGGGTATTACCAAGAATCAGCGGGCCAGAATATTCTTTCATAGCCGCAGGCAGTAAATCCCCCTTCAGTATCGCTTCATCATTCAACAATGCAATCACGGTTGCGGAATCGATCTCAACCACAACATCTCCGAGGATTTTCTCAACTGCCGGTATTGCTTCCTGTCTCGTGCGCCATGTGCCTTTGTTGTTGACAAAACAAGGCATGCCAGCATGGATAATTTTCAATGGATGAAACGTATCATGTTGCCAAAAATTGCCATCTTTATTTGGACACATTGGGTGAAATAATCGGTGATAAACCGATTCAGGAGTGATGTTGAGACGTCTGCCGCGCTTCCACCATCTAAGCCCGTTGAGATTCAGTTTGTACTGTTCAGTGACCTGAGTAATCTCTTCAATTGGTGCAGGAATTACCGCGTGTCGCCCACCGGGTTTGACATCGATAATACGCGGCTGCCAGCCCGAATCTTGTACCAGCTTTCGTTTTGGGATGTAGACCTTGGCTTTGCCTTCCGGCGTTGCTTCTGGTTTATGTCTCAGCAGCGCAACAAAAAAGCCGCCAGTATCATTATCCATGTGGTACAATCGCTTGGTTAATTTTAGCTGTTCAGCGATAGCATTTTCAGTGTTCAAATCCGTATTTTTATCAATTAACCGACGTTTTTGTGGCCCAATATGAGCCCATTTTAGCCCGGGAAGTTTGGGCAACTGATCAATGATTTCTACAGTTTCACCATCGTCATCGATTATATCCCAGTCGGTTAAGCCCTCATGCATTATCAAACCTGGCAGGATTGACTCATCGATTGCCACCAGTTCCATCCACGGGCAATTGCGTAATACTTCGGCAACCACGGCTTCATTTTCAACCGGATCGATGCTGCAAGTAGAGTAGACCATTTTGCCCCCCGGCCTTAATCCGCGAGCCCCACTTTGCGCGATATTTACTTGCAAGCCGAATAAACTGCGACCGTCCAACGGGCGCCATTTTTCCCAGACTTTGACGTTTTTACGCGTAGTTGCTGAACCAGAACAGGGTACGTCAGCAATTATTGCATCATAACCAGGCTCTGGAATTCTGCCGATATGACGCCCATCCTGCTGGTTGATTAGCACGTTGGTTAGGGCTAGTCGGGCACGATTTGATATCAGCATATTTATTCTTGATGAAACGGGCTCGTTAGCAATAACAAATCCTTGTGAAGAGAGTTTTTCGGCGATCTGAGTGGTCTTTGATCCCGGTGCTGCGCACATGTCAAGAACCACAGTTTCATCGGTAATCCCAAGAATCTCAACCGGCAGCATACTTGCTGCTTCTTGTCGGGTAATTCTACCACTGTCATGGAGAATAGTCATCATTCTCTTGGCATAACCATTCGGTGCCTTTCCTCTCGCAAATGGCATTTGCCATGCAGTTTCATCGGGCATCCAAGGTATTGGTTTGGCGCCCAATTTTTTGAGTTCATCAATAGTCCAACCCCGGTCGCTGCGTTCTTTGGTAACGCGTAGAGTTTCAGGTAAAACAGAGATTGCTGATGACAGCCATTGTTCTATGTCAATACCGAGCGTGGCGGCGAGTCTTGCAAGTAATGACTGGCTGGCAAAGGACATCAACTCGTCCTCCTCCCACAGGTCATAGGCCATGATTGACGCCTTGAGTATCTGCTCTATGTTGATTCCGCCATCCTCAAGGGCTTAATGCTAGTAGCAATATCATGCTGGGAGATACGATGCCGCTTTTTTTCCCGGTGCTGATTTTCTTCCTGTGTCTTTGGTTAGTGGCTAATAGGGTTGATCAATATTGTCAGCGCTTTTCACCAATGGTTGAAAAGCGGTTGATTAGTTCTTACCGCATCATACCAGTTTTGATGGTAATCTGGCTGATGGTTGTTCGGGCAAGGGCAATCATCGAAAGGGACGGCAATCACGTCGAGGTTGCTAATCGATTACAAGGTTCAGACTACGCGTTAAGTGATTTGAAACTGTTAATTTCTGGTGACGGAGTTGGCGAGTTTTCGCTGCTATTGTTACTGACGTTCGCGCTGTGGACAATCAATTTACCGAGTATGAAACAGGCACCAATAACCGTACGGAAAGCCGTTCAAAGCAAGGTTATGCTCTATGTTTCAGCATGTACTCTACTCACATTTTGGGTATTCTTTCCCGAATCAAATTACTATTCTCCGGAATCATTACCTTTGCAATCAACTTTGTCTTCAACAGGCGATTATAATGTTTTGATGGTAGTTATTGCCACACTCATGATTGCATTCAGTGGCGAATTATTTGCCATTACTGCTATTTATAATCTTGACCAACATTTCACAGTACTTCGCAAACGAGTGCTTTGGAAAATATACTTAATGTCTGGGCTGTTGTTAGCGGGCTTATATCACGGCAATTATTTTGATATTAACTGGATTGCACAGCCGGGTAATGAAAAAGTTATTGCGACAATAATTTTACTTTCTCAAACCCTTATTTTGGCATTTATTTGCGTCCCAGGCAAGCGTTCAGACAACCTGCTCAGAGTTGGTGAAGGTAGAACAAATTCGTTTGCCATAATGTCGATTATTTCTTTGATTATATTGGTTGTCGTAACCTCGGTGGTTTTGCGGCAGACTAGTGAGTTAGATTCGGGCAATCGTTACCTAGAGGAATCATTGTGGCTAACAGCTTCATTTCTGATAATGGTTTCATTTACTCAATTATTGCCAAGGTATGGCTTTGATGGTGCAGCCAGACCAGAATATTGGTGGCTGCGAGTTGTGTTGGTATTCTCTCCAGCGGTTATTTTTTGGTTCAATAATTTAGCAATTTTTATCATTCCAGGACTTTGGTTAGTTGCTGCATTATCCATTGTTGTTCCAAATATGACTGAACGAGATGCTAAATCGCCTGCATTATTAGGGCTGCTAATTTTGTTTGCAAGTGTAGTATTAATCATGCTCATTACTTCACTGACAGACAATATGCTCAGTAATTTGCTACTTTTAGGCAGCATTTGGATGATAATTAGTAACATCATTGTTCTAAGGATTACCTACGACTGACATCAATCTATTGACAAACTACAGGTATGGGGCAGAAAATCATCGCGCTACTTATTAATACAAGAGAAACCCTTGGAGCGAAGTCAAAGACTTCAAGGGATGGGACCCTAATGACTAGAGCATTTAGAGGCGGTATAGANAGTAGAAGAAAAGCACGAGCGCCGACAAGAATTACCAATTGGAATCCAATTCGTGATCTTAGAGGTTTGAAAATACGAACAACAGCAATTGGTAATGAAATGGGCCCACTTGTTGATGTTCCAGCAATGATTAGAATCGAAGATGAACATTGGGTTTTCGAAAGAGTTGAGGCTGGGGTGCTNCAAAATCTGACTCACCGNCTCATAGTTCATGATTCATCCGGCTCAACTACTATTGGCGCCACAGCCGGCATGGAAACAGCAATGCAGGTAGCACAAAAAATGGCGACTTTAGAAAACAAAATCGTTATGATAAGGCCGCTTTAGAACAGATTCCAAATCGCTGAAACGACACCTTGGTTTACCAAGTAGAAGAATACTCCAACAATGATACATGCCGCGTAAACTTGGAACGGCGTAATCTTCCAAGCATGTTCTGACTCTTCGTCAAAATATCGAATAAGTCCAGCGGCTTGTTGGATTCCACTGCCCTCGGATTTCTTCTTTGAAGCCATTTCAATCATCCNCTCCGAGTAGCATCCCCTTTATCAACGCGACGCGTCATGATATTGAGCGAATTTTGTTATTATTCCGACTCCGACAAGTCAATCAATGGGATTGACTCATCTGCTTCTGGCTGGATTATTAGGTCTTCATCAAAGCGTATAGATGCTAGGTTTTTGTCGATAACCAATCCACTATTTTCTTCATTCATAGCGTTGTCAGGGTTAGCCTCAATCAATACTGCTTCGATTCTAGCCACCGCTCGTTCGACACTGGGAAGGTTTTGATCCTGCAATGCTTCTCTGGCGATGTTCAAATCATATTTTGCCGATGCAATGCTAACTTCTGCCTTGTTTTTCGACCACCCGTTCAGTTCATCTATCGCCCGAATTTTCTTTTCGACATTTTGTATCGCTTCTTGCATCACCATGATTAGTTCATTAGTCGTATCTCGACATGTCTCAATTAGCTTTAACCAGGCCTTTTCGTTGCTTTTTATGGTTACTTCTGGATATGATTTAGCAATATATTTTCTTGCAGACCTGTCATGTTTAAACCGCCACGGTTGCCATGAGGATGAGGCGACTAAGTCGAAGACCAGCCTTGCAATAACGCTTGGCGGACCATCCAATTCAATGATATTTAGATATCCTGAAGTCAACAGTCCCAATCCCCAATATGAATCTGAAGTAATCGTAACAGTAAGCGGACCACTAACAGTTTTTAGCCGCCATTTCTGTTCGTTATATCCTGGTAGTTCTAGAAATTCAGGAGTATCTGGAGATTCGAGCGTAGCAATTATTGCTGAAGCAATATTTCCTAAGTAAACTATCGCACTGTTACCGGGAAATTTGTCACTACGTAATAGTCGAGTGGATTTCTCCACTTTGTGATTGGATTTTGCTTTGGTAACTTGGCCGATTAGTACAACATTTCCATGGTTATTGTAACCGGCCATGACTGATGGCAAATATCTTTGGAACATGAATTAAACGGAATGTTGTGCGTCGTAAAAGGATTCATTAGTGACTTGTCATCTGCCAAACTAGGTGAAACCATGGGCTCGAGTCCGAAACAATCCAAGACCAGTAAGTTGACTGCAATACCGGGCGTTGGAGCGGCAACTGCTAAGAAACTGCTTGATGCGAAATTGGATACAGTGTCGAAGGTTGCTGCTGCCGGAGCAACTAAATTAGTGAAAGCTGGTATCCAAGCGGCATTAGCAAAGAAGGTAGCAGCGGCAGCTAAGACACTTGACAAAGCGTCTGCAACGGCAAAGAACACCGCGGCAACAGCGAAGAAGGCTGCCAAAGCAGCACCTGCTAAAGCAAAAGCAGCAGTTAAGAAAGCTCCAGCTAAGGCAAAAGCCACCGCTGTCAAAGCCAAAGCGGCTTCCCAATCTGCCGCAAAGAAGACTACTGATAAGGCTAAAAAATTAGCATCAAAGGCAAAGGCTAAACCAAAAACCGCTCCTAAGGCTAACGATAATAGAATTGGCCCATCTCCTGACACCCCACTGTCAAAAATGGCTTGGTTTAGGAACGCTAAGAAATAATCACGCGAATTATTCAAAGACCCGGTGGGTAATCCTTAACTATGCCCAGAAGGAAGTATGGTCGTTTACGGAAGACTGTTGAACTTCCTGCAAAGGAGAACTGCTCGCGCTGCCGATCAGGAAAGTATTGTCCAATTCCTGGCCATTCAGGTCAAGCAGTGAAACCACATCGTGAATGGCTTGGCCCTGAAAAAGTAGCGAAGCGGAAAGCCAAATCAAAGTAAGATTATTCGATACCAACGGCACTTGTTGAGGGCGTATTTTCCACTAATTCTTCAATTGGCTCATCCACTTCGGCAAGGCTATTCCTCATCGATTGTGCTCTATTGTACACTTCACGTAAGGTTTGGTCTGAAATCTCAAGATATACTCGAGTGGTAGCAATGCTACTGTGGCCTAGTAATTTTTGGATCGATACTAAGTCAGCCCCTCTCTCCAAAAGGCCCGTGGCAAAATTGTGTCTAAGGACGTGTGGCGTCAATTTACCCTTTGGTAATCCTGCTTCAATGGCTAAATCGTCCATCAACCGTTGGACACCACGGGGATTTATTCTGCGTCCAGCAGAGTTAAGCAATAATGCATCAAATTCACCTTTGACTCTAGAATCTCTAACCGGCAACCACGCGTTAATCATCTTCAACGATCGGTCGGTAAACAGGACCAAACGATCTTTGTCACCTTTCCCGCCAATCACTTTGGCCGATTTATCCTGAATATCGATGTCGCTGAGGTTTAGATTGCATACCTCACTTACTCGCAAGCCAGTATCAAGCATCAGAGTAACAACCACTGAAGCAACAGGATTTTCACTAGTTTTCGCAGCAGCCAAAACCATGGTCAATTCTCTACGAGTGAGTGTTCTTGGCAGTCTCTTCCCAGTTCTAGCCCTAGTAAGGTGTTCTGGCCAACGATGACCCAACCACTTCAAAAGGTGACGTGCTGCGGCTAATCTAGCATTGTAGGTAGTTGGCCTGAGGTCTGACAGGCTATGAGTCCATAAATCGATTCTGCCATTCAATGGTTCCATTCGTTGTGCTAAATCATGAATAGTCATTGAGTTGTATTCAGCTTCACTCAAAACCTCTTCTCCTGGAAGTAATGTCTCAACATATGATGTTAAACCAGAGATGTATGACTTTTGGGTATTGGCTGATTTATTCTCGGATTTGAGTTGTTTTTTGTAACAATCTAGCCAAGGTAGGTTTCTAAGATGAAACAAGCGTGGCGGCAGTGAAACCTCATCGTTAGTTAGACGTAATTGGCTTGGCCTCAGAGCCTTGCGCTCTCGACTAAAGGTTCCTCCGCTGTTTTTCATTGGCGTCACCGCCCCTCGCCGAAGCGAGTGTGCATCCCGTGCCCCGCAGGGCATGAGGGTGATAGAGGTGTAAGATATCAAACCATCGGGACTCTAGCCCTGTAGAGTGTATCACTTCTTGCCATATGGAATCCAGTCGGTACCATTCCACCACATGATTGTCTGATCAGACATTTGTCGCCAAGAATGGCCATTACCATCGGTCCATTGTTGCAACACCACAGGTTCCAATGCTGGAAGCGGCATGGCCGGAAGCGGCAATATTGGCTCAGCAGCGCCAGTCGCGGTATAATCTCCTTCGTTCCGGGGATTTTTATTTCTAAACAGGATTAAACCGCCGCTTAGNATAATAATAATCACGCCAATGACCGTGTAAAGCANAAAATTATTTTCACTGGATTTACTTGTAGCCATTTCGTTGCCCTGTTGTTCATTATCTGAGGTTTGCTCTGTGACCGCACAGCCGAAATCATCGACAATTGCCTCAGGGTTACTGTCTAAACACGCATCTTGGGAATCTAATATTCCATCATTGTCGACATCTAAATTAGGTTGGTTGTTATCTATTATTGTACTGTTATTTTCACTACCGATATCGGTTTGTGTATCATTATCTTGTGATTGATTGAGTCTAAGCGATAACTGAACTATCTCTGACGTATTGTTAAGCATCCTTGAAGGTGTATGTAAAAGGATTATTTGTATTTCTTGGGTTGTGCCAAAATCCCAATTAGCAACACCAATTTCGAAATCATATGATGAGTTGACATTGATTGGTAAATCTATCATATCTTCGTTACATGAGTTATCCAAATTGCTTATTGATATCGTAATCCAATAAGAACTCACACAGTAAAGAGTCCAATAATTAGCAAAGTAAGTTAGATTCGCCATAAATGAAGAATCAATATTTAGCTGTACAGTTTTAATCTCATCACGGGAATCAAAAAATAACATATCGTTTGCTATGGACATGACCTTGTTGTCTCCTACAGGAGAATACGAAAATCTAATCGCAGTATGCGTAGTGTATGTGCTCGCAAAAATTATTTCCAGTTCAAATAACAAGTCGGTTAACAACGGTTCAATGCGTAGATGCACATCAAAAGCTATTTTTTCATTTTGTCCAACTAAATTACCCATTTCATTAAACTGTGATAGTGTTAGATTCAAACCATTGTAACCTATCCTCAAATCTGAGATTGCTGAGTCGGATTGTAATAAAATTTCGCTGGCTCGAAAGGCTCGGTTTGAGACTTCATAATGCAACAAAAAGTATTCCTTACCCATGGTGTAAACGGTTTCATTAGAATCTATAAAATTTGGACTACCGGCGAAATTGTTCTCATAATCAAAATCATTGAGAGTTACCACTGCTTCTGGGTTAGAGTATTGTGGTAGCGAGAACAATGTGAATATTGGAACTCCATCATATAGATTGGTCATTTCGTCGTTATCATCCTCGTAGACAATGTTAATATCTAATGGCCTAATTGAGTAAGAACTATTTGGCAACAATCCATTGTTTGGGATAAGGTTGATAAATACGGTAAAACTTTCACCTCCGTCTAACAATATGACTTCGTCTTCAAATTCACCTTCTTCGCCAGTTGCACTAGATAGCGTAAGCGAAAATGGTTTGTACTCAACATATGAATGGCTTACACTTAATTGGAAGAGCGTTTCACTTGAACCGGTATTTTGTATTGTAAGATTAAATCTTGTTACTTTGCAATCACAAACAAAGTGTTCTGTTTCATTACCATTCATAGATATAAAATAATCTTGTTCTTTGAATACTACTTGGCTGGAATTACCGGTCAAAGATGCTCCGTCGCTTAGATTTAGTTTTACAGATAAGGTATAGTTTCCGCCCCATATGTCCTTATTATAGGAAAATAATGTAAAGATAACAATCCCAGAATTGTCGGCATTTGTTTGGTAATCGGTAGTGGTTATCTCTTGATATGTAATATCCTGGTTGTCGCCGTTGAAAGTCAATCTTAGATTTATCTCTGCTAATTGATCTATCTGATTAATGTGGGCAGCATGAACAGAAATTTGCATCTCTCGGTGCTCAGTGATATTATTTGGTGACCATACAAGACTTTGCTCATCATTAAATAGTGCTCCTGGTTTGTGTATCTTTACACTAAGTTCTTGCTCAGTGTTAGAATCCATCGAATCTACATAACTATCAAGCGAATCAAACACTGTGATATTTATTGATGATATTAACAAGCAAAAAACCGCTAGCAACATTGCCATATTGGGTTTAGAGTCCTTCATCGAACTATCAATGATAATCGCATGTATATTGAAGTTTGTAATATCCTATTACGCCATTTCTTGGTCTTTTTTCGTGGCGTTTAGGGATTGCTCTGCAACCCCCAAAATCGCACTTTTCAGTGACGCCCGTAACTGATTTAGTTCGCCATAACATATGATTACGTCATCATATCTTAACTGCACATCGGAGTCAGGATTCCACAATAATTTATTTTCCCTGGACAAGGCGAATACAGGGATTTCGTAACTTGTCCTAAAAAGGTCAGAGATCTTATTCCCTACCATCATTGGATGATTTCTTAGCTGTAGTGAAAGAACTCCCGAACCGGGAACCGTTCTCAGCAACTGGTCCAAATCTACTTCCGAAAACGCGGTTTCGCTCATCACGTAATCTATAATTTCTCCGGCGACGTTTATACCACTTGCTTTTTCTATACCCTCTAGTCCAGGCGATGAATTGACTTCTAGTACTAGTGGGCCATTATTTCCTTCTAGGAGGTCTACTCCAGCCACATTTAACCCAAGCACTCTAGCTGCCCGACAGGCTTGCTCTTCGTATTCTGCACTAATCTCTACCTTTTCAACCGTACCATTCAAGTGGTAGTTGCTACGAAACTCACGGCCTCGTGCCTTTCTTCGCATTGCCGCTACAACACGGTCACCAACGACTAAAGCGCGAATATCTTTGCCGTGTGACTCAGCAATATATTCTTGAACAAGAACCGCCTTTCCAGTCAGCAATAGCCCTTGAATTAGACTTCTAGCTTCGTGCACGGTGTGTCTTAGGAAAACCCCTTGACCCTGAGTTCCCTGTGTAACTTTTATCACCACAGGTAAGCCGCCAACAAAGTCAATTGCCGGTTCGACATCTATGCTGTCTCTAACATACGTTGTTTTAGGCACGGGGATTTTATTTCTAGCAAGTATCTGCGAAGCATGTAATTTATCTCTACTCTGCAAGATTCCTTGGCCAGTATTGGCAGTCCAAATGCCTAATTGTTCCATATGCCGAAGTACGGCAACGCCATGCTTGGTTATTGAATGGCCGATACGTGGCATCACTGCATCATGAGTAAACGGTTCTCCAGCATAATGTATGTCAATTGCACCATCATCAACGAAAAGTGAGAATTTCATTGGATCGGTAACCTCGACGTCAATTCCGCGCAGTTTTGCCTCCTGAACTAGCCTTCTGGTACTATACAACCTAGGTCCTCTAGATAGAACTGCCAGTTTGAGGTCCATAGATACTGCAAAACGGTTTACTTTTTGATATCATCGCCTCATTGGCATGTTATACGACAATAGTGTCTTTGAAGTGCTAAATCAACCTGCGCAGTTCATGTCCGAGCAAGAGAGCCCTTCTAAAGAAGAGCAAATCGAACCTCATCAAGTTGCTAGTGATGAGGTAGAACAGGAGATTGAGCAGACAGTTGAAACATTGTCATCTTTGCGAGCATCACTAAAGAAATCTCGCTGGAATGTGTTCATGTTCCTAGGTCTTGCTGTTTTGATGTTCGGTTTTGCCTTGTTTCCATTATCACTAGACGTAGAGTTTGATCCTTTTACGGGTACTGCCGAAGAAGATCTTGGATTGGTGTGGGGACCTTCAGCAAGCGGTAAGGATTTCATGGATGTTCCGTTTGAAGTTTCTGTCAAAGTAAATCAATTACCTCCAGTGACTGATAATATAACTCTGCAGGTTTTTGCTTTGCAAATGGATGATTGTACCAATCCGGAGGAATCGAGTGATGCTACAGGACTAGCATTGGCCGGAGAGAGTCATAAATATCAATACGATTTCGTAAATTCACCAGTAGAAGGTGAAACTTATATTTTTGATTTTGACCTAGATTATGGCCAATATTGTTTTTACGTTAAGGTTGCAGGTCAAGGAGGTACGGTTGTAGATACCTCATCTACCAATATCGATGTTACTGGAAAACTATGGCCTAATCAGGTCATTACTGGTTTACCCGGTATTATATTCCTAGGCCTTTCAATCGCTGCATTTGTTGGTGCTCAGAAGGTTGGCAATAAAGTAAAGGCTATGTTAGAGAATGATAAGATTACTGAAGAACAAATTGTGCTAGAAGAAGCACGTAGAAAAAGAATTGTTGCTGGGCCGGGAGCGCCTCCAGGGTCAGTGGCAGGGCCAGATGGTTCACCATCAGAAATCACCGGCNCCACAACCAAGTCGCCAAGTAATACCACAGGCCCGACAAATGTTGCAGCAGCCTCAACCGAGTCAGTAAAATCGGGTCCACCACCTGCTGAATCGACTACTGCAGTAGAATCAGTAGTTATTGAAACTGCACCAGTCCAAGAAGATGGCTCTATTTTCGAAGACGCTGGAAACGGCTACTTCTACCGAAAAATGGCTAATGGAGGGTATGAACAGCAAATTTACATCAAAGACGCACAGGGTCAATATGTCCCATATCAGGCTCAATGATTTGCGGTTTTCAATTCGGCATTTGATGAGTCAAATCATGATATGATTGAAAGGGTAAAACAATAACGGCTAAGTGGTGAAGAGATTGTCTAACGACTTGAAATCTAGTCTAACAGCGGCCAAACTCAAAGCCCTATGTATCCTTAATGACCTTCCCACGAGTGGCAACAAATCAGATTTAGTGTCACGATTACTAGAATCTGGCTTAAGTCGAGAAGAGTTGGGTATCGAAGTCCAAGAAATAGTCGAAGAGGTAATCGAAGCGATAATTGAAGATGAACCAAATCAACCATCTTTGTCGCTTGAAGATGAGGATACCCTGACTCCGGAAATAGAACCGGAAGCGATTAAACCAGTAGTCAAATCAATTGATGAGCAATCACCCGAAATAAATCTAGATGAAGTTCTTGATGCAGAGGTATTAGATGCCGAATTTGTTAGCTTGGATGAAGAGGTAAAAGCACCTAAATCAACTGACTTCCCAGTGAGTTCTGGCAACTCTAGCAGCAATGCAACAACCCTCGTTGAAATGATTAAACAGCCAAAAATTGCCGCCGTATTCGTTGTGGTGTTGATTTTTGGTGCAGGAACCTGGTATTACTTTAACAATCAACTAGAACCATTTACTGCTGATACATTACGATATGGTGATGATATGACATATACAATTTCAGATGGTGATTTTATGGCCAGCGAAGGTTTTCTTGATTTGGTCTTAGACCAAATTGAAACTGAGGATGATATCTGTAAGTTGCGGTTGCAGTTTGATGGCAGCGGCGAAGTTTCAATTTCTGATGGCGATAGTTCAGAGTTGGTTTCTCAAACCTCTCTAGACCGACTAGGAGCGGTCAGTGCTAAAGGTGGTCAAGGTATGGATTGGTTAACGGTTGAATCCGTATCTGAGTATGATTTTAGCGCATTTACCATTCAACGTCATCTACGATCAAGTATTCCTGGCTCTTCGGCTTGTTCTGATTTCCCTGCCAGTGTTAGTGGGACTGCTGATTTGACATCGACGCAATGGACTGAACTCAGAGATCGAGCATCAATCGGAACCGCCGTGGATTGGAATCTAAATGTCGAAGATACCTATCAAGGAAATCTCATGACTTTTGGAGTAGGCGGCATTCTTGGTGACTTAGATACTCTATCGCCCGGCTTCTCGATGCTACTCCAACCAGTTGAACTTCAGGAGTTATTGGCCAATGATTACATCGATAACGGCGCTACTGGGTCAAGACTTGGGTGGGACTGGCGAGTATTAGGCACTGAAACTCTCGGCAGCACCGACATGTGGAAGATAGTGGCGACCAATCAAGATATTCAGGAACTCTGTCTAGGGTCTGCCAGTATGACACTGCTGGTCGAAGAAGGNAATCCATGGGCAACCAAGCAAACCGTTAATGTGGTTATCTCAGGTAGCGATAGTAATCGACAAGGCTGTTCCACGACAACAAAATTACTCGGTGATTATGTTCTTCCTGATGGAGAATTAACCATGAGCCACACATTCCAGAAGTCATCCCTGAGCAGAGGTTCTAAAGGACTGGAGTTTGGTTTGTCTTATGATGCTAGACCTCAGGCAAATGAATTATCGCCAAGTGATGACGATTTGAATGATTGGGGCCCAAACGGCGAACACATGCCAGATGAATCAACTCTCAGGCCTCATAATCTAGAAACCGCAATTGATTGCCTAGATTATCTCCAATCATCTGCATCCGGAGCGGTGGCTGCTCTTGACGATGGCGGCTATGTATGGCGAGCAATCGACCAACAATACGTCACCAGCACACAATGGAACATCTCTTGGATTGCCAGTGATGATATCGCTGGATGGGTCACTTTCAACATGACTGGAACACCAAGTCAGGAGAATTGTCAGTTTGACAAGAAAGGCAGCTATGATGAGACTGTATCATATAATCGAGAATTCATACCCAAGGTGCTAAACATAAGTACCATCGAACAATCGCTACTTGATTCGACAAGATTCCCCACGTTAACCTCTGATCAAGGATTATTTACTAATTCTGGAACCTATCATCCTGAGACAAGAGTCGGATACCTTGTGGTAGTCCCCGGTAGCGGGATAAATACTATCCTTACGAATATTGGCGATGCAACCGATGGAGCCAACACCGTTGACATCTCTAGAGATTGGACTGAAGACGGTTGGGATAAACAATTTAATCTAATAGCCGACGCTACCGATGGTAGAATAATAGGTTGGAATTACGTGATGAATACCTGATTATTTTCGTTGGAAGTCAAAATTAGTGCTTCGTTAACTCAAGAGCATATTGAGTGTGGTTAGTTTTTACAATTCAATATTAGCCGAGAATGAGATCTTGCCATCGTCTTTTACTGCAANAAGTGCAGAGATGTTGTGGGTTAAGCGTAATTCTTCGGGCGGGTCAGCAACCTTCACTTTAGTGTCATTTATAGTAATGATTTGACCAGCAGACACTTGGTAATCTCCACTTGGCAGCCACACAGCAATCACTCCAAGAGTACTATGCTGGCCGATGATTAATGTTTCATTTGCTTCAGTTGAAATTTGTCTAAGCACATTGAATGATGCAGCGTCGGCAAAAATTTCCTTAGCGTCAACCCAATCGCTTGATGAGTGGATGGTTTTTGACATCGCTGCAGCTTGCTCCTTGATTTTACTGATTGTTTTGTCAAACTCTAGAGAATTTGCGGATTCGATTGTGTTGATACCATCTAGATATTTTCTCAACCCGTCATAATGCTTAGATTCATTTTCTGTCAAGGCATTATTTGCCAAAACCAAATATTCTGCCAAACTTTCTGTTAAGCCGGCATCTTTGCTTTCTATGGCGCACTCAATCGCCTCGTCTAGCACCTCGATTGCCAAACCAGCCTCATCCATAGCAAGCATGGTTTTCCCAAGTAAAAACAAATCATGACCCGCTTTATTTACGTCTTGACCAACTATTGATTGAGCGGTTGAAAGATGTTGAGCAGCTTGAGGCTCATCACCATTCATGAATCTCGCCAAACCTGCACAGACTACATATGTCAATCGAGATTTATTAATCGCCCTTGCTTGTCGATCTGCGGTTTCAAACAAATCAGCAGCTCTATTCCATTTATTTCTCACCAGGGCAAGTAGGCCAAGCTGATTGGTTGCCAGCATTTCTGCATCAACGTCATCAACTAGAGTTGCATAATGCAATGCTCTCGACAAATGGAGTCTAGCATTCATCGGATCACCATTCATCTTTGCCAACATGGAGAGGCACGATTCCATCCGGTAAAGATGGCCTGCCATGGCTCGATGAGCAATTTCAGCCATCTCTTCATCCAAGGGTGTTAAACCGAGTCCCACCCGTTCAAGTACCGAGCTAATTTTTTCTATGCCTTCGGCGTATTCCTCTTCAACAATTACTGAATCACTCTCCGAGATTTGACTAAGGTAGCTGTCCAACTCGCTAACTGGCTGGCAGATTTCTGGCAAATCACCCAGCTTATTCATGTGTGATTTTTTTGGCTTGCCACCAAGCAAAAACTTCCTCAGTGAACGGATTAATTTTTGCTGAGAACTTTTTTCTGGCCTAGGTTCAGCAATCTTTGTTTTTGGTTTATTGTCGATTAATGAATCAACCATCCAGGTTAGTTTTGCCTGTATGTCATATTCATTTACTCGACTAATCGCATAGCGCATTTCCGCCGCTCTGGTTCTTCTTGACAAACTTCTAAATCTTGATTTACAGGCATTAGGGGCCGACTCGGCAAGCCTTTGCAGGAAGGTCGACGGTGGACAAGTATTGAAGCCTAAATTGACTTTCTGGCTAGTTGTTGTCATTTTGAAGTCATCAGTCACCAATGTTACATCGCGTCCTTCTCTTGATAATTTACTAGCTAGCACCATTAATGATAAATCGACATCCTGCGGGGCTGCTCTTTCGCCAATTTGACTGGCTAATCCTTTGATTTGATCATCATCAATCGCTATTGTTGTCAGTATTGGGTTCATTTTGTCAAGCAGATTGGGTTTATTTTTCCATCTCTGAAACCTTACTGTTCTAACTTCNTTGTGTACTCCAGGAGTAACAAATATACCATCAGGGATACTTTTTCTTAAGTCTTCAATTAGGTTGTCTTGAGCCATTGAGCCCATGTGGATAAAGCAGTTAGAATCCACAACCCAGGTAGTTGCCATGACTCAACCAAGCAAAGTCATCGATTGAGGTTTGCGCCAATTAGTAACATCATTTTCATCACATTCCGTTACAACCAAAAGAATCGCACTACTAGCACACTCAGGTGGGGTTATGGGCGGCAAGGATTCAAAGTCAAGAGATTTCGACCATTTAATCGAACAAAATTCCACTGAATTATCGTTCTTATCGGCCTATGGTGGGCTGGCCAGCGATACGTCAGATTCAGCTGGAATATTTTCGGCTGTTAAGCGATTCTTGAGTGCGGGCGGGGTTGAATTTTCTGAAGCAAAAGACAAATTAGAACTTGACTTTGGTTATGTTAAGATTGTCGAAAATGGCGTCAAGGTTTACATCAAAGGCAAGTCACTACCATTAGTTGCCAGCGATCTAACCCAGGCGGGATTTGTCGACGGCAAATTACCAGCGAGAAAAGGTTCATGCACAGTAACTTTGCAAGACTGGGATATTGAACAACGCCGCTTCATCGAGCGCTTAGTAGAGCATATTGGTAGAAATTAGGGCTCCATTTCCCACAATTCATCGCCAAACCAATGCAGCGTTTTGATACCCTTGCCCTTACTTGATTCAGCCATCTCAGAACCAGCCATTTTTGACCATCCGATGGCAAGCGGCTTCTTNTGTTTCATGTCTCTAATCCAGACTAATTCACCCTCGCTAATTGTCTGATCTGCTGCCTGAACTCCGGCGACCATGCAGTCAGCTCCGTTCATCAAAAATGGGATTGCTCCGTGATCAACTTCGACCCATTTTGCCGCATCAGTATGTTCGAGAAAGCCCCTCAACGTCAAGAAAGCAAACCTTTCATTGTCCGAATTTTTTACTTCGATGGCTTTCGGAACTTTGTCAACAAACACCATCTGCCAAGGCCCATATTCAGCCATTTCGAGAAATGCGCCATCTACCGACAAATCAATTCCAAGTGATTCCTCAAGCGCTTTGAGTAATGGGGCAATTTGTTTCCTGCGCACCGGTCGTCGCTTACGGATACTCCAATCCTTGCTCATAGTCTAGGCCTTTATGTGCAGGTCTTTGACAGTTATCACTAGCGAGTGATTGATGAGCCGGTTCTACTTGGGATAATTATGGCTCTATGGTGTTCAATCCGCACATTTGCTAAACATGCCCAAGAATTAGGTAACGATCAACCACCTGAGCCGGTATTTTTTGTCAAGCCAAATAACTGTATTCAGCGCAGTGGCTCAATTCAAGTGTCCAAACACCCGGGTAGTGTTCACCACGAGATTGAGTGCGTTATCAAACTAGGTAACGATCTTACTCCCGAAGCAATCGCAGTTGGTCTAGACTTAACCGACCGAGTTACACAATCAGAGTTACGAGCCGAACAACTGCCTTGGTCGAAAGGCAAATGTTTCCGCGGAAGCGGCGTAATTGGTGCATTTCATCCGTTTTCTGGCCAATTTGATGAACTCTGTTACGGTGATTTCACATTGAAACTAACAGTTAATGGAGAGTTACGTCAAACAGCTAATCTATCCTCGATGAGTATTACTCCACAGCAGCAAATGGATAGTTTACTAACTTGGGCTCCGGTTGTTGCAGGAGATTACCTGTTTACTGGTACTCCATCAGGGGTGGCAGAGTTACATGTTGGCGATGAGGTTGATGCGATTCTTACAGGTAAGGACGGTTCAGTGATTTCCCAAATTTTAACCGTATGTACATGAGGGTTGATTTCATATATGCCTCGCCAGTCGGTGTGTCCTGCAAGGAGGCAACACTATGGCTCAATGGCACGGAATTTCACGGAGAAAACCAAGTGGTGGACGAAGGGTACAGGCTCGTGGTAAGCGCTCTACCGAAATCTCTACCGAAAAGCAAGTCGCTCTAATCGGTGAGCCAAAGAGAAAGATTTACCGCAGAACTGGCGGTAACACTCTAGTTCGTGTTCTATCCGAAAATAGAGTTTCAATCAATGACCCAAAGACTGGTAAGACCACAATGGGCACCATTGAGAATGTTGTTGAAAACGAATCAGACCCTAACTATGTCCGTCGAAACGTACTGGTCAAGGGTGCAATCATCGAAACCGACAAGGGTCGTGTTCGAGTAACTTCACGTCCAGGCAAGGACGGTGTCATCAACGGCGTGCTAATCGAGTGAATGCAAGAAGCGTTCGTTGCGCCAAGGTGAGATAATGGACCACAACCCGGACCGAATCTGTGTTTGGCCCGGCTATTTTGATGCAAAATCTTCTCGTCGCAGTGGTCGTCGTGTTCCAAGAGATTCCTCAGTCATCAAACCTGACCTTGAGGGGTTATTCTATGCCGCTCGTAAAGTCGGTCTGAGGAAAATTAAGCGCGAGGAGGGGGTTTCTCATCCCAACAGACCTTACGGCAAGGAAGGAAGATTGTGGGTATCTAGTTCTAGCGCTGAACAGTCGATTGGTGCCAGTAACAAAGAAGAGTTGCTACAGATGGTTGGTGCTCAGTGGCGCCAGATGCAAAAAGATGCCAAAGAGAATGAGGCACAAAGAGTCGCTGAGGGGCCAAAAGCCGGCGACAGGCGCGGGCGCTCGCAGCGTAAGTCTCGTGGCCAAGCCGGGAATCAAAAACCACGCTCAGGTTTCAAGAAGCGTTCAGGTTTCAAGAAGCGGTAATCATAGCGGAACTTCGTGTAACCAACCGAAGATGTCTTCTTCAGTTTCATTTTGAATACCGACAAGGTGGTGGTATAATCTTTCAGTCATAGGTCCGGGTTTACCATTGCCATATGTCGCCTTAACATCGCCTTGGGTAATTGAGCCAATAGGTGATATTACGGCCGCGGTACCGCAACAGAAAGCCTCATCAGCATCCATAGCAAATTCCGCAGTGACTTTGGTTTCATGAACTTCAATTCCGGCATGGCGCGCCAGTTGGATAATGCTGTCACGAGTAATTCCAGGTAAAATTGTACCAGTTAACTCAGGGGTATACAACACGTCATCTTTGACGCAGAAAAAGTTGGCGGCGCCTACTTCTTCGATGCAACTATGAGTCTCAGCGTCTAGGTATATTATCTCAGCATAGCCCTTTGCTTTAGCATCTTTACTAGGCATCATGCCAGGCGCATAGTTGCCAATTGCTTTGACGCCACCAGAACCTCCGGGTGCGGCACGGTGATAGATATCTGAAATTAGCAAATCAATCGTTTTTACCCCACCTTTGAAGTACGGACCAACTGGAGTTACATAGACTAAGAACCGGTAAGATGGTGCAGGTGCCACACCAAGAATAGGCCCGGAGCCCATCAATAGCGGCCGAACATACATTGCACCCCGCCCCATTGGAGGTAGCCATCGCAGGTTGGCTTGAACACATTGTTCAACGGCATCGATGAATATTGATTCAGGTACTGGTGGCATCTTGAGTCGATCAGCGCCTCTTTGCATTCGACGAGCATTCTCTTCAGGNCGAAAGAAAACCACGCGATCTTTCGATGTTCGATAAGCTTTCATTCCTTCAAACAAGCCTTGGCCATAGTTTAGCACGCCGGCCGCAGGTGAGATTTTCATATCACCATATGGAATCAACTCACCAGGCATCCACGGATCGTTGATTTCAGCGTCAGTGATGTACATAGTGTCGGTTGGAGTAAGTGAAAAAGTCAAATTGTCCCAGTTGATTTCTTCACTCATGAAACACCCTCGGCAGTCTAGCCATAGAGATTCGGCTTTCAATCATTACTGTCACGATAAGCGCAAAAAAACCTCATTTGGCAAGTAAGTTTGATTTATTTTCGCAATCGAGACAAANCCATGGAAATTGAGGGATTGTCGCAGGAACTTTCGGAATTTCTCGATGATGGTGGAGTGTTACTAGGCATTCCAGTTGCTGGATTATCACTGCTTTTGTTCATGGCAGGATATCGCCTTTTACCAATTGTTACCATGATTGTTGGGATTGCAATTGGCTTTGTATTGTCACCGCATATTATACCAATTGCTAGTGATTTTGGTATTGAACTTAGTCCACTACAAATAACCGCAATAATTTGTTTTGGCTGTGGAATAATTCTCTCATTTCTGGTAACTGTATCAGCCAGACTACTGACCTCTGCATTTATTTTTATCACTTTTTCAACCGGTATTCAAACATTGAATAATTATGGTTTTGATCTCGAAAGAAGCGACTTATGGAGTGGTATTGCGGCATTGTTTGCGTTATTTTTCACCATGGGAATCAATAAGATTTTACCAGCAATTTTCGCTGCGGTATTTGCTGCATATGGTTTTTTATTATCAGGATTATTATTTACTGGCAATCAGGTTTCGACCTTTGAACCAGTTGAGATGAAAACCTTCATTNTGATGCTGCCGATTGTAGTCTTTTCCGTCTTGGTTCAGAACTATGATAAGGCTAAGCAAGCGGAAAAAGAACTCGCTAAATATGAGCCGGATGCTAAAACCAGAGAAGCTCAACAGCATTTCCTAGAACTTTGATTAAGATAATTAACAAATCTTGATAACTACAAAGTTTAGCCAACCAATTATGTCAGGTAGATATTACAAGAGTAGAGAAGAAGATGCGGTCAGTCCAGTGATAGCCACAATCCTAATGGTAGCAATAACCGTTGTGTTGGCCGGAACATTGTATGTTTGGGCAGCAAGTTTAGCAGAATCTAATACTGATGGGTCATTGAGTTTGTACACTTTCGAAGCGAGAGAATCACCATCAAGCCCGACAGCAAATGCAGATGACGGCTTGGCAATCCTAACAATGACTCGAGGAGAGGAGGTCTCATGGTCCGTATTATCGATACAATTGTCAATCAACGGAGCAGCCTCTGTTGCCTGCGGAGTGCCAGGTCAGACCGATGGAAATTGTGTGGTTGTTGACACCTCTAGTGATACAAGTAACTGGGCCAGCGGTGAAGATGTCACCGTGTTTGAAAATGGCGTGGATATATGCTCTGATGAAACATGTGAAATGAGTTTTTCAATATCAAACCTAAGAACCGGCCAGACGCTAGGTAAGACTAATACTGGCTCATCAACAAACGTCGCCACTGAAGACTACGCTACCCCTACAACTCCAAATACGGATAACAACGATGATGGCTCAGGTGATAGCAGTCAAGGTGNGGATGACAATAGCGACAACAATGATGATAATTCAAACACAAACCAGTGTTCAGCCTCCAGTGAATGTATGCAGGGCGGCTATTGCATGAACGGTGTCTGTGTGTATAATGATCAAGATACAGACGGAAAACCCGATGCTCAAGACAACTGTCCACAAAACGCCAATGCTGACCAAGCTGATGCTGACGAAGACGGTATTGGTGATGCTTGCGACTCAACACCATACGGTCCAATGACCACCTACTTTGCAGATGCTGATGGTGATACATATGGAGATGTTAACCAGCCAACTGACTCATACACCCAACCAGTAGGTTATGTTACCAACTCTGATGATTGTAACGACCAAGATGTCAGTCTGAACCTCCTCAATTCACTGGGTGATTGTGCTCCTGAACCGGTGACCTATACGTATTACAGAGACGCTGATGGCGACACATATGGAGATCCAACACAGACTACTCAAGCCACAAGTCAACCGGTTGGCTATGTGTCTAATTCAGACGATTGTGATGACTTAGATCCGGACCTGAACTTACTGAATGGTAATGGCCTGTGCGAGCCAGAACCAGAACCAATGCCTTACGTTGTCGGCCTACAGCAAACCTCTGGTGTTAACATAATATCAGGTAATTATGTATTTAATGACGGTCAATCATATGATTCTAATGTCCAATATGGTCTTGGCATTGGCACCTATTTACTAACTGGCATAACAGCAAATCATCCGTTTGCCATCCTTAACGATGGTATCACGACGATTACCTATACCGGCGATGGAAATACCCAATCAACGGATACTGTTGACGGAGTAACTTACGACTTTTTCTACGGCGATGTAACAATAACTGTCAATGGAGATTTCGGAACGGTTAGTGTTTATTGCCCCTACCATGGTTACATGGGCGGTGAAAATATGCTGGTTTATGATAGCCAATATGACATCGCCGACACAACTGCACCAGTAATTACTGTAATAGGCAGCAACCAACAAACCATCGAGCTCGGGTCTACCTATACCGATGCTGGCGCAACCGCAGACGGCGGCGAAGCAGTGACAACCTCAGGTACCGTAGATACTAACACAGTCGGCGTCTACACCATCACCTACACGGCCACAGATGCCGCTGGCAATACGGGAACCGCTACGCGAACAGTAAATGTTGTTGATACCAATGCACCGGTGATAACAGTACTAGGCGCCAACCCAGTAACCGTAGAAGCAGGTACAACTTACAACGATGCTGGCGCGACTGCAGACGGCGGCGAAGCAGTGACAACCTCGGGTACCGTTGATACTAACACAGTCGGCGTGTATACCATCTATTACTCAGCCTCAGATGACAATGGTAATCAAGCATCTGCAACCAGAACAGTAAATGTCGTTGATACCAATGCACCGGTGATAACAGTACTAGGCGCCAACCCAGTAACCGTAGAAGCAGGTACAACTTACAACGATGCTGGCGCGACAGCACAAGACGCCTTTGACGGAGATATTTCCAGCAGCATCACTTCAACTAACAACATTGATATGACCACTTTGGGTACTTATTCCGTAATCTACAATGTTGCAGACTCAAATGGCAACAACGCAATTCCATTAATTAGAACTGTAAATGTGATAGACACTACGGCTCCTGTAATTTCGATTAACGGTGCTAGTGTTGTCGACATACAACTGGATTCTGCTTACAACGATGCCGGGGCAACAGCAATCGATGTCTTTGAAGGTGATTTAACTGGCTCGATATCAGTGATCAATAATGTTGATGTCAGTACAGCCGGAACCTATACAGTGACATATGATGTTAGCGATTCATCCGGCAATCAAGCAAATCAGGTAGTTAGGACAGTAAATGTCAACTCTGCCCCCAACACTCCGCCAAGCGTTGATGATGTGAGCTTATCACCAACGGTAATTTACACCAGTGACATAATTACCGCTCAAACATTGTTTTCGGATCCAGATTCTGGCCAAACGGTTTCAGGTGATTATGCCTGGCACGTTATAGATTCAGCCACTGGCGTTGACTCAGTGGTGCAAACGGGTAGTGATAATACCCTAGATGGTGCTAACCTCTTTGCTAAAGATGATGTGGTTTACGTGGTGGTAACACCCAATGATGGGGTTGATGACGGTACGCCATTGACCTCACCTAGCATAACAATAGCAAATACCATTCCATCTGCACCAAGTGTTTCTATTTCGCCAGTTCCTGCAGAATCAGGTGTTGATGACTTAACTTGCACTGTAGACGTGCCTTCAAGCGACGCTGATGGAGATGCCATATTGTATACCTATGTTTGGACCGACGATTCGGGAATCGTACAACAAACAACTACCGAATCAAGTGGTACTTCTGATACATATTTGGGCAGTGGAACCTCTGTGGGAGCTTGGACGTGCGAAATAACGGCATTTGATGGCACAGATTATGCTTCCTCTACCTTTGTCAGCGTGAACGTCATTCCACCTCAAACAACCCCAACAACCCACTATATTGACATAGAGAATTTCGCATTTTCACCTTCGAGCATTACCATCAATGAGGGAGATACAATTGTTTGGACAAACAATGACGGTGCCTCGCATACCGTCACTAGCGATGATCAAATATTCAACTCTGGAGGCATAAGCCAGGGTAACACATGGAGTTACACTTTTGACAGCGCTGGTACGTTCGGCTATCATTGTTCACCTCACCCAGGAATGACTGGATCCGTAACAGTTCAATAATTCCCGGTGTGAAATAATACGAAGGGCAATAATAGGGCTGCGCCCTGAATGGTTTGGGCAGAGCCATGCAGTTTAACGGCAGACTCGGGATAATCAGTGGACGGTACCACTCTCTCGATGCCTCGAACAGCGGTAAAGAACATCAAACCATCCTCGAGGTGTTCGGTCGCTGTGAAGACGGTCGCTCAATTTGCCTTCTGATCAAAGGTTTGCAACCCAGCTTTGAAATTACTCCACTATCGGCCTGGCAAGCCGGTCAGGAAATCCCTGAACAATTGAAAGCCAGGGTCAAAGTAATCGCTGACAAAGAAGACGTTGTCAAGATTGACGGGCCGACTATGAAACTTACTGATCTCGGCATGCGGCCAATATGGCGGGTTACTACTAGGCAACCGTATGTAGTGCCAAACCTACGTAAGACGCTAGAAAAGCAGGGCTGGGGCGTTTACTCTGGCGATATTCCATTTCTTAATCGACTGTTCTTGGATTTGGATTTGAGTATGCATATCCATGCTAAAGGCGAGATAATCGATAGTATTAATGCAGCCAATAATGAGATGCAGCAAACTATCAAAGTGCGGGCTGCTGGTGGTGCGGGGCGTTACAGTGTTGACATTACGGTAGCCTGTACAATTGATGATTTATCAGATACTGATGCCTTTCAGGTGCCATTCAAAGTGTTCTCATTCGATTTAGAAACCAGCATCAAGGATGAATCGGTCTTGTGTGCTGCAGGGTGGATTGAAGATATGGGAACCGGAGTCCGACAGAAGTATGCTTTAGAAGGAGATGAAGGCCATATTTTAGAACAACTAACGCTGATTGTTCGCTCGCAAGACCCTGACATTATCACCGGTTATAATATCGATAATTTCGACTTACCAAGGCTAAGAGATAGGGCTGACGAGTTGAGTCGAAGAGGTGGCTGGCGACGGAAGGCGGCATTATTTGGCTGGGGTAGAGTCGAGCAGTCGGAGCAAGAACTCAAGCGCACTCGAACCGGATTGCTACCACGCCGGCAAAGCAATCGAGCGTGGAATTTGGCTGGTAGAAGCGTAGTCGATGCATGGTGGCAAACCAGAATGACAATCAGACCACAGCGTGAAACCCTCTCATACGTTGCTAAGTTGCTGTTTCCAGACGATGAAGACCGCCACAAAATGGATGTCGATGCTTCGAAGATGGACGAAGAATGGGCGGCGCGCCCAGAGGTGGTAATGGAATACTGTATTCGTGATGCAGAACTCCCCCTCGATATCCTAGAGGAATTACAAGCCATTCGCCGTAAAGAAGCAACTGCTGCGGTCGCCAAAGTCAATTTTGACACTGCGGCTAATGGTAGTTCCAGCCAACTAGTTGATTCGTTGATTATTAGACTCGCCGACCGAGAAAACGTCGCTGTTCCCCTAACCGGCTCGGCCGAGCCCAAGGAGGGTCAAATCACCGGCGGCTATGTTCACGATGTTGATGCTGGCCTTCACCCGTGGATAGCCGTGCTCGATTTCAAGAGTATGTATCCTTCGATAATGATTGGCAGCAATGTATGCTATACAACTAGAATCGATCCGATTCAATCAGATCAACCTGCAGAGGATGAGCCAGTTCACGTCGCACCTACAGGTGCTAGATTCCGTCATCAAAGTGTTCGCAAAGGCTTGGTGCCTACCTTGTTAGAGAACTTGATGGCGCAGCGGGATGTCCACAAAACTGCGCTTAAGCAAGCAAAACAATGCCATGATTCGGCAGGAATAATGTTCCATGATTCGATGCAGTATGCGGTCAAGATTTTGATGAATACATTTTACGGAGTCTTTGCTAGCGGCTTTTATCGCTTTACTCATCGTGACTTAGGCTCATCAATAACCGCTTGGGCACGATTCAATATCAAGGATATAATCGCTCAATTAGACGCAGAGGGGCATCATGTTGTCTACTCTGACACCGATTCGATATTCGTTCGCTCGCCCGTTCCTGAAGGCTCGCCATCAACTATCCGGCCAGATGAGCAAGCAGCTGCAGATGCTGGTGATGAAACAGCAATTGCCAAAATAGCGGCATGGAATAATGCCAAGCAAAGTATGATCGATTTTGGCTTGGCAATAGCCGAACGATATAGTAAGGATTCTGCGGTACTTGAGTATGAAAAAGGCCTCTCAGTATTCTTTTCACACGGAGCAAAAAAGCGCTATGTTGGGCAAGTAGTCTATCCAAGTGATGAGATGCTAATTCGCGGTTATGAGACTCAGCGAACCGATTCTTTTGCTTACCTTACCAAGACAATGAAGGAATTATTCACTTTTGCTTTAGCTGATCAGGAAAACGAATTGGTCAAATGTGCCCTAGATAGAGTAAAGGCGCTCAGGAATAATGAGGTTGACCCAACCGAACTTATTCTTGCAAAATCATGTAAGGGAGCAGTAAGAAAGGATGGTAGCGTTGATTTTTCCAAGGCCTATGCTAATCCCAATAGTATGGCACAAGTTAGAGTCGCAAAAGCTAGAATCGCACTTGGATTAGGATTTACCTCTGGTATGAAGGTATCATATGTGGTAGCCGATGCCTCACGTTCACCAATGATGGTTGAGCCTTGGTTAGAATCGGAGGAGGATGGTGGAATTTCAGGTTATGATGGGAAATTCTACGCCGAGCGCTTGGCTGCTGCGTTGGGTAGAATCACCGAAGCATTTGGTTGGAATGCCAAGGAGTTAATGGCAGGGAACAAGCAGAGTTCGCTATTTTCTTTTTGAAACAACGCAATTCGTGGAAGCACTTTTGATAGATAAACTCCACAGGCTATATCATGAAGGCGACAATTCAGCCACTGATGATTGTGTTTTTAATGGTCTGCGCCAGTTTATCTGGCTGCATATTTGCTAATGACGATGACGATCAAGTTAACGTTACAGCAGTATTTGATTACTCGCCAAAAAATGATATTCGAACCGGTGATAGTGTTCAACTAGATGCTTCAGGTTCTCTGCCTCAAGATGGTTCCCTGACCTACAGTTGGGATTGTGATGGTGACGGTGCTACCGATAAAACAGGACAAAAAGTATCATGCAGTTGGGAATTAGAAGGCACATACAGCGTAACATTGACTGTGATATCCGGCAGTAAGAGCAGTTCACAAACCAAGGACGTTACTGTGTCAGAGGCGCCGGTTGGTTCGCCAACTGCTGAAATTACTCAGTATACCGACGAGGAGGATTGTTTGTATGAGGAAATTGATAACACACGCGACATTATCCTGTGGATTTGTGCTATGGACAAAGACCCCGGTTCGGACAGAGAAATACAGGACACTAGAGACATCATGCTCGATGCTTATGATACCAATGCTGGTGGTGATGATCAATACATCACAGAATATAATTGGGACCTAGACTTGTTGGTTGATTCTGATGGCGACGGTAACACTGAGAATGATGCAGATTTAACCGGCGAGTCTGTTGAATGGAAAGACGTTGCGCCAGGGGAATACCAAATCAATCTCTCAGTAATGAACAGTGCTGGCAAGATGGATGGCGATAAAATCAAGGTTTACGTGTCATTTTACGGCTTTTGGTCAGACAGTGATTGGGAAATTGATAGCGGTAGCTCCAATGACCCGGAAGAGATTAGATTCGACATGCCTGTAGTATACGATAAAGAACAAGGTAATACGATTAGAAAGGTAGAATTAATACTAACCTATCCAAAAATGGAGGATGACCAATGCGTAGATGTAACGCCTGGAGAAGGCGACAATTGCCGAAATAAATTAGACATCTATGCTTACAATGAAGAAGAAGAGGAGGCAAGAAATACCACAGAAACCCCTCTTGATAATCGTGAACATGGGGACTGCGACGATGATGATGATTGTGTGCAATTGTTGTTGAGTTCATACATGTTTACTGAAACCGAATCTACCTTTGGTGACGGAGATTGGATTGTCGCAATTCACAATGAAAAATTGAATGATCAAAAAATCCATTCATTTGTGATAATCCTCCATTACAAGTGATTTTCCTTCATCTATTGAGAAAGCCCTTTNATGGGTAGCCATCGAGATGCAATCATGCGAAGAACTCGTATCGTCGCAACCATCGGTCCTGCATCGGATGATGACAAGACCTTACTGTCGCTGCTAAAAGTCGGAGTGAACGTATGCCGGTTGAATTATTCTCACGGTGAGCCGGAGGATAAAACTGAACTATATGCTCGAATAAGAGCGTTAGAATCAGAAATCAATCGTCCGACCTGTATTCTGGCAGATTTGCCCGGGCCAAAACTTAGGCTTGGAGAATTCGAAGGGATTTACGTCTTAGGAATGAGGAAAAAAGTCGAATTACACTGCGGCGTCTCTCACATGGTGGACGCCAGTAATAAGAAATTACCTGTTCAATATGCTGGCCTGTCTGCGGAACTCAAGGAAGGTGATCCGATTCTTCTCGCTGATGGACTAATTAGACTGAAGGTACTTTCCACAACCGGAGAGTCGGGCGGAGTAGTCAAATGTCGCATTCAAGACGGCGGGCCAATAAGTTCGAGGAAAGGCATTAACGTGCCAGGAACCCTGGTCGATTTACCAGCGATTGGGCCAAAAGATGAGCGCGCGTTAGAACATGCGCTTGATAACGGTGCAGATATTATTGCAATATCATACGTTAGAACAGCAAAGGATCTACAACCCGCCAAGGAGGCCATCGAGAAGCGAGGTTTGTCAACATGGATTGTCGCCAAAATAGAACACCCAATGGCTCTAACTCATCTGGACGAAATTTTAGACCTGGCGGATGCGGTAATGGTAGCAAGGGGCGATTTAGGGGTTGAAATCCCGCTTGAAGAAGTCCCAATTGCGCAACAAAAAATCATTGACAGTGCATTGGAGCGAGGCATGCCAGTTATTGTCGCAACTCAGATGCTTGAAACCATGACAGTCAATCCACGACCGACGCGTGCTGAGGTAAGTGATATTTCAACGGCAATAAGGCAAGGCGCTACAGGAGTTATGCTATCAGGTGAGACGGCATCGGGAAAATATCCAGTAAAATCGGTTCAAACGATGGATAAAATCGCACTATCAACCGAGCAAGGTTTGCAAGCCAGTGACTTGAAACCAGATTCGGTGAATAAATACCGAATCACTCGGGCAGTTGCTCATGCTGGAGTTGAACTAGCTAAAATGGCAGAAGCCTCACGAATACTAGTAGCCACTGAACGCGGTAATGCACCTAGATTGGTATCCTTACACCAGCCAGGTATGCCCGTTACAGCCGTCACTGATAGTTTAGAGACAGCAAGGAAAGTTCAGATTTTACCTGGTGTTGACAGCATTGTGGTTGACGAATATGAAAGAGGTTCCAAGACAATGCAGAATGCATTATCATTACTCGTGGAATCTGGAGAGGTTAAATCGGGTCAAAAAATAGTCGCCATATCAGGTTCTCCAAAAGCGATAAGTGGGCTGACCAGCACGGCAAGGCTGTATAAAATCTCAAATACTGGCGAAATCGTCGGAACCGAGTGAACTTTTATCTAATTATGGCGTACAGTAGTATCATTTTTGGCCTCGTTGTGTATTATTTATCATGCGTCGCTTTCAAATAGGGGTTGCATGTCGGAAGGCTCGATAAGGAGTTATTATTATGCCATCTCAATGGGAAGACAAGAGTAAGCCACACCGCAATATTGTATTTGTAGGTCACGTAGATCACGGAAAGTCGACAACCGTAGGTCGTCTACTACTAGACTCAGGCCACATCGAAGAACACGTGATTGAAAAGAACGAAAAGTTAGCAGCAGAAGCCGGTAAAGCTGGTTTCGGTCTAGCATATGTTATGGACGGATTGAAGGAAGAGCGAGAGCGTGGAATTACCATCGACGTTGCTCACAAGGAATTCTTTACTCCGAAGTACTACTGGACAATCATCGATGCACCAGGTCACCGTGACTTCGTCAAGAACATGATTACCGGTGCTTCACAAGCTGACACAGCAGTTCTACTGTGTGCGGCTAACGATGGTGTTAATGCACAAACCAAGGAGCACGCATTCCTTGCCAAGGTTTTGGGTGTGAAGGAACTAATTGTCCATGTGAATAAGATGGATATTTCCGGTGTTGACTGGTCAGAAGATAAGTACAAAGCTGCTTGCACAGAAGTTTCCAACCTACTCAAGATGGCTGGGTTTGGCTCTCAACTTGACAACATCCCAATGATTCCTGCATCATCTTTGAAGGGAGACAACGTATTCAACAAGAGCGAAAACACACCATGGTACAATGGACCAACACTATTCGAAGCAATCGACGCTGCTGCTATGCCAGACAAGCCAGTCGATAAGCCTCTAAGACTACCTATCCAAGACGTGTACAAGATTTCCGGTATTGGTACTGTACCAGTCGGTAAGATTGAAACAGGTACCCTAAATGTTGGAAAGAACGTAATATTCAACCCATCTCAAAAGTCAGGCGAAGTCAAGTCTATCGAAATGCACCACACAATGGTTGCAAAAGCAGAACCAGGTGACAACGTTGGGTTCAACGTTCGTGGATTAGCTGCAGACGACATCCGCCGTGGTGACGTTGCTGGTTATTCTGACAGTGAGCCAACCTACGTTAGACACGACGAGAACTTCGTTGGACAGATTCAATTGATGGACATTCCAAAGGCTGTTTCTGTCGGATACACTCCAGTATTCCACGCACACACTGCACAAGTTGCTGTCAAGTTCATGGAACTACTAGAGAAGACCAACAAGTCCGGAAAGGAAGCAAACCCATCATTTTTGAAGACTGGTGACGCATGTCTAATCCGTTTCCAACCAACCAAGCCTCTTGCTATCGAGCAGATGGACAAATTCCCAGAACTGTCCCGTTTCGCTATCCGTGACATGGGTAAGACAGTAGCTGCTGGTGTTTGTTTGAAGATCGAAAAGAAGTAGATCTAAGATTTGAGGTTTAACGGGTTGGAGGATTAAATTTGGCTGCGGTAACAATCATCAAATTGACTGGTGAAAATCACCAAGATATCGATCGAGTTGCCAGCCAAATAAAGACAATCTGTGACGCTGGTGGAATTTCTCTCAGGGGGCCAATTCCGCTACCTACAAGAAGATTGGTCGTACCAGTTAGAAAAGCACCAGATGGTGAAGGCAGTGAAACATATGATCACTGGGAGCTTAGAGTCCACAAGCGTTTGTTAGAGATGGACATCAATTCCGGCAAGGATGAGTCTGCTCTAAGACAAGTAACTAGAATTGAGATTCCAGACACAGTAAGCATTGAACTATCGATGAGAGTTGCCAACTGAAGTCAGAGATTCTCTACTTCAGCCACACCTGATTCGACTAACCAATCGGCGGTATCTTTGTCAATGAAGTGCACGTCATTTTGCTCAAGACTAATTTCCACTCCATCACCTAACATTATTGGGTCGGGCAATGATTGAAGAATTTTTATTCGAATCATTTCACTTTCCACTGCCGGCAATTCTCGTTCTTTGGAGCTTTGAGATTCTTCGATGAGCTCAACAGGCAATTGTTCAGTAATAGTCTGACTTTTCTTCTTTGATGGTGCTAATTCCATGGCAGCCATATGTTTTGCTGATTTTTCAGCCGGGGTTTTTATCGCTTTCTCGTCGTCTTTTACTTCAGTTTTTAGCCCGGACTTAACATACTCGTCAATATCAGGCCACTCTTCGTTGTAGATTCGTTCTTCCTCATCATATTCTGAATCAGCCATGTCAATTTCAGGTTCATCATTCTCAATTATCAATTCAGGTGGTGATTGTCCAGTCAAACCTTCCGGACTCTCAATGAATGAATCTAGTTGCATAGTTCCTCTAGAGTGCTTTCTCCTCTCTACCAATCCTTCTCCCAGGATACCTCTTTGCATTGAGTCCCAGTCAATTGCTTTCTTGAATCGATCCATTTGAGTAATCATTCCTGTGTAAAATGCTTTTTCAGCAGGATCGTGACGTGACCAGTCCAAAGGCCGTAATTCTTGATTAGTGCCCAATTGCGAGTCGGTTCTCAAGGATTGGCTTGCAAGATATTGCATCATAGTGACCAGGCGTTTCCGAGACAATTCAGAAGCAATTCTGCGAATATTTGCTTGCCGTTTCTGAGCGTTTTGGAGTCTCAATCCGGTTATCCCATTCATCAACATATCTTGGATATCAGCGTCGATACCAGCAAGCAATTTTCCGACCATCTCCCAAAAATTCTGTCTTGGTAGGGGGACAGGCATATTTCGTGAGGCTTGCTGCCTTCTGGTGGCAAATAATTCTTCTTCGATATCTCGCGCTTGCGCTTTGTCAAGATATCCATCCTCCGCCATAATATCACCTCGGATATGAAAGGACTTGAACATTAATACTGAAACATCGTATCAACTGGTTCATAATCAAAGACTTCACCTCGCGAAGCGAGGTGAGATAAAATGGCAAGCCAAGTGACCAGAGGAAATCACTCTGCCTTGTCATTTATCGCAGCAATTCTCGTGGTGTTGATATTAGGAACTACGACTTCAAATTTGGTAATTGGTAAGTCACCAACATTGGTGACCAACTCAGAAAAAGCGTATAATTCAGAGGTGACATTTGAACCAGATGACAACCTAACCTACGTTGAGAAAATAGATAGTGGGCTCTTACAAGTTCCCCGTAATCATACCATTACTGAAGCGAATCTTTCTCTGTCCTCAATATGGAATCCTGTTGCTTACCATAACAGTACATTTGGCAAAAATCAATCACTACTTTGGAATGGTAGCTTAACTAATACCGAACTATCCTCAGGTAGCCAAAACCTGATTCTTAAAACAGCCGGCACAGCAAAAAGCGTGGATGATTTCGAGGTTACTTCACCAGTTCCAATTGGCGAGTGGTTAACCAGTGGATCCGGCGGTACTGTCTGGACAATAGTGCAAAACAACAGTTCTTTATTCAGCAATTCAAATATGACTTTACCAATCAGTGGATATCATAACACTTCTTTCTTATCGACAACAGGTAACGGAGACCTAAATTCCAATGTTGCAACATGTATTAGTAGTCCAATTATTGACATACCTAAGGTAATCAACAACTATTCTTTACAATTTCAACATTGGCTAGCACTGGAATCTAATGACACAGTTAGTGTTAATTTCCTCGATTCAAGCAATATTTGGCGCAATCTCCCATTTTCCAGCCCGGTTGCTAGTAATCCTAACAGCAATAGCTGGCAGGTAGTTAATATCTCTCTTGATTCTCACTTTAGCCAAACCTCACTAAGTACGCGAATACAATTTTGTGTAACAACCAGTCAAGTTCCATTGCCGCGCGGCGGATGGTTCATTGATGAGTTGGTTATATTCAATGAAGGAGGGAGTAGAGGAGCATGGTTCCACGGTAACTTTTCGGGAGATTATTTACCATATGCTGCTTCAGAATTTATCATACCTGCGAACCTGTCCAGTTTCCCTTACTTGGATGAATTGGAAATAAATGCTAATTGGGACATTCAAGGTCGTTACCATGATTATCTAACCGTTGAATTTTCCTTTGATAATGGTATGTCGTGGAATAAAATATCTGGACAGTATGATATTCCTGGCCTAGGTGTTTGGCATAATGGAAATGTATACCATGCTGAATCATATGGTTGGGTGCCAATCTATCTACCAATAGTTCACAACTTCACTAACTCTGGCGGTCTAGACCACACCTTGTTTAAATTCACCGTATTCACTAATGCTGGCATAAATTACGGCGGTTCCTCTGCTTCGGATTGGGAAGGCATTGCAATCGACCAATTGATATTCCATCACAAGCGCGGAACAAGTAATGGGCAACAATATCTCTTCAAGGATTTTAATTCTCCACCAAATAATGGAGTAAATTCAACTGATGGTTGGTTACCAAGCAGGATACAAACATCAAATCAATGGCAATGGACACAAGCCATGGAAATTTCTCATCAAAATCAAAAATTTTCCTTCAACAATTTTGATGTCTTGCCCTCGGGATGGACCGTTACTTCACTGGATAACAAAAGATGGGAGCACGGGGAAATATCAAGCAGAGCAATATACGGGCCCGATGCTTGGAGTTCGGGGAACTACGGAATTGGCATTGAACTGGATGGGAGATATTACAANGAAACATATACTCATTTAGTATCTCCTGAATATTTAATTCCATCAAGTACATCAGTAAGATTGACTTTCGATAGTTGGGCTTGTACAGAACCTGATTATGATGGTGGCGCAGTGTCAGTTTCCAGTGATGGGGGCATCAATTGGTGGTACTTGCCTGCTGCAATAGGTGATTTCCACGATCAGATATCAACAAAAATGTATTCACCATTTTTTGGCCAGGGAATAATTGATGGTTCCACAATTGCTGATGGATGCCGTAATTCCTCACTACCGTTCCAAGTTAAGCAATATGACATATCGAATCTATCAGGTAGTAAGGTGCATTTCAGATTCAGTTTCTTTGCTGACCAACATCTAGAGTTGGACGGTTGGTATATTGATNATGTTGGCCTTGAAATCGATGTGTTCGAACAGAGGGGAGAATGGCTTTCACAACCAATCTCTCCAGACGAAAACTTTGGATGGGCACAAATTGACGGTCTAGTCACAGAACCCAAAGACACACAAGTGATTTTTGATATTATAGACTCATCTAGTGGTCTAGCTAATTCTGACGGCTATTCCAATCGGACATTACCAATAAATTTGCTATTCGATTCCACAGTTATACCCAGTATTCAAATTAATGCTAAGTTATCAAGTAACAACCAATATGTCACTCCAGAAATAGAGAGAATTGAAATGGGTGTGAACTCATATTTTAACTCATATCATGCAAGTAATTTGCTGAATAAAATAAACCGTAATCACAATTTAGTTGTCGATCAGCAAGGCCATATGACTACTGACAATTCGACAGAAATTCCGCTTTCGACTAATTTCCGCTGTCCCACAATCGATGCTAAAGTAACCAGTTTTGGTCGTAATGTATCTTATCGTTCGAATTATTTTTCTGTTGATTATAATCATCAATTGACCGATTATGTGATTACAGAGTTGGACAATGATTTCTTAGTTCCAACACTTGCTGATAATATTACTATTGCCTTAGATGACACTTCTAGTCTGATTTACGCACTTCACACTCCGCAGTGTGTTTTACCATCAGAAAACATCGACATAGGGATAATTAACTCGACAAATGAAGTGTACTCAGATATCTCGTATCCCGGTCTGCCTTCAATTTTCCAAACGGATTCCTTTTCATCGGTTATGATTGATGATATATCTCAAACTTCTGATAATTATGGCTACTATAACATAAATCTTCAACCGAGTCAAATGTTGAATCTTAGTTATTATTTGTTAGATTTTGATACTCAACATTCTTTTGTTGATAACGCTGCTTTGAGGATAAGTGCAGAAATAGTCGCCAATTCGAGTGGGGAGTTACGACTGAGTAACACTAATGAAATTGTGGTTGAATATGGAATAAATTCATTGTTGCATGACATCATAAGGGATGAAAACTGTTACAATCGGCAGGCTAATTTCGATTCAATAGGAGATAATGTTGGCATTTTTGTGTGCACACTTTCTCTGCAAGCCACTACCCAAATAGACATCAAAATAAATCAATTCTTGGCGATTTCTTCGGTCAATGACTTCCTTGTTGATTTGGATATAAATCAACTAAACACAATCAAGCATNAATTAGAAAATATGTCGATGTTGGAGATTATTGATTTTCCGATTTCCCTGAAAACAGATTATGGTTCAGTAACAACTAAATTCGGATACAAATCATATCTGCACCAAATAGATCGAATAATTGACATTGATAAAGAGCAGTGGCTGCCGGGTCAAGAGATATCCATTCAAACATCACACTGGCGATTTAACCCAGTTTCAATGTCCGATGATGGGTTTGGGTTTGACAGTATTGCGTTAACTGCCTCCGAGGATTCGAAAGCTCGTGGTAAACGATTTACTGTGCAAGTAACCGGTCTAGGTTCCAGTAATCCATTGTTCAATATATTGTTTGGCGAAGAAAAAGTAAGGATAATTCAAGCAAAGACAAACGCATTTTGTGATGGAGGTTTTTGTATAGTTAACTGGACACTAAAGAGTACGTGGCATTTAGATGACATAAATGATGTAGCTTGGATGGTTAATTCCAGTGACTTTGATGGTTTAGTGACAGGACCAGCAGTATTGATTAGAGATACTCAATACAATGAAATAGAAAACGATTTAGAGATTTTCGAGCTATCAATCTTTGACTCTTCGAACAACAGAATTAATGATTGGACTAATCAAAACTGGCCATATCGCCTATCGCAAGAGAGAAATCTCACAGTCTTTGGAACGGTGAGATTTGAGGGGATTTCTTCTGCTTTGTTGAATGAAAATGAGGCTGAAGTAGAGATTAGGTTAACGGCAATACCTCCGGTAAATGTTTCAGGTGGGCCGAGTGAATGGCATGATAAGGAAGTAGAATGGTCTTTGTCACGGTTTACTGAGATTTCTAATATGGGCCGATTTGCTACAGAAATTACAACGCCAAATATTGGTGAGGTGCCATCTAATACGACTATCCAAATATCAGCACACCTTTCAAGGATTGGTCCATTAAATGAATCTAGCGATACTGCCTTGGATAAAACATCATTGAGCAAGAATACCCGTTTTATCTTTGATGTAGAAAGTCCATCCATTGCCGCAGTAAATATCTATGACCCTTCTGGTCTAGCCCCCGCAGATGGTCATGTATGGACATTAAACCAAGACATCCCAATTCAGGTTATCATCAAAGATCTCGAGGGTCTTGATACCGAATTAGTGGTCTATTCATGGTCAGAATATACTGATGATACAAATGGAGATTCGGTAATGGATAAAGATGAATACCGAATTACAACGGTTTCAGTTAATTATGCCTCAACCGTTGCTGTCGTAGACATCCCCGCTTTTTCGTGGCAAGAGGTCAAAGGCCCATTTGAATCTGGCAAATTAAGCCTTGTATTTGAGATGAAGGATTTGGCTGGTAATGATATTACTGGGGGTGGTAATTTTGGTGAATTTAATGATGCTGCCACAATTTTTGTTCAAGACCAACTTCAGACATTGCTGGATTCTTCATCGCTGTCTTTAGATTTGATGAATGGTTCATTGTTGCCATCTTTTCGCCACACATTCACCTACTCGATTACTGATTATAACGGGATAGAGTCATTGGATAAGTTGAGTTTAGCGCTGGTTGGCAGGCAATCTGGTGATCTATGCAACATTGATTATTTCCCAAGAACCACTTTTGTCGAATATGACGAAGATTGTTTTTCGAGTCAACCGATAGTGCAAGTCTCACAAACACCGGGGATTCAAAAATGGCTTATTTCAATAAAGTTTGTTATTGATTGGCAAATAGTGCAATCAAATCCAGAACTTTCCGGAACACCGTCTTTGAGACTATTTGACGATGGCCAAGATTTGCAATTGGGAACATCCTACATTCGAGGCTTGTCTTGGAATATTGATGATGTAGTCGCTATTGGTGATATCGCGTTTATCGACAATGTGAGTCCGTTTGGGTATTCTTTAGATGCGCAATTATGGGCTAATGCCGGTGACATGATTGTAATCACGGCTAATCTCTTCCATAACGACTCTGGCATAAAGTTGAACAGTTTATCACCGCGCGATGAAATTTGGTGCAGAATTAATAATGATTCACGGCTAACCGAATCTATCAGATTTGAAGACGGCCAAATAAGCTGTGAGTTTACTATTCCAAATAACTCTGACACGGATAATTTCCACATTGAATTATCGAGTATATCTAGTCAAGGGCACCATAACTCATCAACCAGCGGGACGGTTTATATTGACTGGGAAAATCCTCAGTTAATTCTCGAGCTCAAGGATTTACTTCGATTGGATTCAACGGATTTACCTCATATCTTATTCGAAGGAACCGTTATTGAATCATCAATACTATTGAATCAACAACTGACTGTTAATTGGCACATATTGAGGGAGGGATATATCATTAACGAAATTCCATATACCAGCAATATTCCATTAACTCAAAGCGTCAATGGTTATCAGTTTAGCGACTTAGTAAAACTTTCTGACACTTCTAATTATACGATAGTTGAAGGTGATGAACTTTTCATTTGGCTAACATTGAATGACAATTCCGGACAGGAATTGCAAGGCTTTGCATCCTTGCATGAACCACTCATCCCGAGAATAACCTGGATTGATTTTAAGCCTAGATTAGATCTTGTGGAGTTACGAACTGAGAATCCAATGGATGGGGAGCCACTCATTATTGCTACGAGGATAGTTAATACGGGTATGGAGCCGGGCAATGTAAGTGTTAGTCTATCGGATAATGAGGGGAAATTATTAGCTAATCGTATAATAGCACTTGACGGTGGTAAATGGGAATTGGTTAAGTGGGACATAGAAGCATGGACAACTGGTGACATTGAAATCATTGTCTCGCTGGAAAATTACCCCGAATCACAGTCCTTGTTGGTTGAAGATGTCGAAGAATTCGAGTCAAAGCAACAGGAATTAGTTGGTACGATTGGATTAGTAATAATCTTCCTCATCATAGTTGTCGGTGGATTCTCATATGCTTATTTTCAAAGGGCTAAACAATTGGAGCAGTATACTAAGCATCACCTCGACCAAATCGCCCTAAGGAAACAAGAGCGAAATCTTATACTCCAACAAGCAAAAAGAGATTCTGAAGAGGAATAGTCAAGAATGTAACTAACCACCGCCTGCATATTGGCGAGGTTCCCGAGCGGTCAAAGGGGGTGGACTCAAGATCCTCTGCGTAAAGCTTCGCAGGTTCGAATCCTGCCCTCGCCACCA
>FUFK010075295.1_pt1 | contig 43394 bp, 30 predicted proteins | sample 1021851 | NCBI WGS metagenome assembly FUFK01 (sample SAMEA51879418, study PRJEB19060) | metagenome
ACAGAAACAATTCATCGGTTCGATGCATTATGAGGTCTATACAAGGGACTTTGGAAATCAAACGGGTACATATATTTGCACTTTAGATAATTATCACTCCGATGTAGACGCAATTGACTACTCTACGAGTGAACAACCTGCTGAACATAAGTCTCATAACTTGATTGAACTGGATAATGGACAGTTTTGTCTCTATCCGAACAACAGAATGAGGATTTACGACAATAGTATTACTCCTGAGACACCAAAAATGCCTGATTTTAAGGTTTCAACAGTTTATTATCAGGTTGAAAACGGACATGACCGTGATGGATTAGGTAATGAAGAGAATTATTTTTGGAAAACTGCGAAAGAAAGATCATTTGGTGACGTTGGAGTTGGAATTACTGACGTTGGAGTGGGAAATACTGCAATAACAGGAATTATAGACCTCGCACAAATTGATATTACACCAGATCTAGGATAAGTGTTACACAACTCACATAAATAAAGTGAGTAAACTATTAATAAATGTACGGGCAAAGGGTTTCAAGGTCATTTAAAGACATAAGTTTGTCTTTTGACCCCCATCCAGTTACTAAAGATCTACCTGTTCTTAGAAACGAGAGGGCGATAGTTCGTTCTGTTCGTAATTTAGTACAAACAATACCTGGTGAAAAGTTTTTTAACCCTTTAATAGGGTCTGGAGTCCGTGGACTCCTTTTTGATTTTATGGATGTGGCAACTGCTGACTCTATTGAAGATGAAATTATTACTGTAATTAATAATTATGAACCTAGAGTGAATAATGTGCAGGTTAGAGTCGATCCTAGACCCGATAGGAACAATTTTGACGTAACGATTTTCTTTGATATTATTGGGCAAAGTTTACCATCACAACAATTTACGTTCATCCTAGAAGCAACTCGATAATATGCCTTTCACTAAGTTTACAAATCTTGATTTTGATCAGATAAAAACACAAATAAAGAGTTATCTTCGTGCAAATTCCGATTTTAAGGACTTTGACTTTGAAGGTTCTAATTTTTCGGTTTTAATTGATACTTTAGCGTACAATACTTACATTACTGCCTTTAATTCTAACATGGTTGTAAACGAATCTTTCTTAGATTCAGCAACAATTCGTGAAAATGTTGTCTCTTTAGCAAGAAATATAGGATATGTACCACGTTCAAGGTCTGCTGCTAAGGCACAGGTCAGTTTTACCTATAATACTACATCTACTGCTCCTACAGCGACCCTTACAGCGGGTCTAGTGTGTGTAGGAACAACAGAAAATACAAATTATCTCTTCTCAATACCTAACGATGTCACTACAACTATCGTAAATGGTGTTGCAACCTTTAGTAATATTGATATTTTTCAAGGAACCTTTCTAAGAAAGCAATTTGTGGTTGATGGATCGTTAGATCAGCGTTTTTTACTTGATAATTCGTTCATAGACAGTTCAACAATTGTTGTAAAAGTCGCAGACCTTAATGATTCGGGAGTTGGAAGAGAATATTCACTTGCATCTAACATTTTGAACATAGATTCTACATCAGAAACCTATTTAATTCAAGAAATCAAAGATGAGAGGTATGAACTATTGTTTGGAGACGGATATTTTGGCAAAAAACTAGGAAATGGTGATAAAATTACAGCAACATACATCATAACTGATGGAAAAGATGGAAATGGTCCATCAAGTTTCTCTTACGCTGGTAGAGTTGTCGATGATTTAGGAAATGCTATAGTTCCTACAAGTGATATAGTCATAAACACTAATATTTCTGCACAAAATGGTGGAGATATTGAAAGTGTTGACTCAATAAAGTATTTTGCACCTCGTATTTACTCCTCTCAGTACCGTGCAGTGACCGCTAGAGACTATGAAGCGATAATACAGTCAATTTACCCTAACACAGAGTCTGTGGCGGTTGTAGGGGGCGAGGAACTTGATCCACCTGAGTTTGGACAAGTGGTGATTAGTATAAAACCTAAGAATGGTGATTATGTTTCTGACTTTGATAAACAAAATATCTTATCAAAACTAAAAAGTTATTCATTATCTGGAATAAATCAAAAAATAGTTGATCTTAAAGTATTGTATGTTGAAATTGATAGTGCAGTATACTTTAACAGTTCGCAAGTAAGTGACGTAAACGATGTTAAGAGTAAAGTGATGAGTATTTTATCAACATACTCATCTTCAAACATCAATAAGTTTGGTGGTCGATTTAAATATAGTAAATTGGCTCAAATTATTGATAGTGCAGACGTATCAATTACATCAAATATAACTAGGGTTATCATAAGACGTAATTTGAAGGCTTTGATTAATCAATCTGCACAATATGAGATATGTTATGGTAATAAATTTAAGAAAAACTCAGGTGGGTTCAATATTAAGAGCACAGGATTTACTTTAGCTAATCAATCAGGCACATTATACTTTACAGATGTTCCAGATGCCACTGGTAATATGGGAACATTATCAGTTGTTAAGGAATCAACAACATCTGATGAATTTATTGTCGTAGTTAAGTCTGCAGGATCAATAGATTATGAAAAAGGTGAAATAATGGTTAATACTTTAAATATAACATCAACTGTTGCATCAAATGATATTATTGAGATCCAAGCATGCCCTGATTCAAATGATGTAATTGGATTGAAAGACTTATATTTAAGTTTTTCTGTTGCAGATAGCACAATAAATATGATTAAGGATACAATTTCATCTGGAGAGCAGATATCTGGTGTCGGATATAAGACAACATCAAGTTATTTGAATGGAAGTCTGAAAAGAGGTGATACATCAATGGCAGTTGCTTCAGTATCAACCACAACTACTACATCATCAACTACAACAAGCACTAGCTCAGGCACACCATCGTCTGGAGGCGGATACTAAGAAATGATACAAACTGGTTTTGAGAAACGAGTACAGGTTCAGCAAATACTAGCGAATCAACTCCCTGACTTTATTCGGGCAGAGAGTCCAAAGACGCTTGACTTCTTAAAACAGTATTACATCTCTCAAGAGCATCAATCTGGTGCAACTGATCTTGCAGATAACTTAGATCAGTATATAAAGTTAGATAATTTAACTCCAGAGGTCATAACTGGAAAAACTACACTATATTCAGGTATTTCTTCAACCACGGATAGTGTTCAAGTTTATTCTACCAAGGGATTCCCTGACCAATATGGTCTTTTTAAGATTGATAATGAAATATTCACTTATACAGGATTAACAACAAACACTTTTACTGGTGTTGTTCGTGGTTTTAGTGGAATTAGTAGTTATAGAACTGATTTAAACTCTGAAGAATTACTTTTTGAAGAAACTAATCAGGCAGCACACGATGCTGGTAAAGAAGTTATCAATTTAAGTTCTAATTTTCTAAAAGAATTCTACAAAAAATTAAAATACACGTTAACTCCAGGTTTAGAAAATGTTGATTTTGTTTCAAATCTTGATGTAAATAATTTCATCAAAGAAGCAAGAACACTCTATGAATCAAAAGGAACTGAGGAGTCATATAAGATATTATTTAAAGTATTATATGGTGAAGTTCCAAAAGTTATTGATTTAGAACAATATTTACCAAAACCATCATCAGCAGAGTTTTTACGAAGAGAAATAGTTGTTGCTGAGAGAATTTCTGGAGATCCAGATAAATTAGTTGGTCAAACTATTAAAAAAGCATCTGATCTGGCAACTCAAGCGTCAGTTTCTGAAGTTGAGATATTTACAAGGTCAGGTATAAGCACATATTTTAAATTAGGACTATTTGTAGGGTTTGATGATAGAGATTTAATTGAAGGCACTTTTGAAATACAACCAAAAACTTCAAATATAAATCCTGTATCAGTAGGATCATCAGTTATTACTGTTGATAGCACCGTTGGATTTGGGACAACAGGAACTTTACTATCTGGTGATAATATAATCACATATTCTTCAAAAACTGTTAATCAATTCTTAGGGTGTGATGGGATTGATAATGCAATGGCCATAAAATCACCAATTAGGACAAATGATGTCTTTTTTGGTTATGAAGATGGTGATACTTCAAAAAAAGTAGAGATACGAATAACTGGAGTTCTATCAGATGTTGAAACAATAGATGATGTTTCCTCAATCACCGAAGGTGAGAAGATTTATGTAAAAAATGTGGGCGAAAAAATAAAAAACCCATCATTCAATAAAACATTCAAGCAAATATTCGCAAATTCATGGATTTACAATACAAGTTCTAGATTTTTTGTAGAAAGTTATAATAATGGATTTAATTTAAAAACAACACCCGATCCATCTTCCTTAAAAAAGGGAGATACTGTAGATGTGTTGTTGGGAGCATCTGAAACAGTTGTTTTTGCAGATGCAACAGTTAAAACAATAATTGGAAATCAAGTTACCTTAGATGGATTAAGTGGGTCTCCATCATCATCTGTGAATTATTCAATAAGGAGAAAATTAGAGACAGTTAATAGTAGTGGTGCTCCTTTACTATATGGAAATGACTTAATTACTGCAAATATTCAAAATATGTACTCAGAAAAGGAAAATAACCTTTTTGTTGCATCAAGTTCTCTTCCATCCTATACTTTAACAAAAAATTTAGATCAAGCGGTCATAACATCTTTAGTTCCCACAAATTTACAGGAATTTGATACAAATAAACTTAAATTTAGTGTCATTGTATTTAATAGTGATGTTCCATTCAAGACTGGTGAAGAAATTATCTATAATGCTGAAAATAATACTCTTGTTGGTTTAGAGGATGGAACTTCATATTTCGTTAAAGTATTATCAGATAAGAAAAAAATTCAATTATATAGATCAAGATCCTTAATAGATGCAGATAACTCTATAGCACCAACAAGGGAATATTTTTCTGCTCCATCATCATCTGGTTTTCATAAGTTTACTTTAATCACTCAAAAGACACAATTTATACACCCTCAAAAATTATTGAGAAAGTTTCCGTACTCACTTGACGTAAAGACAGGAGAGAACGCTGTAACAGCACCAGGTGCCCTTGGAATGCTCGTAAATGGTGTAGAGATTGTAAACTATAAGTCTGTAGATAAAGTCTATTATGGACCGTTAGAAACTGTTAGAGTATTTAATGGTGGAACTAACTTTGATGTTGTTAATCCACCGTCAGTGACAGTTGAGGCAGGGTTAACCACTGCTTTAGTTCAACCCGTATTAAAAGGAACTTTAACAGATGTGTTTATTGATCCTCAAGACTTTGATATTAAGAAAGTATCCTCAATAACCATAGAGGGAGGTAATTCAACGGGCACTATACTAGAACCTCAACTAGAGGAGAGACATAGAACAATTTCTTTTGATTCAAGACAGATAACTGCAGGTGGAGGTGTAGATGTTGTTAACGATACCATTTCATTTTCTCAAAATCATAATTTAATTAGTGGTGATGAGATAATTTATAATAAAAATGGTAATCTTCCTATTGGAGTTGGAGTTCGCACCACTGCTTATCAAGACGGAACTAATCTAATCACTGGTCTAACTCTTAACAATGGTTCCGTTTATGTTGCTGAAGTCGTTAATAATAAAACAATTAACTTATATGAAACTAAAGGAGACTATTCTGCAGGTATAAACACAGTTGGTTTTACAACTGCAGAAACATCTGGTATTCATAAATTTAGAACTAAGAAAGCTAATAATACAATTTCAAAGATTTCAATAATAAATGCAGGAACTGATTTTGAAAATCGTAAATTAATTGTTCAACCCACAGGAATAAAGACAGCGTATAGTAGTATTTTCTTCAAAAATCATGGTTTCAAAGATAATGAAGTAATAACATATTCAACAGATGGAGAAGTAATTGTTGGTTTAGATACAAATATTAGATATAGAATAATTAAATTAAGTGAAAATGAATTCAGATTAGCAAATGCTGGTGCTGCAGGAACAATTACTGATAATTATGAAAGAAATAATTACGTAAATATAGTTTCTACTGGAAGTAGCGAACAGTTTTTTGCATATCCACCAATAACTGTCACAGTAAATGCAGAAATTATTGGTGGTGTTGGAATAATTACTGCAACTCCTGTAATAAAAGGGTCAATTTCTGATGTTTATTTGTATGATAATGGAACTGGATATGGATCTACAACAATTAATTTTCATAAAAAACCAACAATTACTGTAAAATCTGGAAAAGGTGCAGAATTTAAACCAATAATTGACGGTGGTAAAATAATTAATGTTCAAGTTACAAATAGTGGAAGTGAATATACTTCACCACCAGATTTAGAAGTTGTTGGTATAGGATCAGGTGTTGGAGCAAAATTAAGGGCAGTGGTGGTAAATCAAAAAGTAACTGATGTAGTGGTTCTTAATACTGGTATTGGATATACTTCTGCTACAACTTCTATCAAAGTAACCTCAAGAGGATCTAATTCAACCCTCCAAGCGTCTGTAAGGGACTTGACTCTCAATTTACATGAAAGACATGGTGATGAGATATTAGTGGATACAGAGGACGGATTACAGTATGCTAATGTAGGATATTCAACTGCAATTGGTTTATCTGAATTTGGAGATGATAGTATTAATCATTCACCGATCATAGGATGGGCATATGATGGTAATCCAATTTATGGTCCTTATGGTTATGATGATCCAACTAATCCAAATTCCCAAATAAGAAATTTATCTACAAGTTATTCATTATCACCTTCAGATGTTATTGATAGACCTAATTATCCAAATGGATTTTTTGTAGAAGATTATAAAAATGATAATTCTGGTGACTTAGATAAACATAATGGTAGATATGGAAAAACACCAGAATTTCCAAATGGAGTTTATGCATATTTTGTAGGAATAAACACTAATACTCAAAAATCTGTTTTTCCACACTATATTGGAAATACTTATAGATCAAAATTAATTGAACAGAATGTTAATCAATCATTTGATTTTAATAATTCAGATTTAGTAAGAAATACACTTCCTTACGCTGTAGGTGATAATGGTAGTGATAATGATTTTATAAATGAACCAAATGAAATACTACTACAAAGTTCAACGATAGAATCAGTAACAAGAGGTTCTGTCAGTTCTTTTGATATACATGAAGCAGGGCAAGGATATAAAGTTGGAGATATTGCCTCTTTTGACAATTCTGGTACTAATGGTGGTGGTATTGGTGCATTTGTAGATTCTGTAACAGGTAAATCAATAAGTAGAATTTCAAGTGTTAAAGAGGATTATCAAAATGCAAAACTAATTTGGGATAAATCTGGACAATTATCTGTACATACATCTCAACCTCATACACTGTTAGAAAATGATACTGTTATTATTTCTGGAATATCAACATTTATACACAAATTATCTGGTCAACATGTTATTGGGATTACTTCAGAGAAAACAAAATTAATTGCAGATACGCCAGCATTAACATCAGTAGGTATTGTTACTGATATGTTTGTTTCAACGATTCCCAATATATCCGTCGGATCTACCATAGGCATAGGTACTGCAAGATTATCTGTATTAAATATTTTCCCAAGTAGAAGAGTAGTTCGAGCAACAAGTGAAGAAATTTCAGGAATCCACACTGCATCAACTGAAATTATTGAAATTACTGATAAATTTACAATTCCTTTAACAACACCATATTTTGAATCTAAATTAGATGATAAAATATTCTTTAACCCTACTCAAGAATTAGGAATAGGAACAGTTTCTGGTCAAAGTGGAATATCAACAATAATAATAGGGAATACTCCAATACCAACGTCCATACCTAATCAAAGCATTTTTATACCCAACCACCCATTTAAACAAAATCAACAAGTTACTCTAACAAAAGGTGGAACAACAAGAATTGTTGCATCAAATACGGGGGATAGTTCTACATTCAATATACCAGAGTCAGGAGAATCACAAACACTTTATGTAATTAATAAATCTGAAAATTTGATAGGTTTAACCACTGAAGTCGGACTCACTACTACCACTGATGGATTATTCTTTAGATCATTTAACTCCAATAGTAATGATACTGATTTTAAATACTCAATAGAATCAAACTTTAGTCAAGAGACTGCAAGGATTGAAAAAATTAAATCCACAGTTTCTATCTCTACAGATCATGGTTTGGAAAATGGTGATTTAATTACTCTCACAGTAAAACCAAAACAATCATTAGGTATAGGCACATCGGAATCAATATTATTAAAATATAATTCTCAATATGATAAAATACTCGTTAATCCAATTTCATTTGGATCTACAGCGGTAAATCTTACAAAAAATGAATTTGAATTATCATCTCATGGATTTGAAACAGGTGAGAAAGTATTTTACAATTCCACTAATTTCATAAGCGGTTTAGGCACTGGATCTTACTTTGTACATAGAGTAGATGATAATAAATTCAATCTTTCATTAACAAGAAAGGATAGTTTGAAAGAACCACCTTTACTTGTAAATCTTGGTTCACAGGGTGGATCTCATGAAATAAGTAAGGTAAATCCAATAATACCAGTTATAAACAATAATAATTTGGTTTTCAATACAGGAGATGCGTCTCTTAGTGGATATAGTCTCAAAATATTTTATGATGATGATTTTAAAAACGAACTTGTGTCTATAGGATCATCATCAGGTTTTAGTGTAGTTAGTGCAGGTAGCAGCACTACATTGTATTATGATGATAATTTACCTACAAAATTATATTATTCTTTAGAAAAGTCTGGTTATATAAGCACTGCAGATAAAGATGTAAGTAATTATTCAGAAATAAGTTATGAAGACAGTGCTTATAATGGAACGTACACCATCTCTGGAGTAGGCAATACTACTTTTCAAATTTCTGTAAGAAGGTCTCCAGAGCAACTTTCATATATTGAAAGCACCTCAGAGATGAAATATACAACAAAATCTTATGCAGCAGAGGGTGGAGTAGCATCATTAAAATTAACATTTGGTGGTGCTAATTACAAGAGACTGCCAGAATTTGTAAGTATAGCATCAACAAATGGAATAAATGCAGATATCATCCCTCAGTCAGATTCTGTGGGTAAGATACGAGAGTTTACTATTAATGATCAGGGTTTTGATTTCTCTGCTGATAAAACATTAAACCCAGAGGTTTACATATCACCAAATCTAACGGTTGTTGATCGTAATGAAATTACAGGTATAGAAATCCTTGATGGAGGAAAAGGATACTCATCACCTCCAGATTTATCATTAGTAAACCCAACAACTGGTTTAAAATATGATTCTGGTCTTTTAAAGGCAAAAATACAAGGGTCTGCTATAAGTGATATAGAAATACTTCAGACACCAGTTGGATTAAATGAAATTACAAATCTAGTTTTTGCCGAAAATAATGATAATGGAGTTGGAATTAATAGTTGTTTTACAAATACAACTGGAATTGTTACCTGTTTCTTAGCAACACCCATCATAGGATTTAGCACAGATCCTTTTGCAGTGGGTGATGAAATATTTGTTGAGGGTATAACAAACATATTAAATCAAGGAGATGGATTTAATTCTGCTGATAATAAGTATAATTTCTATAATGTTATCGCTTACTCTAATACAAACCCTGCAAAATTAGTTTTTGATGCATCACAATTTGTTACATCAAATCCAGGTATTGCAGTTACATCTCAAAATTCTTTTGCTTCAATTATTAAAAAAACAAATTATCCCTCATTTAGGGTTAGTCAAAGTGCGAGAGCATTTATAGGAGGTGAAAAAATATTCACTAAAGAATCAGGTCAATTTGTAGAGAGAGATTTAGTAATTACTGAAAATTTAAATGATACGGTAAAAGTTTTTGGAACATATGAGTTAAGTGTTGGGGAAGAAATATTGGGTCAAAATTCAGGAACCCTTGCAACAATCAAGATTCTAAAAGAAAATAGAGCAACATTTAAAGTTGATTATTCATTAAGAAAAGACATAGGATGGTCAAATGATACTGGAAAATTAAATTTAGATTATCAGGTGTTACCAGATAATGATTATTATCAAAATCTATCATATTCAATTAAGAGTGGTCAAACATATGAAACAATTTCATCAACTGTAAATGGACTATTACATCCAACAGGTTTGAAAAATTTTGCTGATACAGGAATCACTTCTGAATCTAGAGTCTCTAGAGTTGGAATTGGTTCAACTTTACAGTCAACAAGCACTGCAACATTGGATATCATTACAGAACAAAGAGTAGACACACTAAATTTCTTCGATCTAGGTATTGATATTGATACCTTACCTGATGATATTAATCCAACAAGATCCAAATTTATTAAATTTAATAATAAAAAATTATCTGACTTCATTAATTGTATCAGTAACAGAGTGTTATCTATAGATGATTTTAGTCTTGAGTTCTCAAATTCTGGTAGTGCTTCAGATTTGTTTGTTGATACACATGATTATAGTTTACTTGATGGATTTACAAGATTCCTTGTTCAAGTGCTTGATCCCGTAGGAACTGAGAGACAATCTACAGAAATAATTACTCTTCCATCTCCAAGTGGTGATATTATTACATTTGAAAAAGGATCTCTATTTAATAGAACTGATAGGCAAATTGCTAATATTGAAGGTGATTTGACTGATGGAACTTTAAGTTTGAGATTTACACCATTTGAAAGTTTTAACACAGATTATGACATCAAGATATTAAAAAACAAATTTACATCTTCAGGTGTTGGATCTACATCAATATCAATTGGATTTGTTGATCTGATTTCATCAAATCAGACACTTAACTCCTCAACAACATCAAATTTGTTGCACAGAGAGGTTGGAAAAACTGAGTCCTTGTTCATAAACGCTGAAATGTTGAATGAGGTTACAAATGAAAGAACCTATGCGGAAATTTTTGTAGATCACAATGGAACTGATACTTTTACATCAGAATTTTACTTTGATAATGATTCTGCTGATAATCTGTCGGATAGATTTATTGGAACATTTACTTCAAGTATAAATTCAGGAATATTATCTCTTGATTATGAAAATACAGATCCAAATGATGTAACAATAAGAACAAAAATTGTTGGATTTGGAACAACAAGTTCTGGTATTGGAACTCACATATTTAAAGCACCTGCACAACCAGATGCTTCAGTCAATTCAGCTAGACTACAAACAAACTTTGTAAGTATTGCATCTACAGGCAATGTCTTTAGTGTTCTTAAATCTGATGTTACAACTATAAAGTCAATAGCAAAGGTTGGATATGGTAACAGTTCAGCATTACATCAATTCCTCATAATTAACGATCCTGCAGAATCTTACATAACTCAATATCCTTTCTTGCCTGTAGGAACTGGTAATACAACAGGAATTGGAACATTTGGATCAGAATATAGTGGATCAAATTTAAATGTAAAGTTTTTCCCTGATGCTGGTGTTTCAAATGTAACAGTTCAAACTTATAGTGAAATTATACAAACTGCAAGTGATTTATCCAATACTCCTGATATTTTATCATATGGAACTGTTAGTGAGGAGTTACTTGTATCAGCATACAATGCTAGAAATGGTAATAGAGTTAATAAGACTGAATTTGAGGTTAAACATGAAGGGGTACCAATATTCCAAAAAACATTCGATCCTTCAACATCATTAGATGTTTCTACAAATATATTCAATGTACCAGATCATTTCTTTAATACTGGTGAAAAACTAACCTATGCACCTGGATCTACTTTCTCATCTGTTACTGGAACTAGTATACAGACAGGAGGAAGTAACATCCCAACAACAGTATATGCTATTAAAAATGGATCTTCAGAATTTAAACTAGCAACATCAAGAAATAATGCACTTGCTGGAAATGCAATCAATTTTTCATCTGTGGGAACTGGCAATGCACATACACTTACCATGGATAAAAAATTATCCAAGGCAATTATATCCATAGATGGTGTTGCACAAAGCCCAATTGCATTTACAAAACTATCATATTCTCTTCTTGATAACTATGGATCAATTAGTGCTACTGATACTGTATTTTCATTATCAGGTATAGGAACTATTGCTGCTGGTGATTTATTGAAGATTGATGATGAGTTTATAAAAGTAAACTTAGTTGGTTTAGGAGTAACTGCAACAGGTCCAATCATAGGATCAGGCACATATAATCTTGTCGAAGTAGAAAGAGGCGTTGTTGGAACATCCGCTGCTTCTCATAATGATGGAGCAACAGTTAGAATTCACTTAGGATCATACAATTTCGTTGGTAAGAACATACACTTTGCAGAACCACCTTTAGGAAAAAACAATAAGGTATTAGATAGTCAAACTTTATTACCAGAGCCAAGGTCAACATTTGGTGGTAGAGTTTACCTAAGACAGGATTATGGCACCAACAAGGTTTTTGATAATATAAGTAGAGATTTCACAGGTATAGGTGCTACATATACACTTACAGTGGGTGGTGCAAATACAACTGGCATTGAAACTGGAAGTGGCGTATTGTTCTTAAATGATATATTCCAAACACCAACTACAACTAATAACGCTGGAAACATTTATGATTTTGTTGAGGGTGCAACTGGAATTACAAGTGTAACATTTACAGGCATCACTGATGGTAGTAATAATTTAATCTTATCAAATGAAGATGTTAATAAGAATCAATTACCAAGAGGTGGTGTAATAGTATCATTAGGATCGACTAATGGATTAGGATTTGCACCATTAGTGGGAGCAGCGGTTACTGCAGTTAAGAATCAGAACGGTGTTATCACTGCTGTCGGTATTGGAACTGGTGATACACATGGATCTGGATATAGGGGCACAGTAGCGATTGGTGTAACAGATGTAGCGTATGAGCATAGATTTGAAAGTGCTGGTATAGGATCAATTAGAAAAGGATCATTTGCAGGTCCTGCTTATACAGCAACTAACGCAACCTACACATCATTCAGTGGTGAATTTGTAATAACAATACCTGGACATAACTTAACTACAAATGACACTGTTGGTATAGACACTGGTGGTATTGTCTTTAGATGTTCTAAGGATCACTTCGTATCTTTACATCCATATCCACGTTCTGGTCCGACTCCAACATCTACAAATGGAGATCCCATTGTTGGTATTCAGACTGCAATTACTGCAACTACAACAAATACAATTACAATTAATGTTGGTGCTGGTGGTGGTGCAGGAACTGGTGCTGTTGTAAATGCAACAGTGGGCGTAGGAGGAACACTCACATTCACAGTTGCGAATGGTGGAACTGGCTATGTACAACCACAGATCAACATACCACAACCATCATATGAAAATCTTGAAGTGGTGGGCGTATCAAGATTAGGCGTAGGTGCGACAACTGAGACTGGTAGAAATTTACTTGTAAGCGTTAATGTTGGTCCTGCAAATACTGTGGGTATTGGATCAACTTTGCGTGAAGTGACTTCATTTAAAATAAGTAGACCTGGTTATGGATTTAGAAAAGGGGATGTATTTAAACCTGTTGGTCTAGTCACTGATAGAGGACTTGGATCTGTTGTTCAGGACTTTGAATTGACTGTTCTAGAAACATTTACAGATTCATTTGCTTCATGGCAGTTTGGTGAATTGGATAATGTAGATTCGATTAAGAATTTACAAAATGGTTCCAGAACAAGATTCCCCTTAGAGTTTAACAAGGAATTACTTAGTTTTGAAACAAATGACCCAGATTTAGATCTTAACTCTGTCTTGCTAATATTTGTAAATGGAGTTATACAAGAACCTGGTGAACATTATCAATTTGAGGGTGGTACATCATTTACCTTCTCTGAGGCACCTGATGAAGATGATAAAGTTGATATATTTTTCTATAGGGGAACTCGTGGTGTAGATAGTATTTCAGTAAATGTTACAGAGTCGGTCAAACAAGGTGATATACTGACACTTAAGAAGAGAGACACTGATCCAAGCACATTAACACAAGATCCAAGAACAATCTATAATATTACAACTTCTGATAAAGTTGAAACCAATCTATACACAGGATTAGGTATTTCAACAGTCTCTAGACCAATTAGTTGGACAAAACAGAAGGTAGATAAAAACATTGCGGGTGAAGATGTATCTAAGGCAAGAGACTCCATTGAACCATTAGTTTATCCAACTGGAAGAATCATAAGTGACCTATCTACATCTGGAACAGAAATATTCGTAGACAATGGTAGATTGTTTGATTATGAAGTTGGAAGTCCAATCAACATTGATGCATTATTAGTTAATACTTCAGGTGATCCTGTCGCAGCAGCAATCACAGCTACTGTGTCTGCAGCAGGTACAATTAGTGCACTCACTATCGGTAGCGGTGGATCTGGGTACACTGGATCAACAGTTGATGTTAAAATATCTGCTCCAAGTGCAATTGGTGTTGGTATTGGAACTACTGCATCCGCAACACTAAGTGTTGTAAATGGTGTATTGTCTGGAACTGCAAATATTACAAATCCTGGTCTTGGATATACACATTCAGTTCCACCACAAGTAATTACTGCATTGCCTAGTGTATCGCTCGAAAATATTACAAATGCTGGTGTAGCAACTGGATTCTCTGGTATTATAACTGGTATCCAGACAGCAACAGGTATTGGTGGTAATCCTCTTGCACTTGAGTTTTTCGTTACACATCCGAGTATTTCTGCATTATCAGCAAATAACAGGGTGTTAGTTTCGGATACAGTTACTGGTTTTGGTATTACATCAATTGATGGACACAATTTATCAATTGTTGGTGTGGGTAACACATTCTTGGATAATATTTACAAAGTAGATGCATTCTCAAGAGTTAATAATGTTGGTATACTAACCTGTAACATATTATCGACAACAAGCGTTGTAGGTATTGCAACAACAGGTTCAGCATCTAATCCTTGCGGAACATTATCATTCGGAAAAATTTCTGGATTCTCTAGATCAGGTTCTCCAATATCTATTGGTGTAACTGGATTTACCGCAAGCACAGGTCTTTCAACCTTCCCAATTTTACAGAGACGGGGGACTGGTTTAAGGGATACTGGTGGATTAAGTAAATAACCATAGTCTCTAACGTATAAATATAGAAAAAAACCCAATTCGATGGCTGCAATTGTAACAGATCAATTTAGAATATTAAACGCAAGTAATTTTGTAGACAACGTTACAGACTCTAATAATTCTTACTATGTGTTTGTTGGTCTTTCCAATCCAACTACATCAGGGTTTGGTAGAAAGACAGATTTTAATACTGATACACCAAGTCCAACTGATAATATTGACTACATTAATTTTGTAGGTGATAATATGTCATTTGGTAAAAAAGTAACATCCGACAACGTAAGAAGACTTGTAAGAAAAATATCTTGGTCAAGAGGAACTAAGTATGAAATGTATCGTCATGATTACAAATTAGAAAATAGATCCCCCAATACTGGTTCTGCAAGATTGTATGATGCAAATTACTATGTAATGAATAGTGATTTCAAAGTGTATATTTGTATTGATAATGGATCTTCTGGTATTAATACAACTGGTAATGCATCACTTGATGAACCCACATTTACAGATTTAGAACCATCTAAGGCTGGTACAAGTGGTGATGGTTATCAATGGAAATACTTATTTACAGTATCTCCTAGCGATATAATCAAGTTTGATTCAACAGACTTCATATCTTTATCCAATAATTGGTCAACTTCAACAGATTCTCAAATAGTTGCAGTCAGAGATAATGGTGATTCTGATGTAAATAACAATCAAATTAAAAAAGTATATATTGAAAACCAAGGTAACGGATATACAAATGGCACAGGTCAAGAGGTAGCAATCTTAGGCGATGGAGAGGGAGGTAAAGTTGTAGTTGATGTTGTAAATGGTAAAGTTACAAATGCAGTGGTTTCCTCTGGTGGAAAGGGATACACATATGGAATGGTTGACCTTGGAGCGATTGGAAATCAGAGTGCAAGCATAAAAGCCAATTTAATACCAATAATTCCACCATCTAAAGGTCATGGTCATGATATTTACAAAGAGTTGGGATCTGATAGGGTTTTAGTATTCGCAAGATTTGATACATCAACAACCAATGACTTTCCAACAAATACTAGTTTTTCTCAAATAGGTATTTTAAAAAATCCAACCTCTATAGGATCAACTTCATTATTTACTGATCCTACATTTTCATCTGTTGGTGCACTAAAACTTGCCACCGTGAATAGTGTATCACCTACTATTGGAGAAACATTAAGTCAAGTTGTATCTGGAGGAACAGCAAAGGGATTTATAGCTGCATATGATGTAGAAACACAAGTCATAAAGTTTGTTCAGGATAGATCAAATTTTTTAAATCCAAGTTCATTTGATACAGTAGATCATGTTGGAGTATCAACTTTTTCTAAGGTTCATGCTTTTGAATCCAACGCTAATCCAGTAAATGGTGGAACTAGTGGATTTCAAGGATCTGTTGATACTGGATTTACTGGGGTAAGCACCAACCCTTCAGGTACTAAATTAATATCTCTTGATACCCAATTCACAGCAGGGGTTGCTAATCCAGAGATAAATAAAAAGTCAGGTGATATAGTGTATCTTGATAATCGACCATTGATTACAAGAAATGCTAGACAAAAAGAAGATGTCAAAATTATTCTAGAATTCTAAAAAATGCCTCAGAAAACGAATTTAAATATTAATCCATTTTACGACGATTTCGATAAGAATGAAAATTTTTATCGTGTGTTGTTTAAACCTGGTTTTCCAATACAGGCAAGGGAATTAACGCAGTTACAATCAATATTACAAAATCAAGTAGAATCTTTTGGTAGTCATATGTTCAAAGAGGGATCAATGGTGATTCCTGGTAACATTAACTATAATGATGCTTATAGTGCTGTAAAAATAAATCCTGACCACTTAGGAATTGATGTAACAGTCTATACAAAGCAATTGCATGGTAAAAAACTAAGGGGTCAATCATCTGGGGTCGAGGCTATTGTTGATGACTGTTTTTTCCCAACAGACGGTCCTGAGTATACTGATGTTACATTATACGTTAATTACGTTACATCTGGAGAGGATAATGAAGTATCTAGTTTTGAAGATGGTGAAATACTTATATTAGAAGATACGATCACTTATGGAAATACAACAATCTCATCAGGTGAAACTGTAGCGACTTTAATTAGTGATGATGCTACAGCGACTTCATCAAAAGTATCTATAGGTGAGGGAGTTTATTTTATAAGGGGAACGTTTGTACAAGTAAGTGATAGTGGTATAGTTTTAGATCCATACACAAATAATTCTTCATACAGAGTTGGACTCACAATATTAGAAGAGGTGATATCTGCTAAAGATGATAAATCACTGTATGATAACGCTAAAGGTTTTTCAAACTTTGCAGCACCTGGTGCTGATAGGTTGAAGATTTCAGCAACATTAACTAAAAAATCCCTTAATAATTATGATGATAAAACATTTGTTGAACTTATAAGAATTGATAACGGGGAAATTAAAGTATTAAAAGAATCATCAAATTACAATATAATTAGAGATTACTTTGCTAAGAGAACTTTTGATGAATCAGGAAACTATGCTGTTGAAAATTTTGAAGTTAAAATTAATGAATCATTAAATGATAGACAATCTAACGAGGGAGTATATTTTGAGGGACAGCAAACTGAACAAGGAAATACACCCTCAGAAGACTTGATGGCTGTTAAGGTATCTGCTGGAACTGCATATGTTAGAGGATATGATGTTGATTTTGTAAATACAACTATTTTAGATGTTGAAAAACCAAGAGATGTTTTAAAAATTAATAATAGTCAGGTTCCTTTTGAGTTTGGAACTAAGATTAAATTAAATAATGTTCATGGAACACCACAAATATTACTGTCAACCTCAAATACAATTCAGTTGTATGATAAGAGAAGAGGATCGTCTGTAACAGCTGCTAATGGTAATAGAATTGGTGAAGCAAGAGTATACATGCATAATTTATCTGATGCTTCATATTCAAACGCAGCAACCGAACATGATTTATATGTATTTGATGTGCAAACATTTGTAGATCTTGATATTAATACTGCGTTAAGTCCACTACAATGTCCAGCAGCATCCTTTGTAAAAGGTAAAAGTAGTGGAGCAACAGGTTTTGTTGAGACTAATGTAAATAATACCACCGCAGTTAAACTAACACAAACATCAGGAACATTTGTAAGAGGAGAGCAAATATTAATAAATGGTGATGAGTCAATCGTAAGATCAATAAGGACATTAAAAATAAACAGTATAAGAGATGTGAAGTCTGTATATCAAGACACTAGTGCTATAACTGGATATGCAGCAGATTTTGGTGGAGATGTTGTTTTACAAAAAACAGCGTTAACAGGTTTAGGTGTAGCAGATCAAATTCAAATTGCTACTAATGGAGTAATAACTGGTAAATCTCCAGTAATTAGTGGTTTAAAAGTTGGAGATATTATAAAATATCCAGTCGCTGGTCAAGCAGTGGATAGTTTTAACCGTGTTGAAAGTGTAGGTCTGACAACTGCGAAAGTTGAAGCAGTTCAGTCTGTAAGTGGAGTATGCGTAGGAGCATTACCCTCAGCAGCAGTTCAAACAAATGTTCTTGTAGGATCACCAATAGTATCTGATAAAGGTGGTTTATTTGCTCATGTAGGTAGTAATGATGTATCTACAGTCAATCTAGCAAATTCAAATTTAATGATATCAAAACAGGTTACTGGTCAAGCAACTAACGCAGTCACAGGTGCTTTAAGTATACCCATAACTAATGCAAGCATAGGTTTAACCAGTGCTCTATTTGAAACATTTGATGCTGAAAGATATTATGTCGCTTATAGTGATGGATCAATTGAGGATCTCACATCAGATCAAGTTACTCTTGGTTCTGGTGGTGCGACAGTTGAATTTACTGGATTAACAGCAAATCAATCGAATGTTGTTGTAAATGTCACTACTAAAAAGTTAGGTATTGAAAGTAAAAAGAAAGAATTTATAAGAAGTGAAAAACTAATAGTAAACGGAACAGTATCTGCTGCATCAACTGCGTCAAGTGGACTAACAACAAGCACATACTTTGGTTTGAGAGTTCAAGATGAGACAATATCATTAAATTTACCAGATGTCGTAGAGGTTGTCGCTGTATATGAATCATTAGATGCATCGGCTCCAACTTTAGATTCACTAACATTTCCATCAGGTTTAAATCTTGATACATCTTCTATATTGGGAGAAAAAATTGTAGGATCCACTAGCGGAGCTCTTGCACAAATAGTAACTAGATCATCAGCAACTAATGTTGAAATTGTTTATCTAAATTCATCCAAATTTGTAGTTGGGGAGATATGTACATTTCAAGAATCTAACATAACTTCTGTGCTTCAAGTTATTGGTAATGGTAGCTTCCAAGATGTTACATCAAATTATAATTTAGATAAGGGTCAAAGAGATCAGTTCTACGATTACTCTCGTATAGAAAGAACTAATAATTATGTACCTTCAAGACAGTTACTTATCATATTCAATTATTTTGAAGTTCCTAGTAGTGATACTGGAGATGTATTTACCGTCAATTCATATCCATCAGAGTCATTTAAAAATGATATACCTTACACTAATAGTGGTATAAGGATTTCAGACACCTTAGATTTCAGACCAAGAGTTGCTAGATTTACTGCTACAAACACTTCACCGTTTACGTTTTCAAGTAGAGATTTTTCAGCGTCTACAAATCCTAGTCTCACAGTAACACCACAAGAGAGTTCGTTGATAGGGTATGAGCACTATTTACCAAGAGTTGATAAAGTTTCGTTAACTAAAGAAGGTGTGATGAGCATAGTAAAAGGTGTATCATCAGTTGATCCAAAAGAACCAGCAGGTATTGATGAATCAATGCATATAGCAACTATCACTCTTCCTGCTTATCTTTATGATGTAGATGATGCTGTAGTAAGGGCAGTTGATAATAAAAGATATACAATGAGAGATATTGGTAAACTTGAAGATAGAATTGAAACTCTGGAAGAAACTACATCATTATCTTTGTTAGAACTCGATACAAAAACTTTCCAAGTTAGAGATGTTGATAATTTAGATAGATTCAAATCTGGATTTTTCGTTGATGATTTTAGAGATACATTACGTCAAGATCCACTATCAAGAGGTTTTGTGGTTGCCGATGTTGGAGAATTTACAACAGCAGTTGATCTTTATACTATAGCACCTGAACTTGCCTTAGAGCCTTCAATAAATGTTGATACTGCAGATTTCCAAGCAGATTTAGAATTGTTGGATTCTAATGTACAAAAAACTGGTAATCATGTCACTCTAAAGTATGAAGAAGTTGAGATGTTCAATCAACCATTAGCGTCAAGAGTTGAGAATGTAAACCCATTTAATATGATTGAGATTGAAGGAATTATACGTCTCAATCCAGATGCAGATGCGTGGACAAGAACTATAAACACTGCATCATCAAACACAAGAGTTGTTGTAGGTCCAGACATTGTATTACAACATAATACAAGAATTCCTAGAAGAAATGATGTAATTAGAAGGAGAAGAAGAGGATGGTTCCGTCGCCTATTATTTGGTCGTCGTGGAGGTGGTACTAGACCACATCCAGGTCTTAATATAGGTGGAGGACAACGACTTTTCCAAGAGGATGTTCAAGGTGATAGAGCTCTTGTAAGATCATATGTAGAAACAATTCAAGGTCCGATCACTGCCGATACTCATATTAGATCAAGAAATGTAGCATTTCATGCATTTCAGTTGAGACCTCTACAAAGACATTATGCTTTCTTTGATAATACAAGTGGTATTGATATTGTTCCAAAATTAATTGAAATCACAATGAATTCTGGATCATTTGTAATTGGAGAAACTGTTAAGGGATATGTAGGTTCAACACATTTATTCAGTGCAAGAGCATTTGCACCTAACCACAAAACTGGTCCTGGTGCGTCTCCCACAACAACTTATAGTTTGAATCCTTATGATAGAAGTGTTGAACTGCCATCTGTATACTCTTCATCATCAACTGTTCTAAACGTAGATGTAAATTCTTTAGTTGATGAAGTATTAGGAAAGTATTTTGGATTTATAACTGCGGGTATGACTCTACTTGGTGAGACAAGTGGTGCTCAAGCAAGTGTTTCAAGTGTTAAATTAGTAGCAGATACTTTTGGAGATATAAGTGGTGCATTATTCTTTAGAAATCCATTTACAGATCCACTACCACCACTAAGATTTACTGTGGGGACGAAAACTTTTAAACTAACTTCAAGTAGCACAAATGCTACTCCATTACCAGGTAGTTTATTAATTAGTGCTGGCGAGACAACATATGATGCAAATGGTTTGGTAAATCAACTATCAAGACAGAGGGTAAATGTTTTCAGACCTATACGGAGAAGGAGAAGGAGAAGAGGACGTAGACATAGTGATCCTTTAGCACAATCATTTACAGTTGATAACAAAGGAGCATTTCTTTCTTCAGTTGATTTATTTTTTGCTAACATAGACCCAACTACAAAAATTACAGTACAAGTTAGACCATTACAGTTAGGAACTCCTACGGAAAACTTAGTTGCGATTCATGCAGAAGTTGCTTTAGAACCATCTCAGATTGTAACTTCCGCTGATGCTTCTATTGCAACAAATGTCAAATTTCCATCACCTGTTTATCTTGAACCAGAGGAAGAATATTGCATAGTTCTTCTTGCTCCAACATCAAATCTATATGAGGTTTGGTGTGCTCGTATGGGTGAAAGAACTGTCAACACTACAACATTACCTGATGCTGAGAGTGTTATTGTTACTAAACAATATATTGGCGGTAGTTTGTTTAAATCACAGAATGGAACAATTTGGACTGCTAGTCAGTTTGAAGACATGAAATTAAAACTTTATAAATGTAATTTTACTGCAAGTTCAGGTACTGTATTCTTCTACAACCCTAAACAGGAACTTGAGAGTGCTTCATCTGAATTACGTGCAGATCCAATAAAAACTTTACCACGTAAATTAAAGGTAGTCATATCAGATACTACTGTAATGAATAATATTCTAATACCTGGTGCTAAAGTCAGTGATGAAACTACTTCAACAGCAATCTCTGGTATTATTGAAAATGCGGGTGGAAATGCTAATGCGATGACCAAAACTAATGTAGGTGTTGGTTATTCGCAGGGAACTTATACATCTGTTCCTTTATATAATATCACTGGATCTGGATCAGGTGCCACTGCAACTATTGTAATCAACGCTCAAGGAACAATTAATTCTGATCCATCAAGCATCAGTGGTGGATCAGGTTATGTAATAGGTGACGTATTAGGTTTAACAACTAGCACAATGGTTAAAGGATCTGGTGCACAAATAACCGTCACAGGTTTATCAAATAGAAACACACTTTATCTTACAAATGTACAAGGCACAGACTTTACTGCGGGTCGCCCTCTGGTTGTATATAATGGTAGCAGTGCTGTGGCTATGGCTGGTACTACTATTACAAGCTCAACTGTAATCAATGATTTATACGCTGGTGATGTAATTGAAGTTACACAAGCAAGCCATGGTATGCATTTTGATACTAATTTAGTTAAATTGTCTGGTATTGAACCAAATACTGTACCAACAACTATTTCAGCAAATTTAGGTATAAATGATGTAAGCGTATCAGTCGCTGATACCACAATTTTTGGAACACAAGAGGGTATCTCCACGGGTGCAGGATATGCACAAATAAACGGTGAAATAATTTACTACTCATCAATCACCGCTGGAGTATCTCCTGCAGGAACACTAGGAATTGGTTCTAGAGGTGTTGATTCGATTCAACAAGCACATACTATTAATGATCAAATATTCCCGTACGAACTTAATGGTGTTGGATTACATAGAATTAATCATCAAACTCATTCACTTCCATCAAGTACTTTACTAAAATCGGAAAGAGATCTTGATAAGTATCATATACAAATACTTAGAGGTGATGTAACAAATCCTGATGATATACCAAGTTTTACTGATGAGAATCAAATAGGTGGTTCAAATGCAAGGGGATCACGAAATATACAATTTAATAGACTTACTCCTGTATTTGATGTAATTACACCTGGTGAGGGTTCATCAGTAACTGCATCTATAAGAACTGTTTCTGGAACAAGTTCAGGTGGATCTGAAATACCATTTATAGATGAGGGATTTGAGTCTGTAGCATTGAATGATGATAACGAATTAACAACTCCCAGAATTGTTGCATCAGATATAAATGAGACTACCAAATTAACTACACTTCCAAAAAATAAGTCATTTACAATTGGTTTATCATTAACATCAGATGATAGTAATTTATCCCCAATGGTTAACATTGTAGATAACGCTGCGGTAGTGTTAGGTAGAAGTACGTTGAATAATCCTATTAAAAATTACGCATTTGATAGTAGAGTCAATCTTACACTAGAGGATCCTCATGCTTCAAATTATATCAGTCAAGTTGTTACTCTTGATCAACCAGCAACATCACTAAAAGTAATGCTTAGTGCTTTTAGAGATTCATCTGCAGACTTTAGAGTTTTGTATAAACTATCCCGCACTGATTCAAGTAATGTTAACCAGACGTTTGAACTATTTCCTGGTTTCGATAATACAACTGACACTGATGGTGATGGTTTTGGTGATAAGGTAATAAACCCAATTAATAATAGTGGAAGACCAGATTCAAATATTCCAGCAAGTGCTGCTAATGAATTCTTTGATTATCAATTTAGTATTGATGAACTTGAGCAATTTAATGGATTCCAAATCAAGATTGTAATGAGTGGAACAAATGAAGCGAAACCACCAAGGTTTAAGGATCTACGAGTCATAGCGTTAGCATAATGAAAACATTCAAACAGTTCAATGAAGAACTTCCAAAACCAGTAACTCCAAAACAAATTGATGTTGTTCCATCGGATTTCAGATTTATTAGGACTCCTGATATTATAAAAAAAGAAAATATAAAATTTAGAAGTAAGTATCCTTTTCCTGGTTCTTGGTTGCCTACAGCAAAGAAAAAAACTGATATTAAAATGGCATGATTTTCTTTTCGTTAATTCTTTCATTCTTTGCAAATCATTTACCTGTAATGTATGTGCAGGTTCCACAGTGGGCAGATGATTGGGCAGTATGTGCAGTTGATATACCAGATGCAAAGTGTCATTGGTATGTGATGTCTCCTGATAATACCTTTGGTGAAGGTTTTAGTTGGGAAGATGCACCTTGGTTTGATGCAAATGGTTTGAATGATGTTGCACCCATGCAAGCAAAAACAGTTGTTGAGAGGTTGCAAGATAAATAATGAAGCATCCAGTTCCTTTAAGTATTGTTCCCAAAATATTCTGGATAGCAGTTGGGGCAGCAGTTTCGATGAGTATACTATTATGATACCAGTAGAAGGACACAAACATCTATACCGTGAAGAATCAGGTGCAATAATAAACACCGATAAAAATGGTTATGCTAATTACATGAGAGCAAAAAATAAAAAGTTAAGTGAAAGAAGAGAGATAGATGATTTGAGAAATGAAATAGATGAATTAAAAAACCAATTAAGACAACTTTTAGATAGATAAATAACTAAGATCGGTGATAGTGTATGGCTGTATACTCCAGTAATTTAGTAATAAAGACAGGTACTACATTTGAACAAGTGTTTACCTTAGAAGATGGTGTAAGTAATTCACCTATAAATCTTACTAATTTTGGAGTTGATGCTCAGATGCGTAAGCATCGTGGTGCGACAACTGGAATCACAACTTTTACAACTTCTATATATGATGCAACAGGTGGAAAAATACAAATCGGTCTATCAACAACACAAACTGCTGCTCTTAAACCAGGCAGACATGTATATGATGTTATAACTACAAATACAAGTGGAGTTATGGAGTGCGTTGTTGAGGGAATGGTACTCGTATCACAAGCAGTTACACGAACCTAATGGCTAGCATAAGAGTAGTAAAAAATGTTAATCCTATAACTATTAGGATCGGACAACGTACAGTCAAAAAGGTTGTTGCTTCTGAAAAAGCAGCGACTACAACTCTAGCAACACTTCAAGAACTTGAACAAGTTCAAGATATTGATGTGTCTCAAAGGGCAGATAATACATTTTTAATGTATGATACAACCTCCCAAAAATACCTACACGTAGATGCAGCACAAATTGTAGACCTAGCAGATTCAGTTGATGATGACGCTTTTGACGCTGGAACGTTTTAATTAAACTTAGATTATCAATAAATAATAATTAAAAGGTAGATTTTAAACAATGGCTGCTCCTGTAATAAAGTTTAAAAGAGGTGCCAATAGCAGTTTACCCGCTCTAGCAGCAGGTGAACCAGCGTTTGTAACTGATGAATTTGATTTTTATGTTGGTCTGGATGGGACTTCCAATAATAATAAATTTTTCGGATCACATAGGTACTGGACAAGAGAAACAAGCACTGCTGGATCCGCAGTAAGGGTCGTAGAGGGTGCAAATAATGGCGATAATTATATTGAATTTAAGTCTCCAGCAACATTAGCTGCTAACTTAACATATACTTTCCCTAACGCTAACGTCACAAACGGTATTCTTCAAAATGACGGTAGTGGTGGTTTAAGTTGGATGACAAGTGGTACACTTGTTGGTCCTATCACTATATCAGATACTACAGACTCAACTACTAAAGATACAGGAGCTTTAATACTTGAGGGTGGTCTTGGTGTAGAGAAGGATGTTACAGTTGGTGCAGCAGTTTCAATCGGAGATAGATTATTTGTAAAGGGTGAGTCAGAATTTATAGGTATTGTTACATTTCGTGGTGGAACAATTAGACTTGGTGATGGAGATACTGATGACGTTGTAGTTGGTGGTGAATTTGCTTCAGATTTAGTCCCAACAACTGATAGTGCTCATGATATTGGTTCTGCAGCAAAAGAATGGAGAAACGCATTCTTCGATGGTACAGTTGAAGCAGATGGTGTAAATGTTGCAGGTATTGTAACAGCAACTTCTTTATCTACACCTATCGTTTCTGGATTTAGTCATCTACAGGCACCTCATGGTTCAACAACAACTCTAGAGGTAACAGTTGCAGCTAAGACAGCAGCACACAGATATAATGGTTCAGGTAGTAGTAATGGATATGTAATTGATGGTGTTCAAGCACCAACTCTTACATTAACACCAGGTAGAACTTATCGCTTTGATGTTTCAGATTCATCCAACGGTTCTCACCCCTTAAGATTTTATCTTGATGTTGATAAGGTTTATCAATACACAACAGGTGTTACTGTAAATGGAACACAGGGAAATTCTGGTGCATACGTAGAGATTGTCGTTTCGGATACAACTCCTGCAGTGCTTCACTACCAGTGCACAGCACATGGTAAGATGGGTAACGCAGTTATTACTCAATCTAACGTAGTAAATACACCTCATGATGCGACATTTGAAGGTTTATTAAACGCTAAGGGTAATGTTGATCTAGGTAATGCTACATCAGATACTATCACAGCAACAGGTAGATTTGATAGTGACTTACTTCCATCTACAGACGGTGCAAGAGATCTTGGATCATCTACAAATGAGTGGCAGGATCTATTCATAGATGGAACTGCACAAATAGACTCATTAGTTGCAGATACTGCAGATATTAATGCTGGTACTATTGATGGAACCACTATTGGTGGTAACTCTGCTGCTGCTGGTACATTTACTGACTTAACTGGTGGAAACATACAAGTTGGAGTTACAGGTGATAATGAGATTGATACTTCAAGTGGTGGTCTTACATTAGACTCTGCTGGTGGTACAGTTACAGTTGATGATAACTTAACTGTTAACGGAACATTCACGGTATTAGGAACACAATCTATAATTAACACCGAAACCTTAAAGGTTGAAGATAGTTTAATTGAGGTAGGTCTTGTTAACAGTGGTGGATCATTAGTTGCTCCATCCTCAGATGCTAACATAGACGTTGGTATGATATTCCACTACTATAGTGGATCTGCTAAAAAAGCAGCAGTATTCTGGGATGATTCAGTAGGAAGAATCGCTTTCGGTGCCGATGTATCAGAGAGTTCAAGTGTATTAACTAACTCCACACATGCTACAATTGAAGCAGGTGGTGTATTCATCAAAGACGCAGCAGGATTATCGGCAGTAATTAGTCATGACGGTTCACTAAGACAATTAGAAAATATAACCGTAGATGGTGGCTCATTCTAACGAGTAAAGTATAACTTATAAATATAGGTGGGTGTATCCCACCTTTTTTTATACTCTGTCATGGATGAAAACGAATACAAGATGATTTTGGGTGTTTATCAGAAAAAGACACACGAAATGCTTGCTCAAATAATAGCATTAGAAACAAGAGTACTTGGTTTAAATAATGTTGTTGAGCAATTAAGCACAAAGGTAACTGATCAGGAAAATTTATTGATTCAACTGAAAGGTAAGAAAAAACCAAAAAATATAACAATAGATTCTGAGGATTTCTAATGGCGAAACCTGCTTCACGAGAAGAATTAATTGAATATTGCAAAAGACAATTAGGTGCACCAGTCTTAGAAATCAACGTGAGTGATGAACAGGTTGATGATCTAGTAGATGATGCATTTCAGTATTTTCAAGAACGTCATTTTGACGGTATTGAAAGAATGTATCTTAAATATCAGTTTACACAAGGAGATATAGACAGGGGAAAGGCACAGGGAACAACAGGTGTAGGTATTGTAACAACCACTGGTACATCTACAGCAATTAGTGGTTATGGTACAACTACATCAAACTTTTATGAAACATCTAATTTTATTCAAGTACCTGAGACAGTTGTAGGTATAGAAAAGATATTTAAATTTGATATGAGTTCTATTTCTGGTGGTATGTTCAGTATTAAATATCAGTTATTCTTGAACGACTTATATTATTTTAATTCAGTTGAACTTTTACAATATGCTATGGTTAAATCATATCTTGAGGATATAGATTTCCTTTTAACAACTGAGGCACAGGTTAGATTCAATAAGAGACAAGATAGATTATACCTTGATATTAACTATAATAGTTTGAACGCTGGCGACTTTATAGTGATTGACTGTCATAGAATACTAGATCCATCAACATACACACAGTTGTTCAATGATAGTTTTTTAAAGAGATATTTGACTGCTTTAATCAAGAGACAGTGGGGTCAAAACTTGATTAAATTTCAAGGTGTAAAATTACCAGGCGGTATTGAGTTAAATGGTAGACAGATATATGATGATGCATTAAGAGAACTTGAGATGATTAAACAAGAAATGAGTTCTACTTATGAACTTCCACCTTTAGACTTTATTGGATAATGGCTCTCAACCCGTTTTTTCTACAAGGATCTCCCGAAGAGCAAGACTTGATTCAATCGCTTGTAAATGAGCAATTGAAAATATATGGTGTTGAAGTTACATATATTCCTAGAAAGTTTGTAAATAAAAGCACAGTTTTTCAAGAGATAGAGGCATCTAAGTTTGATGATAATTTTCAATTGGAAGCATATGTCAATACATGGGACGGTTACAGTGGAGCAGGTGACGTTCTAACTAAATTTGGAATGAGTTTGAGAGATGAATTACAATTAGTAATTTCAAGAGAGAGATTTGAAGATTTTATCTCTCCATTTCTAAGTCAAGAAGATGTAGATGAAGTGGGTGAAGCAGTTATGAGACCTCGTGAGGGTGATTTAGTATTTTTTCCTCTAGGTGGTAGATTATTTGAAATAAAATTTGTAGAGCATGAAGTTCCTTTTTATCAGTTAGGTAATACTTATGTTTATGAATTACAATGTGAATTATTTGAATACAATGATGAAACTCTTGATACAGGCATAGATGCTATTGATAGTAAGATAGAAGACTTAGGTGTAATTACTGATCTTACGATGAACAGTGTTGGATCAGCAGCGACTGCTACAGCAACAATAGGAACAGGATTTGTTCAGAGTATAAGTTTACTTAATGATGGTTCAGGATTTACAAGTGCTCCAACCATCGGATTAACAACAGCACCTAGTGGTGGAATAGATGCTACTGCAGTAGGTTTATTAACAACAAGAAACAATGTTACTTCCATAGAGGAGATAGTAATTACAAATTCAGGTGCTGGATATACTGTAGCACCAATAGTCACAATATCTGGTGGTGGAGGTGTTGGTGCTGCTGCGACTGCAATAATTAGATCTGACGGTAAGAAAGGTGTAATACGTATTTCCATTGGAGGAACAGGTGGAGTTGGATACTCTACAACACCAAATGTATCAATATCACTTCCATCTCTATCTCCACAATTACCTGCTTCTGCTCGTGCGGAGGTTGGTGCTGGTGGTACCATATCAAACATCTTTATTCAGGATGCTGGTGCAGGATTCTTCTCACCACCAACTATTACTGTTGGTCCACCATCATCAGTAGGCATAGGGTCTGGAAGTTACTGGTTCAACGAACTTGTTACGGGTAATAGATCTAATGCATCTGCAAGAGTTAAGAGATGGGATCTTGATACTAAGATCTTACAGGTTGGTATTGAAACTGGAACATTCTTAAGAGGGGAGATTGTGACTGGAACAAGATCTGGTGCTCAATATACTATCCAAGTATCTGCAGCAAATACAGACAAGGATAAATACGATCATAGTGATGAAATTGAGAATGAAGCAGATCAAATTCTTGATTTCACTGAATCAAATCCATTTGGACTATTTTAATGTTAGGGACTTATTTTTATCACGAAGTTATTAGAAAAACCATAATTGGTTTTGGAACATTGTTTAATAACATGGAAGTTAGACATCAAACTTCTGATGGAACTACTGTTGATATTAAAAGAGTACCTTTAGCATATGGTCCTGCAGCTAAATTTATTGCTAGATTAGAGCAGCAACCTGATTTAAACAAAATGGTTGCTATTACATTGCCTAGAATGTCATTTGAGATGACTTCTATTGCGTATGACTCAACTAGAAAATCAGGTATTACTCAGACATTCAAAGCAGTAGATAATACAACTAATAAGTTAAAGAAGGTTTTCATGCCTGTTCCTTATAATATTGGTTTTGAATTAAGTTTACTTACAAAAATAAATGATGATGCATTACAAGTTGTAGAACAAATACTACCATTTTTTCAACCATCATTTAGTATCACAATAAATTTAATTGATTCAATTGGTGAAAAAAGAGATGTTCCAATTACACTTACTAATGTCACATTTCAAGACGATTATGAAGGGGATTTTTCAACAAGAAGAGCATTAATATATACTTTCCAATTTGTTGCTAAGACATACTTATATGGACCTATTGCAGAAAATCCAGAGGGTCTTATTAAAAAAGTTATTGTCGATCAATATGCGAGTGTTGATACTGTTAATGCTAGAAGAGAGATGAGATATACTGCAACTCCAACTGCAACTAAAGATTACAACAGTGATGGTGTGATAGATAGTAATGATAACGCACTTATCGTACCAGGCGATGACTTTGGATTCAGTGAAACAAGTGAATTCTTTGATGATGGTAGAGATCGCAGTCCAACAAAACAAAGTGATATCTAATGGAAAACTATGAATCTATTGATAAGGCTTTAAATATCAATGAGACTGATATTGTCCCTGTCGAAAAAGGAAAACCTAAAAAAGATAATCCTGTAAAGATTAATGAGGTAGAAAAAGATTATGAGTATACTCGTGCTAATCTGTATTCGATTATAGAAAAAGGTCAGGAAGCGATAAATGGAATCATGGAGGTTGCAGGTGAAAGTGCAAGTCCAAGGGCATATGAAGTTGCAGGACAACTTATAAAATCAGTTGCGGATACGACTGATAAATTGATGGATCTACAGAAAAAAGTTAAAGATGTAAATGAAGATGCTCCAAAAACAAATAATGTGACTAATAACGCATTGTTTGTAGGATCAACATCTGAACTCTCAAAGATGCTAAAGAAAGGGTTTCTAAATAATAAAGAGGAAAAATAATCGCTACAATGAAGAAGTGTAAGGAAGGACACTATTACTGTTACCAAGATAGCAAGTGCAAACCAATCCCTAAAGGATTCCGTAGGGGAATTGGTGGATATCTTCGTAGAGAGCGTGAAGATGAAAAGGAGGATTCTAAAAAGAATGGTAATGGTAATGGCAAGTCTAACGGAAGTTCTAACGGAAATGGGAACGGTGGGAATGGTAGTGGAAATGGTAACGGTGGCTCTGGTGGTAATGGTGGTGGTAATGGCTCAGGGGGAGTAGGAGAGAGCGTAGAGATACAGAATTCTGACGGAGAAACAACTGCAGTTGTAGTTGATATCATTGGTCCTGCACACATGAGACCAAGACTAAATGGTGATGGAGTATGGAAAGGAACTCATATTACAGAGATGGGGAATAGAGTCAGACAGGGAGGATATACAATATTAGGTTCGGGAAATAAAAAGGATTCATCTAAAGGTCCTAATGAGCAAACACCAGTAGATTATAGAGGTGTTGGTGAAGGACTACCTTTAGCAAAAAAAGATTATACAGGTAAAATTAACAGCGATGTATTAAAGGCATATCCAGAATTAGATCCAACTAAACCTGGTGATTATATAAAATTAAAAAGATTAAGTGCAAAGTTAAGAAAAGCACATTATGAACCAGAGGGTGAGTTAGTTGAAAGAAAAATGACTGAGAAAGAGAAAAGAAAAGATGATAGATTAAAGAAGAAGTATGATAAGTCTGATATGAAGAAGAGTATGCAGAAGCAATATGGTAAAGAAGAAGGTGAGAAAGTTTACTTCGCAACTATTCGCAAACAAGCAATGGAAGAGGAGAAACATAAGGATCATGAACCAGAGATGATTCGTAATCAGTTAAAGACTGCAAAGAGAGCATCTAAGCGTATTAAAAAACATACTCTTAAAAAAGATAACTTCAAGGCATGGGTACAATCTAAGATAACCAAAGCTACTGATTACTTAGATACTGCTGCTGATTATCTTGATAGTAAAGATGATATGAAAGAGGAGTTGAACAAAAAAGATAAACCTTATATTAAGAAGTTAGTTAAAAATCTTAGAAAGGGATCTAAGACTCACGCTAAACAAGCAGATAAATTAGAGAAAGCAATGAATGAGGAATCAAATCCTCGCATTCCTAGAAAGAAAGGACAACCAGCAAACTCAAAGAAACATTCAGACTTATATACAGATGAAAATCCTAAAGGAACTATTCATGGACTTGGTTTCAAGGACGTTGCTACTGCAAAAGCGTCTGTTGCAAAAATCAGGAAATCTAATAGATCACATGCTCATAAAATTCAAGCTGCTGTTGCTATGGAGCAACGGGCAAGAGAAATGGGTAAAACCTCTGAGGCAGCAGTCTACAGAAAATTCATCAACTCGATGAAAAAGAAAACTAAAAAGTAATTATTATGGTTGATAATGTATATCTTGGAAATCCTAATTTAAAAAAAGCAAATACACCGATTGAGTTCTCTGAAGAGAATATCATTGAGTTCTTAAAGTGTAAGGATGATCCAGTTTATTTTGCGAAAAAATACATAAAGATAGTGTCTCTTGATGAGGGTCTCGTTCCATTTAATCTATATCCCTTTCAAGAAAAACTAGTTAATAATTTTCACAGAGAAAGATTTAATATCTGCAAAATGCCACGACAAACTGGTAAATCTACCACTGTGGTGTCATATCTTCTACATTATGCGATCTTCAATGATAGTGTTAACATTGGAATTCTTGCGAACAAGGCGAAGATTGCGATGGATCTACTTGGTAGATTACAGACTGCATACGAAAATTTACCAAAATGGATGCAACAAGGTATCATAGCATGGAACAAAGGTTCATTAGAATTAGATAACGGATCAAAAATATTAGCAGCATCTACATCTGCATCAGCAGTTCGGGGTATGTCTTTCAACATACTATTCCTTGATGAGTTTGCTTTTGTCCCAAATCACGTAGCGGATGATTTCTTTGCGTCTGTATATCCTACAATTTCTTCTGGTACAAGCACTAAAGTAATAATTGTATCAACTCCTCGTGGTATGAACCACTTTTACAGGATGTGGCATGATGCTGAGAGAGGGACTAATGGTTATGTTCCTACAGACGTTCATTGGAATGAGGTACCTGGTAGAGATGAGGCATGGAAAGCACAAACTATAGCAAACACATCTGAACAACAATTCAAAGTTGAGTTTGAATGTGAGTTTTTAGGATCTGTCAATACTCTTATCGCACCTAGTAAACTAAGAAACTTAATTTATGATGCTCCTATAACAAAGAATGCTGGTTTAGATATCTATGAGGACTCAATAAAAGATCATAATTACATGATTACAGTTGACGTTGCTCGTGGTTTAGGTAACGATTATTCAGCTTTTATTGTATTTGATATCACTGAGTTCCCATATAAAGTTGTAGCAAAATATCGAAACAATGAAATCAAACCTATGCTGTTCCCAAATATAATTCACAGTGTAGCAAAAGGATATAATAATGCATTCCTTTTAATTGAGGTAAATGATATTGGAGATCAGGTAGCAAGCATCTTGCAATATGATCTTGAGTATGATAATCTATTAATGGCTTCAATGAGAGGAAGAAATGGTCAGGTAGTTGGTCAAGGATTCTCAGGTAAGAAGTCTCAATTGGGAGTTAGAATGACTGCAGCAGTCAAAAAATTAGGTTGTAGTAATTTAAAGACATTAATTGAGGATGATAAATTACTGACCTGTGACTATGAAATTATATCCGAACTTACAACATTTGCTCAAAAACATAATTCTTTTGAGGCAGAGGAAGGATGTAATGATGATTTAGCGATGTGTCTTGTAATCTTTGCATGGTTGGTTGCACAGGATTATTTTAAGGAGATGACTGATAATGATATACGAAAAAGAATATATGAAGAACAAAAAAATCAAATCGAACAGGATATGGCTCCATTCGGTTTTATATCAGATGGTCTGGATGAGAATACATTTGTTGACTCTGAAGGAGATATATGGCATACTGATGAATATGGTGATCGCTCTTACATGTGGGACTACAGATGATTTCATTTTTACTTTTTAACGCAGGTTTTTTAAATCTTTTATTTTATGTTTTCGCAATAGGATTTGTGATTTCATTAATATTGGAACAATTTATAAAAAACTCAGGCACTGAGGAGGAACTCTTTATTGTGCAAACAAATAGAAAATATTGTTGGCGACAAGCGTGGGTAACAAATATTTTATGGTTTTTCTGTAACGTAGCATTATACATAGCATCTAGAAACGCACAACCTGTAGATAACTTCTGGAATGGTATCTAATGGACTTAGATGATCAGTTTGATCTAGAACATATACTACTAAAAGAAAGAAAGTGTAGAGTATGTGGTGAAATAAAGGATTTGATTGATGGTTATTATCTTACCAGAAAAGGCAGAGGAGATATTCCTTCTGCCTATTCTTATGAGTGTAAGATATGCACAATTAAGAGAATTGTAAAGAGAAGGAAATCAAATAACAAAGAAAAGGAGTGGTATTATCCAGATTGGTGATGTTCATGTGCTGTTTCCCCAATGAAAATACCCTTTTGAATAAATAATTTTAAATAAATCTGAGATTCGGAGAGTAAGGGATGGCGTTAAATTTAGCATCTCCTGGTATCGTAGTTAGAGAGGTTGATTTAACCATTGGTAGAGTAGACGCTACCTCTGGATCAATTGGTGCACTTGTTGCTCCCTTTGCAAAAGGACCTGTCGGAGAACCAGTTTTAGTAACAGATGAGTCTGACTTACTAAACAACTTTGGTCAACCATACGAGACAGACAAGCATTATGAAGATTGGTTAGTCGCCTCTTCTTACCTAGCATATGGTGGAAATATGAGGGTAGTGAGAGCAGATGACACCCATATGAAAAATGCATTTACAGGAAGTGCAAGTGATATAAAAATAAAAAGCACAGATCATTATAACCAGTTAGGTTATGATAATAACACTATAACAGGTGTAACATTCTCTACCAGAAATCCTGGTTCATGGGGTAATGGTATTAGAGTAGCAACAATTGATGGTCTTGCAGATCAGATTGTTGGTATTAATACTGCAGGTATTGGATTTGGAACTGTAGGAACACCAGCACCATCAGGTATGATTGGACTTGGGGTTACACAAACAGTACCAAATAACACTATACTTGTAGGAGCTGGATCAACATCAATTTTAGATGGATTCTTAAAAGGAATTATAACTCAGGAATTGGGTAACGATAAGTTTGGTGTTAAAGTAGTATCTCACGTATCTGCTGCAGGAACAGAAACTGCTGTAGACTATACAGAGTCTGGAATTTACAGATTCAAGACTGGTTTTGATGTTGCTGGTTTATCAACTAGTAGCACAGGTTCAATTGGTATCATTACAGCAACTTCTGGCACTAATACAACCATAGGTTATGCTGGAACAATTGCATCTGCAATAGATTGGTTTGGTGAGCAAACATTAACCTTAACTGGTGCTGGTTCAACTATTACTTGGAACTCAATCGTTGATAAACCAGGCACTTCAAGTTATGCAGAAGCAAGAAACGCAAGATTTGATGAGATTCATGTTGTTGTAATTGATGGGAAAGGAGAGGTAACTGGTAACGCTGGTACAATCTTAGAAAAACATATTTCTCTATCAAAAGCAAAAGATGCTGAATATTCTGTGGGTAGCACAGCGTATTGGAGAAAGTATCTCTATAATACATCAACTCAAGTATTTGGTGGATCAGCTCCAGCAGGTGTGGTAGCAACTAACTTTAGTTCAGGATTTACTGCTGCAACAGACATAGGATGGGATCAGGATGCTGAGGGCATATCATTTGCTGGATCTGGAAGCAATACCTATGCACTAGATGGTGGTAAAAACTATGATGGTGGAACTGATCTTTCAGCCACTGGTGCTCTAACTTCAACTCTTGGTGAAATTTCAACTGGGTATGAATTATTTGAAAATACTGAGAACTTTGAGGTAGACTTCATACTTATGGGTTCAGGGGCAGGAACTAAAGAAACAGTTCAGGCAAAGGCAAATAAAATAATTGCTGTTGCTGAACAAAGGAAGGATGCAGTTGCATTCATATCACCTAATAGAGGTACATTTATTAATGATGGTACAGTTGGAACAGTGACTGTGAACGGAGATTCTGCAATCACTAATTCAGTGATTGATTTCTATTCACCAATAACATCTACAACATTTGGAGTATTCGATAGTGGATACAAATATATGTACGATAGATTTAGTGATACATTCCGTTATGTTCCTCTTAATGGAGACATCGCAGGAACTTGTGCTAGAAATGATCTAAACCAATTCCCTTGGTTCTCACCAGCAGGAAATTCTAGAGGTGCAATTCTTAATGCAGTCAAACTAGCATATAATCCTAGTAAAACACAAAGAGACAAACTCTATACAAATAGAGTGAACCCAGTAATTTTCCAACCAGGTGATGGAATCATCCTGTTCGGTGATAAGACTGGATTTGGAAAAGCATCTGCATTTGATAGAATAAACGTTCGTCGTTTATTCATATTCCTTGAAGATGCAATCTCAGCTGCTGCTAGAGATCAATTATTCGAGTTCAACGATGAAATTACAAGAACAAACTTTGTAAATATTGTTGAACCATTCCTACGTGATGTTCAAGCAAAACGTGGAATATTTGATTATGTCGTCATATGTGACGAAACTAACAACACCGCATCTGTAATAGACAATAATGAGTTTGTCGCAGATATCTTCATTAAACCCGCACGTTCAATCAACTTCATTGGTCTAACCTTTGTTGCTACAAGAACTGGCGTATCCTTTGAAGAAGTAATCGGTAACGTTTAATAACTTAAGGAAGTAACAACTCATGGCTACAAGAAACCAACTAAATCCACCTCCATTAAGAAAGATTACTGATTTCAAGAGTAAACTTAGTGGTGGCGGTGCACGTTCAAATCTCTTTGAATGTGAACTTGCATTCCCACAAGCAGTAAGTGTAGAGGGTTTGAATGACATTTTGAATAAGGCAAGATTCTTAGTCAAAGCAGCAAACTTACCTGCATCTAACGTTGCTCCGATTGAAGTACCATTCAGAGGTAGGGTTTTAAAAATTGCTGGTGATCGTACATTTGATACTTGGACAATCACAGTAATTAATGATACAGACTTTGCAATTAGATCTGCTTTTGAGAAGTGGATGAATACAATTAACAGAGTTTCTGATAATACTGGTACAACTAATCCAGCAGATTATCAGGCAGATGCATTTGTGTTCCAACTTGATCGTAGTGGAGAGACATTAAGAAAGTATCACTTCTATGATGTATTCCCAACACAGGTTGCACCTATTGAATTATCTTATGATGCTCAAGGAATTCAGGAGTTTCAGGTCGAACTTCAGGTTCTTTACTGGGAAGCAATTAAAGGTAACGGTGCTAACGCTGGTGGAGAGGACATTAACTAATCACCTAAATAGTGCTATAATAGAAGTAAAAATATTATACTATGGCTAAACTGTTTGGTTTTTCTATTGATGATGGTAAAAGTAAATCACCGTCAGTAATATCCCCTGTCCCGAAAACAAATCAGGATGGGGTTGATAATTATATCTCCAGTGGATTTTATGGATCCTATCTGGATATTGAAGGTGTTTATAAAACTGAACATGATTTAATAAGAAGATATAGAGAGATGGCACTCCATCCAGAGGCAGATGGTGCTATTGAAGATGTAGTTAATGAAGCAATAGTTAGTGATTTATATGATTCACCTGTAGAAATTGAATTATCAAATTTAAATGCAGGTGATACTCTTAAAAAAGTAATCAGAGAAGAATTTAAAAATATAAAAGAAATACTAGATTTTGATCGTAAAGCTCACGAAATATTTCGTAACTGGTATATAGATGGTAGAGTTTATTATCTAAAAGTCATTGATGTAAAAAATCCAATGGCTGGAATACAGGATCTTAGATATATTGATCCTATGAAGATGAAGTTTGTTCGCCAGCAGAAAAAAGAAGATCCAAGAACAAAAATACAGGTTGGTTCTCAGGGAGGAGCAGAAGGTGTAAACGAACCTGAGATAGAAGAGTATTTTTTATATACTGCAAAACCTAATTATAATTCTGGTATGATTGCAGGTTCTGGTGCTAAAAGAGGATCTGTAAAAATAGCAAAAGACTCTGTAGTCTATTGTAGTTCTGGATTAGTAGATCGTAATAAAGGTACAGTTCTATCATACTTACACAAAGCAATCAAGGCTCTAAATCAGTTAAGGATGATTGAGGATAGTCTTGTAATTTATAGACTGTCAAGAGCACCAGAAAGAAGAATATTTTATATTGATGTTGGTAATCTACCAAAGGTAAAAGCAGAGCAATACCTAAAAGAGGTTATGAGTCGCTATCGTAATAAGTTAGTTTATGATGCAAATACTGGTGAAGTTAGAGATGATCGTAAGTTTATGAGTATGCTAGAAGATTTCTGGTTGCCTCGTAGAGAAGGTGGTAGAGGAACTGAAATTACAACGTTGCCTGGTGGACAGAATCTTGGTGAATTATCTGATATTGAATATTTCCAGAAAAAATTATATCGTGCATTAGGTGTACCTGAGTCAAGAATTGCTGCAGATGGTGGATTTAATTTGGGTCGTTCATCGGAAATATTAAGAGATGAACTAAAGTTTTCTAAGTTTGTTGGAAGATTGAGAAAAAGATTTTCTGCAATGTTTAATGATATGCTTCGTACTCAATTAATATTGAAAAATATAGTAACCCCAGAAGATTGGGAATCAATGGGCGAGCATATTCAGTATGATTTCCTATATGATAACCAGTTTGCAGAATTAAAAGAATCTGAGATGCTTCAAAGTCGTTTAGGTAATTTAGCGACAATTGAACCATATATTGGTAAGTTTTATTCTACTGAATATGTAAGAAAGAAAATTTTAAGACAAACAGATAGTGAAATCGAAGAAATTGATGGACAAATTGAAGATGAAATTGAAAAAGGTATCCTGCCAGATCCATCACAAATAGATCCAATTACAGGACAACCTTTACCTCAAGAAGGTGGTGAAATGGGTGAAGTTCCTCAAGATCCTGATCTTGAAGCACAAGGAGAAGTCACTGATGCTCAGGCACAAAAAGATGCTAGGAAAGCCGAGATATAAATAAATTATATAATTATAGTATTTTTATGGAAGATAATGATGCTCAACCAACAAATGTGTTGGATATGATCGCCACTGACGCTAAACCTGCAGAAATCACAGACACATTGAAAAATATGATCTATGCTAAAGCTGGTGAAAAGATTGATGGCATGAAACAATATGCTGCAGCAAGTTTATTTGGTCAAGAACCAGAAGAAACTGAAGAACCTACAGCAGAAGTTGAAACTGAAACTGAAGTAGATCAAGAACCCGAAGAGGAACCTCAAGAAAATGAGTAGACTATTAGTTAAAGGTGCAGAAACTGCATTAACAGCAGGAGCTAGTAACGCAACAACTTGTGGAGCAGCTACAGTTGTTAGGATTTTAAATGTTTCTGGTTCAACTGTAGTGGTGACTGTAAGAGATAGCACTGGACAAATTATTGGATCATTCTCGATGATCAATAATACTAGTGAAATTGTTGAAAAAAATCCAACAGATGAAATTTTTGGAACTGGTGGAGCTTTGAAATTCACAAAATTAGGATACACAAACTAAGAAAATGAAACTAATTACCGAAGAAGTATCAAACGTCAAAATTATTACTGAAGGAAAAGGTAGTAAAAAAAGGATGTGTATTGAAGGTATATTCCTTCAAGGTGAAATTAAAAACCGTAATGGGAGAATGTATCCAATCGACACTCTCGATAGAGAAGTTGGTAGATACAATGAAAACTTTGTCGGTAAGGGTAGAGCATTAGGTGAACTTGGTCATCCTGATGGTCCTACAGTTAACTTAGATCGTGTATCACACAAGATTACTTCTCTTGTAAGAGAGGGAAATAATTTTGTAGGTAAGGCAACTTTATTATCAACCCCTATGGGTAAAATTGCATCGTCATTAATTGATGAGGGTGTAAAACTTGGAGTATCTTCTCGTGGTGTTGGATCACTAAAAGAAGATATGCATGGTTGCAAAGTTGTTGGAGAAGATTTCCAACTAGCAACTGCTGCTGATATAGTAGCAGATCCTTCTGCCCCAGACGCTTTTGTGAATGGAATTATGGAAGGAAAAGAGTGGGTTTGGGAAGGTGGAATCCTTCGTGAACAACTCGCAGAAAAGACCGAAAAGCGTATTAATACACTTGTCGATCAAAAAAGACTTGAAGAGTACAAGTTGAACTTATTTAATGATTTCTTATCAAATCTATAAGTTCTATAAATAATATCAGATTTTACAAAAATCAATTAGCCCTTGGTAGCAATTTACAAAAAATGGATAACGTAGTAACCAAAAACGCCAAGCCCGCAGAACCAATGGTATCTGGCGGTGCACCTTATGAGGATCTAGGTGGACCTACACCTACAAACTCAAAACCAGACGACGACTCAAACAAGCTAAAGATTCCTGAGCTTGCATCTGTTAAAGATGTTGTTAATTCAAAAGCAAAGCCAGCAGAACCTATGCCTGTTATGTCTAGTAAAGAACTAGAAGGAGAGGAAATCTCTGAGGATGAGGCTCCTGCAACTGATGAAGTTGTAGCAGAAGAGGAAACTACTGAAGAAGAGGTAGTTGCTGAAGAGGAAACAACTGAGGAAGAAGTTGTTGCTGAAGAAGAGGATTACAAAGTGGACGTTGAGCAAGACGTTCAAGCACTCTTTGAAGGCGAAGAACTTTCCGAGGAGTTCCAGTCCAAGGCAAGAACAATTTTTGAAGCTGCGATTAAAGAAAAAGTTTCAGAAATTAAAGAGAATTTGCAGACCGCATACGAGCAAGCACTTGTTGAAGAGGTAGCAAGCGTAAGAGATGAGTTGACAGAGAGAGTTGACGCATATCTTGAGTACGTTGCCGATGAGTGGATTCAAGAGAATCAGTTGCAAGTAGAGTCAGGTCTCAAAACAGAAATGACCGAATCCTTCCTAGAAGGTATGAAGTCATTGTTTGAGGAACATTATGTATCTGTCCCTGAAGACAAATACGATGTTCTTGAAAGCATGGTAGATAAACTTGATGAAATGGAGAGTAAACTCAACGAGCAAATTGAAAGAAACGTTGCTCTAAATCAAAGACTAGCAGAGTCAAATTCCGATGTCATCTTAGCAGATGTAAGTGAAGGTCTTGCACTTTCTCAGAAGGAAAAACTCGCTTCTCTTGCCTCAAATGTTGAGTTTGAAAGTGAAACAGACTATCGTGAGAAACTAGAAAAGTTGAAGGAATCTTATTTCCCATCAAATAAAACTAGTGCTCCAAGTGCTCACTCAGAAACCATATCTGAGGGAACTGCTGTGGATAGTCCACAACAAGTTTCTTCCGCAATGGAAGCATACATGCAAACTCTGGGTAGAGTTGCTAAAAAGTGATTTTTAAATTATAAAGTTCAAACTATTACTTAAAAGGTAAAACAAATGCAAATGCCTAGCAATGAGGTTTTGCAGGAGAAGTGGGCTCCCCTTCTAAACTATGATGGTATAGACCCAATCAAAGATGCACACCGTAAAGCGGTTACTGCACAACTCCTAGAAAACCAAGAAATTGCACTTCGTGAAGAAAAAGAATTCTTACATGAAGCTGCTCCAACTAACTCAGTTGGAAACGGAGGTTTCACCTCTTCAGGTGGTCAAACAGTAGCAGGTTTCGACCCTGTATTGATCTCCTTAATCCGTCGTGCTATGCCTAACTTGGTCGCATATGACCTAGCAGGTGTACAACCAATGACTGGACCTACTGGACTCATCTTCGCAATGAGATCTAGATTCNNNANTCAGGACGGAACAGAAGCACTATTCAACGAACCAAATACTGCGTTCTCTNCACAGAACANCAGTCAGTAACCTAACNAACGGATTCNCAGGTGNATCAGTTGGTTTNGGTACAACTGGTGGTACTGGTTTAACAGATGCTTCAAACCCAGCTGCTCTTAACCCAGAAGGTTCTCAGGCTGCTACTACCTATCCAACTGGACAAGGTATGCGTACTGATGACGCTGAGAANNTGGGNGACNGNNNANGCNAATGNNTTCAACGANATGGCATTNNNNATNGAGAAAGTNACNGTGACTGCGAAGTCNAGAGCNCTNAANGCNGAGTACTCANTAGANCTAGCTCAAGATCTTAAAGCAATCCACGGATTGAATGCTGAAGCAGAACTTGCAAACATTCTTTCAACAGAGATTCTTGCAGAGATCAACAGAGAAGTTATCAGAACAATCTATAAGGTTGCTGAGTCTGGTGCACAGACAAACGTTGCGACATTAGGTGCTTTCGACCTAGACACAGATTCTAACGGAAGATGGTCAGTTGAGAAGTTCAAAGGTTTGATCTTCCAAATCGAAAGAGATGCTAACGCAATCGCACAAAGAACTCGTCGTGGAAAGGGTAACATGATCCTATGTTCCGCAGACGTTGCTTCAGCATTAACAATGGCTGGTGTACTTGATTACACTCCTGCACTTAATGCAAACTTAAACGTAGATGACACAGGAAATACATTTGCTGGTATTCTTGCTGGTAAGTTCCGTGTATACATTGATCCATTTGCTGCTAACTTAGCTGCTGATCAGTACTACGTTGCAGGTTACAAGGGTACATCTCCTTACGACGCTGGACTGTTCTACTGCCCATANGTNCCNCTACAGATGGTNNGNGCAGTTGGTCAGGACACATTCCAACCAAAAATCGGGTTTAAGACTCGTTATGGTATGGTTGCTAACCCATTCGCTGAAGGTACAGCACAAGGTCTTGGTCGTCTCGCAGTTAACGCTAACCGTTACTACAGAAGAGTTAAGGTCGCTAACCTCATGTAATTCATCAATTACATATTTTACAAAGAGACCTCAAAAAGGTCTCTTTTTTTTATTCAATTTTTTAAAGTTAGGATTTATAAATAAAATTAAGGTAATGTAAAGAAATGTTACGCATATCATGGGAAAGACCTGAAATACCAGAGTTTGATCCCGAAATCCACAATCCAGAGAAAGTTTTTGCATTTATGTGCTATCGTGGAGTACATTATGCAAAATGGGTGTACCTTGATGTGTTTAACATGAACAACTGGTACCTCAAAAATCCACGAAAAGGAGAACAATGATTTCTGATGCCATGTCACTA
>FUFK010041115.1_pt1 | contig 43392 bp, 60 predicted proteins | sample 1021851 | NCBI WGS metagenome assembly FUFK01 (sample SAMEA51879418, study PRJEB19060) | metagenome
GCTGCAGAAGTATTTCGAGCCGTATTACTCGTTCTTTTATTTCTGGTATGTCTTGCATTATTGCCTTTTCTAATAGCTGTTGCTTTGTTTCTAGAGCCATTAGTTTCTGGGAAACCATACCATAGGATATACCTGCGGACACGAGAATTATACCGAACCAAACGGCGTTTTTAAAATTTATCTCAATCATAAACTAAAATCGCTAGCCTCCATTAGCAGGTTATAGTTTGGATCTTGCAAAGATGCAATACCTCCCTCTGCAAAACCTCGAGTTGTTGAGACTGGTAAATTTGCCATTCTTAAAAAACCACCAGGGTCATTAACTAAATAATTACCTACTATGCCACCAGGTTCTAGCCTTGCTCCTGTGCCTTTTGGAAAAGCAAACAAAGGATCAAATCCTGTATCTGTAAAAGTTGTAGATAAAGCTGGNCCTGCTAAATCTCTAATTTTTGGTACNTTAAATATATCCACATCATCTGGCTTTGCAGCTAAATCTGATTGTCTGTTTAATGTGTCTAGTGTATCTGTTTGCGTCTTAGCTTCAGCTTCTTCTTTAGTTAAAGGCTCTACTTTGGGTTTGCCACCAAAGTCAATGTCAGTAACCAAAGATTTTAATCCTGAAAACACTGGACCAAACTCTTCTTTTAACATTCCTCCAAGTTNTTNTCCGCCTCCTAAAANTGTTTGAGCTAATCCTGCACCAGGTACAGCTAATCCAACTAAGGCTGGTAATCCACTTCCTAATGCAGCAGTTATAGGAAAACGTCTATTAAATGCAGCTCTTGTTTCTGGGCTTCTATTTAAAAATCTATTAAGTGTTCTTTGATAAATATTACGACCATCGTCATAAAAATTAACAAACTCCATGTCTGCTGCATTTTGTGGCCCTATATAATTACCAAACTCGTCATAAAACCTTTTCTTAAATTTTTCAGGCATGTCCTCAACAATCATTTGAGTTGTTGATCGCTGTTTTCCTGCCTCGTTAAAATTATCGTCTATAAATTTTTGCAGTGCTCTATCTTCTGCATCAGCTAAAACTCTTNTCGATTCTTGTCTTGTAGATTTACTTTGTGGAAAAGCAGTTTGACCACGAGCCTGTCGTTCTATTCTTCTACGTTGTGTTCCATGTCCAGGTTTGTGAGGCATTAGCTTTGTCCTCTCAAGGCAATTGCCGCATCTAAATCACCAGAAGCAAGTGCAGCTCGTTGATCTTGATTTAGGGGTGCTGACATACCTGGTCCAGATATTGACGCGGTATCTTCNANNACTGCTTCATTACCCATACTNGGTACATTTGGCATTNCTATGTCTTCACCTTCTAATACTTGAGCTTTACCTGTTTCTATGTCAGTAAGTGCCTGTTCTTCTGTTCTGATGTTCTGAGCAGCACCAAATGAAACTAGGCTATCATCTCCGTATCGTTTATTCATGTACTCTCTCATGAATCCATCGTTCATGCTATCCGTAACGCCTAGATACTCACTGTCGTATAAGTAGTCTAAGAAACCATCTGGNTTATTTAAAACTTTTTGTGGTGTGTTAAACTCTTTTGGTAGCTCCTCTCTAATATCTGGCTGTCTAAAGTAACCACGTAAAAAGTTTGTAAGAGCAGACCTTTTTACTACCGTGCTAGCTTTTGGATCAAGTATTGTGGTGTAAGCTTTTAAAGAGTCTGGTGTAGATAAAAATTTAGATGTCTTACGTGTAAGTAACCCTAATAATATTGGAGCAGCAGCACCAGAAGGGCCAGCTAAGTAGCCTCCCGCACCTGCTGCGCCACCATACAAGGAAAAAGTTGTAGCTGCAGATCTTACTCCACCTAGTGATAAACGTCTTGCTATGATTTGAGATGTTGATGTTCCTATGCCCATCTCTTTTACCATCTCTTGTAGTTTCACAAGTTGTTTCATATTATCTACAAAAGCTTTACCGTTAAATCCTGCTATGTTCATCATCTCTTGGAAACCTGGATCTTCCAAATTTATATTTTGTTTAAACTTATCTATGTTCAAAGCTTTTTCTGTGATTTTAATCGTACCCTGACCACCGTCTTGTCTTGCTACTTCAAATGTAATGTCAGGTGAATCTCTTAATGCAGCTTTGAAACCATTATTAATCCATGATCTTACACCAGCCATGAACGCGCCCTTACCAACAAGTTGTTCGTAATCTCTTACTCTTTGTGGTGTCAAGCCTTGTCTAAACAGCATGTTGCCTATTTCATCAGAATAAAAATACCCTGGTAAATCTGGGCCTTGTGTAAATAAATTTTGATCTACAAGATTAAATTGTTTTGCTGCAGGACTTTTATATAAAGGACTCATCTTTGCAAACACTTCATTAGCACGGTACAAAGATTTTTTAGCTGACTCTGCCATTTCTTTTTCTGCAGTGTTTAAACCAGGTGCCCAGTTTGCATAGTCGTTAAGATCGTTTATTAATGCTTTTCTAATTTGTGCAAGTTGACTACCACCTGCTGTGCCTTGGTTTCTAAAGGCTGGTCCAATCTTAGATTCTGCTTCTTGATAAAGTTTATTAATTTCTCTTTGTAAAGTTCTGACATCCTTAGGTTTTATGTATTTAGGTAAGTTAGCAAGAGTATTAACAATAAAACTATCTATCTTATCTAACTCTGGTTTAAATTGTTCATAATTTTTTAATTGTATTGTAGCGTCAGCAAGTTCATCAGCTGCTTTCTGTGCAATCATTCTAGTTTGTTCAGTTGGTATAAAGTCTTTTGAAATTTTTGCAGCTTTGTTTTCAAAGTCATCATACAACATATTATTAATATAAGAAAATTGTCTGTATCTTTTACCTGCTGCATCAAACATAAATGCTCCAACATCAGTCATGTGTTGAATAGGTGCTAATTCATTTAATCTTAATTCTGCATCTAATGCTTCTGCATAACTTTTAAAACCCTGATCTTTAGCTGCCTTATCCATGGACTCTCTTGTAGCCTTAGGTAACAATTTGTATTGTTTAGTTAAGTATTCTATTAAAGGCTCATCACTCATGCCTGCACCTAGCTCACCTACATTTTGCGCCATGCCTTTCGTTAATTGAATACTTGCTAATGTGTTTCTTTCCTGAAACCCAGCGCCTAGTAGAGGTAGTTTACCTACGATTCTAAAATAAGCGGGTCCAGCTACACCAGAAAGTTTACCACCAGCACCTTGAGTAACTGTAGATATNCCTACAGGCGCGTTNTAAATTTCTGCAAATTTTGCTAGCTGAGCTTGTGGTCCGTCAAGACCGAACAAAGCTTTACCTAAAAATGGTCTAAGTGTTGAAGCTACGCCAGAAAGACCTGCCGCTCCACCTGTAAAGTATAATGTGTTTCTGCCATGAACTAGTGCTTCGAGGGCCGCGTTCGGTGCGTCTTGTGGATCTGGTATACCAACAGTTCTTCTTATNGCNGANTTNGTTAAATCATATACAAGGCTCATTGCTGTGCCACCNAAAGTTGCACCAGCTGTNGTCTTAAATACAGTGCCNTCTANTATTTCATCNGCAACACTNTTCATTTGTTTTGGTGCNCCAGGTGNTTTNNCACCTTTAAANCCTATCGCTGTTCCTGCAACATCTCCTATAGTTACAAAATCATTTCTAGAACCAGGCACAGCTTGTCTTACCATNTTNTTAAGNGCAGTATATTTATCCATTGCAAATCTTTTNGGATCTTTAAACAATTGAAATATACTTGCCGTATTTCCAATAGCATCTCTGTGCGCCACAGGATCGTACTCATCTTTAAATTTTTTCACATAATATTTGTAAGGATCTTCACGTCTTTTCATTTCATCTGCAACTGCCTCTTGTGCAGCAAGAGCGTTAGCTAATTGATCTGTTACATAATTATATTGATTAACTGTAATAGGGTTTTTATCCTCTTTGGCTCTTTCTCTATTAATGAGATTAACTAAATTATTAGCTTCTGTTTTTGTTCTTGGTTGAAACAAAGGAGCCATTCTAGTTCTGTTATCATAAACATTTCTTTTTATTTTAGGTAATGATCTATCTTGACCTGTATCAGGATCGATGTCTCTTTCAACAACAGCATCTTTTACATAAGTGTACCGTGGGCCACGAAGACCTGTTTGTTGTGGTAGCAACTCTACTTCAATATATCCGTCAGGTGCAATAGCTGGTTGTTCGTAAATAGCCATTATTCTACTCCCTCTGGTAAGTTAGCGTATGGATCTAATGTTTCCACAGGATTACCTGTGCCTTGTGTAGGTAATTGAACAGTAACACTAAATTTAGTTGGCTCGTAATTAAACAAAAAGTCTTCATTATAGTTTGCTTTTTTATAAGCGTTAGTCTGTGCATCGACAAACCCTTGCAGCTCCATCTCAACAGTGTCTAGTGCCGCAATAATTTGATCTGATGAAGCTTTGGTAAAGTCTAATGTATATAAGGTAAGTGAATCTCTAGCAGCTCTGATATCATCTACGTTAAGTCTACCAGTTCTTTTTCTTGATCTTGCTATCGCATAATAAATAGAGTTTAATTTAATTTCGTTAGCTGCAATGTCAGGATCAAAGTTAGATCTTACAGTAGCAGGATTAAAGAACTCATTATAAATTAAACCTTCCTCTGAGTTTTTATCTGAATAAAAATCAGTAGCATTTCTTCCAGGATTATTTTCTTGGTATGTGTTAGCTAAATCGTTAAATACACTTTGATCAATTTTATTTTTTGCACCTTCGTATGCATCTTGATCTATTACACCTGCGCCTAATAAAGCATCTGATACATCAAGTATTGTGGATCTTACGTTTTGTAATGTTCTAATAACAAGACCTGGCGCACCAATTCTAAATCTATTTTCAGCGACTGATGTTTTAATATCTTTAACAAAAGATAATGCTTGATTACCTTGGTTGATTTTTTCTGATGCAACTATTTGATCTTTTACATTTGCTTTTAAAGATCCATCATCATTAAGACTAAAGTTTGCAACAACAGCCTCTAATGGTGCTGGCACATACTCTATTTTGTCACCAATTTGTTTTGGAATAAAAGGTTTTTCAATACCATCAGCAGGGTCAACACCTAAATAACCTGTAACATATTTAACTGTTTGATCATAGCCCTCAGGTTTTAGTGCAAAAACTTTTGGTGTTTTCTTAAATGTTTCCATTAATAACTTGGCATTGTTCTCCATAGCCATCATGTCTACGTCATATTTGTACGCAAAGTTTTGCTTAGCAAGTTCTCTTTTAAATCTTAAATCTCCTTCATCAGAGTCTGTATTAATCTGTAATACTTTCATAAACATTTCAAACTCATTTGCACTTCTCATGTCATTTTGTTCTTGCATTGCTTTTAGAATGTATTCTCTTCTAGCTCGATCCTCTTCTGATTCTTGCTCTAANCTAGCNGCTTTTGCTNTTCTTTTNCTNTCATTTATTGCAGCTAAATCGCCAAGAAAATTTTCTCCTGCTTTTGATAGTGCAGGCATTATAGCGCCACCTGGTGTCGGTTGCATTAAACCTAAACCTAATCTTATTAATGCTAGATTTTTTTCAAAACCAAAGTTTTCTTCAGGTGTTACATCAGGAGGAGTTAGTGCATCATACTCATTTGCAAACTGCTCTGCTGTTTTAGGAGCACCTGCAAACTCTTCATACTGATCTCTAATCGATTGAGGTGTTATATTATAAGCCGACATTAAACTTTGAATGCCATCAGCATCAAAAGGAACCATATCCGCCTTATAGATATCACTTAAATCAAATTTTACAGGAGCAGTGGGCCCTGTAGGTTTTGGTTTAACTGGCTCAGGAAACTGACCAGCTCCAACAAATAAAGGTCTGTTTAATATTGAATCTGACATATTACCTACTGGTTATAAAAACTTCCTAGNGTGCCTAATCCTGTTAGCCCTCCTCCTACAGCAGCAGCAAGTGGGTTAGTAAACGGTATAGGTTGCTGTGATATCGTTTGTGAAACTGACGGTATGCCTTGAAGTATGTCAGAAGCAAATTGTATTCTAGATCTTGGTTCTAAATTAGCAGCAGTGTCTTGTCTAAANTGTTCATCGGCCAACGCTTGTGCACGCGTGCGCTGTGTTTGACCTACACCCAGTAATGATTGTATACCCTGCTGACCTAAACCAAACTGTTGTGCACCTAAATTACCTATATCTAAAGCTTGTCTACCTGCTACTTGTCCTAACTGACCGTATATTGGTGCAGCTTGTAATTCTCTTGCTCTTGCTGATTCACTTGTGCCAATGGCTTGTTGTTGTGCTTGCATAAAGTTTCTAGAGAGATCTTCAAATATTCTTCTTGATTTTATGTCTTGCAAATTTTTAGCTAATTCAGCTTCCTGCACACCAAATCTTGATCCACCAAAAGCTCCTGCTTTTTGAGCCTGTGTTGCCAAATTAGCCTGTGCTTTTGCTGCCTCCTCGTCTAATTGTTGTAATGCTTTTTTAGTAACATCAGCTTGATACTGATTCATAAAATCAGATGTTCTAGCGGTCGTAGGATCAAATTGTCGTTGAGCCGCTTGTAACGACGGAATTCCTAAGGCTCCAGTTGCAATCGCAGTGTCTAAGGCAGTTCCTGCTTTTTGCATGAACGGTTCAAATGAAGCTACTCCTGTTCTTTGTCCAGTTGTNGGNTCAATNCCTAACTGTCTAGCAGCCTCTGTAAAAGCCGCTGCTTCTTGAGGTGCAAAATCTGCTATGCCTCTTTTTGCTATAGGCATTCTTATATCTGCTAATCCCTGACGCCTATCGCCTACATCTAAACCTGGTGGTATTTGACCTTTATCTTTATCTTCTTGTGTATAAGTTCCCGTAGGAAAAATTGTATCTAATAATCTACGTCTTGCATCCTCTAAAAAAGGAGCTTCTCTCGCTATTTGTGTTTGTGTTAAGTTACCCCCGTTAGCCATTATCCAACCTTTTTACCCATTTTAGCTAGTTTACTTTGTAAAGCGTACATAAAATCTGCACCTTTTTCCCTAGCCTCTTCAGCGTTTTTAGCTCCCATCATAACTCCTGCTCCGTTAACAGCGTCTGCTCGTTGAACAAACTCACCGTCACTTAACATTGCAGGTATTGAATCACTTGTCTTAGTACCAGGACCACTTATCTCACCTGTTCTTCTTGGAAAATTTTCTACATCACCACCGTCTGCCATTCCCATAATACCGCCAGTGGTTGCAGAATAACTTATTTGATTACCTAATTTTGCTAAACCATTAGGCTCTTCTTGTCCCATCATACCACCTTGCGCTGCTGCTACAGGAAATAAATTTCTAACTCTTCTATCTTCTGGAGGCGGTGCTAATTGACCACCGTAAGCTATATCAACTGCGCTCTGATAATCTCTTGCGTCAGGGACAAAAGCTCTTTTTCTGTCTTGCTCTGCTGCAAGATAAGAAAGCGCTGCTGGTAAACCAGCCGCTAATAATTGACCTCCGATTGATGGACCAACTGGTTCACCATCTTTCATTCTTGGTGTAAAAAAAGGTGATTGAGTTACTTTGCTTATTATACCATCTTTTCCAAAAATAGGAGTTCTTTCAGACGTAAATTGCTTACCTGCTTTGTCAATTAAACTTGTTTTGGCATTCTCTGGTCCAAAAAACTTACCAGCTGACAAACCTGCTATACCAGCTTGAATTAAAGCGTCTTTTGGTTTTTGTCCAGAAATAAGACTTGCTATTCCTGAGCCAAGCATAGCACCGCCTGCTCCAGGCAGTATCATGTTTCCAATAATAGGCGCAGCTATTTGTAAACCTTTTTCTAATATTCCTCGTAATCCTTTGAGCATAATCTCCTTTGCAATTTATGATTTGTGAGCAAGGAGGCTAGACTTGAAATAAAAAGCCAATTAATTCTATATTTATAGGCAAATTATTGCTATATGACAATAGATAAATGGAGGAGATNCGAATGCAGAAAGAAATAAAACTTAAATTTGATGCCATAAGACCATTTGGCCCCACTGTGGTAAAGGGTAAAGTGCCTNATTTTATTTTAGATATTGTAAATAAAAAGTGTGATGAGATACTTGGTGACCCTAAATTAGCTAAACAATGGGATTGGTCTCCTAATTTAGCTGGTAATGTTAAACAAGAGGTTCGTTTGCCACCTGAGTGGATAGATGGGGATGGTCAACAATTAGTTTTTTTAATAGGTGAGATGGTAAAATCTTATCTGTCCATACCACCAGCTAACGAAACATTAGCACCAGAAAAAATAGATAAAATGGTTATTGAATCTATGTGGGCCGTGAGCCAATGGGCTGGAGACTTTAATCCTGCACATATGCACGATGGTGACCTATCAGGAGTGTTTTATACAAAGATGCCAAAAAGCATTGATAAAGAAAGAAAAGCAGAGGATCACTATCCTAGTGTAGGTGACATACTTTTTATGTGCGGTGATCCAAAAACATTTAGTGGACATAAACTACAGCATCCACCAGAAGTTGGTGACATATTTTTGTTTCCATCTTGGTTAACTCATATGGTTTACCCTTTTAGAACACCAGATGAGGANAGAAGGTCTGTGTCTTTTAATTTAAGATTGATACCAAAAGGTGCGGATATACAACCAGTTCAANTAAAATAATGGAATTAAAGCAACTACCACGAAATGTGTTTGCTGAAACAGACATGAATTTTAACGATAAATATNTGTCACAATTAATGGGCATGGTTGAGTTGATGAGGCGTGGCGAAAAAAATGGTGTTGCTTTTTCTAATAAGGGATTTGGATGGCAAAGTAGTGGTCTGCCGCATAATGGCGTATTTATACCTTTTTTACAAAACTTAACAGACAAGTGTAATGAATTTTGTAACCAATTAGAACATTTTAAATTTAAAACAGTTGAGATAGTTTATTTTTGGGCAAACATAAACTACAAGCATGATATTAACTGGCCTCACAGACATGCGGGTGACATTGCAGGCGTGTTTTACTTGCAAACTCCTGAAAATTCAGGTGATTTATGTTTACACAGTACGGACTACGATGTTAACAATAAAATATCAGAGCATCTAAATGTTCAGTCAGTGATTAGAATTAAACCTGTAATAAATAAACTAGTTTTGTTTGATGCAAATTGTTCACACTACGTAACAAGAAGTTATTCAGACAAACCAAGAGTAAGTTTCAGCTTTAATGCTCATGTTCGTTTCTAAAAATCCTTTTCCTATGGTAAGAATTACTTGGCTAGATGCTAAAGATACTGAAACAGGTTGGTTACCTATAAAAGATATTGTTGAAGCGCCGTTGGCCGTGTGTCAAGAAGTTGGCTACATGGTCGTAAACAACGATGACAAGATCGTCATTATGCGTTCTTGGTGTGTTGATAAAGATGATAATCATGGAGGTGGTGCGATTGCTATACCAAGAGGGTGGGTAAGAAAAATTGAATATTTAAAGACAGAATATGCAACACAATAAAGACACAGAATTTGTAATGTACGTTGATAATTTTTTATCAATAGAAACCTTAGAATCATTACAAGAAACTTTTTTAAATTTAAAATACAGTGAAGTAAAAAACCCAGAGGGACAAACATACGGATATAGACACACTTTTCCACATAGTTTTCATACAGATCCCTTGTTAAAAATTATAAAAGATTATTTTTTTCCTAATAGAAGTTTAAAACCAATATCGGTTAGTGCACATCTAAGACAAAACGACAAAGAACCTTTATTTCATGTAGATGTAGAAAAAGGCAATGTTGCTAACTTTTTATTTTTTGTTAAAGGTGAACCTTTACTTAACAATGGCACTGGTTTTATGACAGGTAGTTCTTTATCATCACATATAGGTTTCATAGAAAACAGGGCACTGTTTTTTAATGGTAGTAAAATACCACATTCAGATTTACAGTCTTTTGGAGATAGTTCTAAAAGATATACACTTAATATTTTTTATAAAGATGAGTAAAATATTTATTGGCACTCCATGTTACGGAGGTATGATTACGGCTGATTATTTTAAAAGCTGTATGCAACTAGTGGCCTTAGCTGCAAGTAAAAAAATAGAATTACAATTTGGCACAATAGGTAACGAGTCTTTAATAACTAGAGCTCGAAATACTTTAGTGCAATTGTTTATGGATGGTGATTATACGCATTTGTTATTTATTGACTCAGATTTAGCTTTTAATCCTGAAGCTGTGCTAAGAATGCTTGATTACGATAAAGACGTTGTCACTGGTATATATCCAAGAAAAACAATAGATTGGATAAAAGTAAAAAAAAGACTAAAAGAAAATCCTAATATGTCAGAGGATGAGTTATTAGCTGCCTCTTTACAATATAACCTTAATGTAAAAAATCCTGATAAAATACTATTGGAAAAAGGTTTTATTGAAGTAATGGATGGACCCACAGGTTTTATGTTAATTAAAAAAGATGTATTCGTAAGAATGGCTAAAGTTTATCCTGAATTAAAATTTGTGCCAGATCAACATATTAATCAATCTCATGACACAGAATTTGATTACCACAAAACATCTGATTGGAATTATACTTTTTTTGATACTATGATAGAGCCACAAACAAAAAGGTATTTATCAGAGGATTACGCTTTTTGTCGATTATGGCAAAACATGGGTGGTAAAATATATGCTGATATTATGAGTGGCATGACTCATTACGGAAATTATGCGTTTAGAGGTAATGTAGGAACACAATTTAAAGGAGCAAAATGAATTTAGAATTACAAGTACAAGANAATTTTTTACCTGAAGAGTTGTTTTTAAAATTAGCAAAGTATAGCACAAATTTAGATTATAGCAGTAAAAACATTGTTCAAGGATCAGGCGAGTATGAAGAACACGTTTTTTTATCAAATAAAATATACAAAGATGACGACTTACTTAAAGATTTAGAAAAATCTATAATTAAACACTTTAAAGTAAAGATAAAAAATTTACATCTCGCAGCTTTTACTTGTGTAAATACAAAAAAGGCGACACCACACAACGATGCACAAATGTTTCCTGGTGAAAAACATTTAATAATTTATTTAAGTGGTGATTCAAAACTTAATTGTGGGACTGGATTTTACAATGTGGTAAGCGAGTCAGCTTTTGATTTGAATACCGCTGTTGGTTTTTTTCCTAACAGAGCTGTCATCTTTGACGCTGAAACTTGTTGGCACTCACCTTTATTGTATACCGCTGAAGGCAACGCGCCTCGATTTTCAATAATTATATGGTTTGAACCAGAAAAAGTATGACAAGTTTTAACATACAGATTTTAGACGATTTTTTACCAGATGATATTTTTAAAAATGTTTTAGAATATGCTTCACAAATAGAATGGGGAGCTAAAGATTTATATTATGGATCGGAGGATAAACACGTTTGGTTTTCCAAAAATATTCAAAATGAGAAAGAATTTAAAGATATATTAATTAAAAATATTAAAGAAAAAACAAATCTTAAAATTAAAAATTTTGAACTTTTAGCCTTCACTTTAGCACCTAAAACACAACCCTATCCCCACGTTGATCGTCATGAAGATATTGATAATCAAATGATATTGTACGTAGACGGAGACGCTGAAATAAACAAAGGCACTGGATTTTATGTGCCTGGCAAAGATGGTGTTGAATTAAACACTCACGTAGGGTTTTATAAGAACAGAGCTGTTTTTTTCAAATCAGGAATATGGCATTCACCCTTGGTATTTGCTTCAGATAACCCAAAGCCAAGAATATCAATTATTGCACAGTTTTAACAAATAATTTATGATCGCCATATGCAATTAGTAGACCTAAAGTTTCGTCCAGGTATTGACAAGCAAGACACTGCATATTCCGCTGGTGATGAGAGAAAGTACGTAGATTCTGATTTTGTTAGATTTCACTACGGAAAACCTGAAAGATGGGGTGGATGGACTAATTTACCTAACCCTAATGTGACTGTAGTGGGCGCTGTAAGAGACACACACTCATGGATAGGCCTTGATGGCACTAGATATTTAGGTCTAGGCACCGATAGAAAACTATACATTTATTCTGAGGGTAAGGTTTATGACATTACACCCATAAGAAGAACTGCTAGTCTTACAAACCCTTTTGCCACATCAAGTGGATCTTCAACAGTTACAGTTACTGACAACGCACATCAAGCTGAGATTGGTGCTTTCGTAACTTTTGACAACGGTTCTGCAACAAATGTGGTTGATGGTATTGATTTTAATAATGAATTTGAAATATTAACAGTTCCAAGCTCTAACACTTATACAATAAATGCAGGAACAAACGCATCTGGCACTACAGCTGCAGGCGGTGGATCAGTTGATGCTTCTTATCAAATAAACCCTGGTCCAACATCTTCAACATATGGATATGGTTGGGGCACAGAGACTTGGGGTGCTAGCACTTGGGACACACCTAGATCTTCATCTAATGTTGTAGTGGCAGGTAGAAACTGGTCACTAGATAATTTTGGTGAAGACCTAATAGCAACAGTATTAGATGGTGGCACATTTATTTGGGATACATCAGGAGGATTGTCTGCAAGAGCTACAGCTCTATCCAACGCACCAACAGCGTCAAGGTTTAGTCTAGTGTCCACTGATACAAGACACTTACTGATATTTGGAACAGAAACCACAATTGGTGATACAGCAACACAAGACGATTTACTATTTAGATTCTCCGATAGAGAAGATGCAACTGATTATACACCTGTCGCTACGAACGAAGCAGGTTCTTTAAGAATAACTGATGGTTCTAGAATTGTTGGTGCTATAAAATCTACAGGTCAAATACTAGTTTGGACCGACACATCCCTTCACGGTATTCAATTTGTGGGCACACCTTTTACATTCGGTCTTCGACAGCTTGGTGCAAATGCTGGTTTGATAGCTCAGCACGCGGCCATAGAAGTTAATGGTATTGCTTATTGGATGTCTGATAATGCTTTTTATCTTTTCGATGGTGTTGTGAAAAAAATGCCATGTTCAGTTCAAGATTATGTATTTGATGATTTAAGTTATACAAACAAAAATGATATTGCTGTTGGCTTAAATACAGCTTTTAATGAAATAATTTGGTATTATCCTTCAGCTAATGCTACACAAATAGATAGAGCTGTAGCTTACAACTACTTAGAGGGCACTTGGTATACNATNAATTTAGCTAGNACTACTTGGTTNGGNGCTTANGTNTANGAAAANCCNATNGCNACAGAGTATAGTNCNTCNGCNACTGCAANTGCNACTANCATACTNGGNTTAACNGCTGGNGCNTCTTNTNTATNNGANCATGANTCTGGNAANAATCAGGCAGATGGNACNGCTATNACNGCNTTTTTAGAAACNGGNTCTGTAGAAATNGCAGACGGTGATCANNTNATGTCNGTNANTAAANTNGTNCCTGANTTTGACAANTTNGCTAATACNATGACAGCACAATTGACTTTNGAACANTATCCACAATCNACAGCTAANGTGCAAACAAGNGGNTCNATNACTAGNNCAACNGAAAAAATAANTGTTAGAGGNAGAGGNAGAGCNGTAAAAATANGNTATACNACNAANACNGTAGATGATACNNCNTGGAGACTTGGATCACAAAAACTAGAAATAAGACCAGACGGTAGAAGATAATGGCTAAAATAAATATAACTAGATTACCTAATGCAACAGAGGAGTATGATGCTGGTCAATTTGACCAAATGGTTAGATTGTTAGAACAAATTGTTTTTTTACTTAACACAAACTTTCAACAAGATATAAGAGAAGAAACAGAATCGGAGACATTTTTCCTTGGCTAATACATTTAAAAGTGCGATGGTTGATATTACATCAACAGATTTAACAACCATATTGACTGTTCCAACAGCTAATCCTGGTGCAACTCCTCCTGTGCCCCCTACAACAGATGTCGTAAAATCTATTTTAATTTGTAATGACTCTGGAAGTACGACACTAGTGGATTTAGAGGTGGTTAGATCCTCTGCAACCTTTGAATTATTCAAAGCCAAAAGCGTAGCAACAAATACTACNACAGANNTNNTATCTCAACCTCTTGTNTTACAAGAATCTGATNTNTTAAAAGCACAGGCNAACGCNGCAAACCAAGTTCACATAATTGTAAGTTTTATGGAGGTTACAAAAGGTCAACTTTAGAAAGGAATATTATGGATTTACAATCATTGTTTATAACACCTGTAATGATTACACAGGTCACGGGCCACGATCATTTAACAGATCGACTATATGAAATAAAAGAAAAAGATGAGAAAGGTATGCCACGATCTAATGTTGGTGGCTGGCATAGTAATGATGAATTATACAAAGACGAAGAATTTAAAAGCACTGTGGGTGATATACTTCTTAAAGCTAAAGAGTGCTTTGGACATTTAGATGTNCANGATAAATNTGTTCCTGAGATGACAGGTTTNTGGGGCATNATTAANCCACCNGGATCAAGAAACAATNTNCACACACATCCTTACAANTATTTGTCAGGAGTNTATTACNTAAAAGTGCCTCAAAAAAGCGGNAATTTAGTATTTCTAGACCCTAGACCGCAAGCTGAAGTATTATCACCACCAAAGAAAAAAGATGCCTCTATACACATAGCACACAGCGTAGATTATGAGCCAAAAGAAAATTCATTGATTTTTTTTCCATCATGGTTACAACATGAGGTAAAAATAAATACCTCTAATAAAGATAGAGTTATTTTAAGTTTTAATATAAATTGGAGAGAAAATGCCGATAGTTAAAAACGCAGAACAAATAGGTACTATGACTCTTGAAGATGGTAGAGTCATACCAAAATACAATGTCAAAACAGAAACGACCCTCACTAATACAGAAACAGGTCAAGAATATGAGTCAGAGGAAGCTATGCAAGCAGACATCGACGATCCGAATACTTCAACGACTGTGGAAAAAATTAGACGAGATGTTAAAGTATTTGCTCCATCTTTAAGAGATATGCTAGGACAAACACCTAAAGAATAAAACACTTTAGTGGGAAAGCCTGTACTTACAGAACCATTTTTAAATTATTTCAAAAAGTTAGACACTAAAAAAAGAACTTGTTTAGAAATAGGATCAGGAGATTCAACACTTTATTTTGCTAAACATTTTAAATATTTATCAAGCCTTGAGGAAAATAAATTTTGGTTTGAAAAAATAAATAAAAAGAAACCAAAAAACGTTGATATTAAATTTTTTCAAAAATATAATCTTACAAAAATTTTAAGTGAAGAATTACAAAAAAAGCCTGATTATGTAATTATAGATAATAATCCTAATTATATAAGTAGGTTTGATATAGCTACATTTATTCATCTAAATAAAAAAAACGATTGTGTAATTATTTTAGACAATGGTGATTGGAATATCGATGCCTTTTGGTTTTTAAAATCTCATTATTTTTGTTTAGATTTTTTTGGTAAAAATTTTACTGATGCAACCACTACTACATCTATATTTTTTACAGAAAAAAACAGTGATTACGTTTATTAATTATCTTATCCAAGTTATAATAACATGTCTATCTCCGTTAGAGACAGGTGTAATTGCATGTGGAAAACAAAAATTACTAGGAAATACAATTGCACTATACGCTTGCTTAATAACTTTATGTTCTCCCTCAAAAAAAGTGAAATCACCGCCATCATAGTCATCATTTAAAATTAACGAACAGGTCAAGATTCGTGGTTCAAAAACAGAGGACACATCAACATGTTCTTTGTACTCTTGAGCTTTATCTCCCATATACAAAACATGATCCCATCCTGTTGTTTCTCCTTCAATAGAATTAAAAAAAGAAAAATCTTTAATGTAATTTTTAAAAGCATTTGCAAAAACTTCAGCGATTTCTTTGTCAAATTGTCTGTCTAATGTCCTGATTAAACAATTGCGATGAGAAGTTACTTTACCACCAGCCGTAGTTGCCTCTCTAAAAGATAAATCTTTTTGAGTAATAATTCTATTAGCTAGGTCTTTTGGAACAAAATTTTTGTATTCTTTAATGTAGTTTTTAGTAAAGGTATATTTGCTCATTAACTGACGTTAGATTTTTTACAATCACAATCATCAGGGCAATGATTTGTCGCATCTTTCATNTGTCTTTCAAAGTCCCTCTCAATGGCCAATAGTCTTTCGTGGTATCTGCTCACCTTATCAGCAAGGACAGCAATAGCTTTTAAATAGTCTTGTTCAGTCATAATATCTCCTGTGATTGTTAATTTTGGTGAGAACCTAATGTAAGCATATTTTTATGTTCTGCAACAGTATTTTTTAAAATTGTTTTCTTGACAGCTTTATGATAAACACAACCAAAGAAAGTATGATTAGCAAAACTATTGTAAGCGGTAGAATTATAAAAAAATATAAGATACCTTTAAATCAAGTAGAAGAGTTAAATAAAAAATACGAAGATAATAAACACTCTTTAGAAAGTAAGGGTGCAAAACTAGCTGGCAGGTTAGACAGTGAGTTAGAGTCTACGAAAGTAATTCAATCATTACCTATTTTTGAAACAATAAAAAAATGCATGAATGAGTATATGATTTCATTAAATCATTTTTCTCTTACTCCTAAACCGATGTATAATTTAAAAATTATAACAATGTGGATCAACGACATGCAGCCCCATGAATATAATCCTATACATACACATCACGATGGAACAGGATGGTCAACCGTTATGTTTTTAAAAGTACCTAAATTTATTAATGATGCAAAACACAAACATAAGTTTAGAGATGGCGCACTTGGTTTTATNTTTCCAGAAAATAAAACTATGTTTTATGANCCTNNTGTTGGTGATTTTTANATTTTTGAAGCNTCACATCANCANTTTGTTTTACCTTACAAAACAAATGANANNGATCCNACAAGAAGATCNATGTCTTTTAATTTTATTACAGATGACAATTAAAATTTCTAAACATGAATTATTTACTGAAGAAATTTATTCTTTTGATATGCCAAACTTTAAGTTTTGGAAAAAAGAAATTAACGAAATTGTTAAAATAGAAAACAATGCCGTGCATAATCATTCTACAGACTTAGAATTTTTATCTAATATACAAGCTAGAAGAACAGCTTGGGACACACATTTAAGATATCCTTCTATGTTAAATATATCAAAAGAATTTATAAAAATAATAGAGTCATTTGTAAAATCGGAAAACTTTGATGTGCCTAGTATAAACTTAACTGAACTTTGGATTAATTGGTATGTAAAAAATCAAATGGCTGTACCGCATTGTCATGGCACTGCTTTTTCTTTAGTTTTCTTTGTAGATGTTGAAAAATCCAATACTTCTTTTTTAATAAATAAAGAATATAAAAAATTTTTTCTTATGAAAAAAAATAATACTAATTCTTTTAATAATACAATTGTTGACATTAAAGTTAAGGATGGAACATGTTTAATGTTTGATGGTGGCCTTAATCACTCAACCACACCCAACCTTACAGATCATAAAAGAATAACTCTTGCGGCTAATTTTGAAGCAAGCTACCCTACTTTGAAAAAAAATGTTTACTGACAAAAAAATAATTTTCTGTGCCTCTGATAAAGACATGTTAGATGTTTGGCCACATCCTAAACCCGCTTCAAGATTTATACCTGAAGAGTATAAAAATCTTCCAAGATTTACGAATAATAATTATCACGAGGTTACGGTTAAAACTTGCATACCTTTCTTAGATTCATTAACCGCTGGGTACATTATACCTTTTGATCAAGATTATTTAATAGATCCAATAGAAAATGATTTTACTATTACAGAAGCTAACAAAAATCCCGCTACTGATTTTCACCCTAAACAACAATTACCTAAAGAGTGGCACAAAATTTCTGGTGAAAGAGCTGGCAAATTTATAAACAAATGGCTGATTAAAACGCCACCAGGTTATAGTTGTTTATTTGTAAAACCAATGAATAGGATCGAAGAAAGATTTGACATTATTCCAGGAGTTGTTGACACAGATACATATATAAATTTAATAAATTTTCCCTACTTTCTTAAAAAAAGAGACGAACAATTTTTAATTAAAAAAGGCGAGCCAATGGTGCAAGTTATACCATTTAAAAGAGAATCATGGAAAATGTGGTCAGGGTTTTATTTTGAAAAACTACACACAAAAACAATGGCTAAATTGAGATCTGTTTGGATGGATAAGTACAAAAGATTTTTCTGGAAGAAAAAAAGTTATAAATGAAAATACATGCTAATATTGATGATTGCGCTTTAATTATTAATGATTTTTTACCAAAAGATCTTTTTAAACAAATTGCAAACTTTAACTACGATCAATACGATAAAAAAGAATCATTTGAAAACTGGGAAAAAAACCTTTTTTTAGATAAAGGTAATAACGTGACTATGAAAGAAGTTACAACAATAAATTATTTATCAACTTTAGATAAAGGTAAATACGAATTCAAAAATAAAATTTTTAAAGATGTTTTAGATGTAGTAAAAAATTGTAAGTTTGTGCCTTTTCAAGATAATTCATTATTGTTTATTAGTTTTTACAAATACAACAAATATGCAGGGATAAATTGGCACCAAGATAGTGGTTATACTTTAAATTATTCTTTATATATTCACGAAGATTGGGATAAAGACTGGGGAGGAGAAACTTTGATTGATACAGGAAGAGGTTTACCTTTAAGTATACACTCAGAACCCAATAGTTTAGTTGTAATTAAAAATGGTATTATGCACAAAGTGTGCGCTGTCACTGGGCCAAAGAAAAGAAAGGTATTACAAATACGTGGTATTTTTCACGAGTAGTTTGAATCGTAATCTATCCAAGTTTTATCACCTACATTGTTAGTGCCATTAGCTGCGTCATCAGCTATTGCATCATTATAAGCTTGCTTAGCTGCTTCTATTTGAGTTTTTCTTGTTTCACCCCATGTAAGCAAATCAGCTACAGTGGTAGATCCAACAGCATCACTTGTAGCATTCAAATTTGTATTGCCAGTCATATTACCAGTTGAAGGATCTTTAGTTTGTATTTCATTTTGACCAACAAGATTGTTCCATATTACACAATGATAATTATCTGGGCACCATGCATCTACCCAATTTTTACCTTTATCTGCCCATGAAATGACATAACTATCATCCAAATTTATGGCATCTTTGTTTGTAATTACTATTTGTGTAGCCATTAATATCTCCTAATGTTTGATAATATATTGCGTAATTACAAAAGGTGAAAAAGCATTATTACCTGCTGCAGTTACGTTTCCAGTTAAAGTCGTTGTTATGTTACCTGTCAAAGTACCTGTTAAAGTATGTGAATGGTTATGACCAGTTCCTGAACCTGTATTACTTACNGNTGGTGCCNNGTTTATTCTTTCGTTAACTAGACCTTGTGGACCGCCACCTTGTCCAAAGGCACCACAAAAATTTTGGCTATGAGAGTGTGAGGCTAGTTGTGCGGTTGTAAGACTTGTATTNNCAATNNTACCAGTNATTGTNACNGNTTGTGTTGTAGTGCTNGTNGCNGCTTGGTTGTTTGTTACGGCAACTGTTACTGTGTTTGCCCCGCCAGTGCCCGCCATGCTCGTGGTACCACTTTTACCTTGTGGAAACTTACCTTGTAGATCTGGCACATTAAACGTAGTAGAACTGTCGCCAGCTCCATAAGTTGTAGAAATTACAGCAAATAAATCTGCATACGTAGTTCTTGATACAGCAGATCCATCACATAAAAGATAACCTGCAGGAGCTGTAGCTTTACCCCAAGGTTTAATTGTTCCTACTTCACTTCTGTTTGTTATATCTTGTAAGTTAGCCATAATTAATCGTTATACTTTAATCTCCAACCGTTGTCACTGTCATTGTACACCAACGCAAAGCCAGAACCACTAGTTGATACTGTTAAATTAGCTTCAGTCCCTTGAATTTTGTGACTGTTTCTATTTACAGTCAAATTGTGAGTTGCAAAAGTTCCTTCAGCGTCTATGAATTTTACTTGATCACCAATAGCTGCAGAGCTTGGTAAAGTTATTGCCACTGCTCCACCTGATGTATCTACAAAAATATTATCACCTGCTGATGCAGTATAATCTGATGTTTTTTTAATCCATGTTTCACCTAAACCAGCGAGTGTAAAAATATCATACCAGTTAGTTCCATCTGTGGAAACTAATCTGTATTTACCATTAGATATTGTAAGTGTATTTCCAGTAGCGCCTAACCTTGCAGTAACGTCAGCACCACCTGATATATTGTTATAAAGTCCATAAGTTTTTTGTGTAGCTGGAAACTGTACAATGTGTGTAGTAGAAATAGTTCCAGAAAAAATTATTTGATTTTGTCTAGCTTCGTTGTTAGCTTGAGATTGTGGACCATCATTATTTGTTAAAGTAGTAGGTCCTGTTCCAGAAAGAGTTTTTGCATAAACACCAGCGATAGCAAACTCAAATACTTGTGAGAAGTTATTGTTTGTAATAGTACCCCAAGTTCCTGAATTTTCTCCAGTCGTTTGTAGCTCTATTCTTAAACCTGTTGAATATGTTGAACTCATTTAATCTCCTAATTTAAAATTTAATGATTATTTTAAAGTTTGTCAAAACTTTTATGCAGCTTTGTGAACTTCCGTCCAAACTATTCCACTGTTTGAGTCATCTACNTGGTTCCAAAANGTNCCNTGTAAATTACCTGTACTACTAGTAGCAGAAACTCCTGTTATTGTAAAGNCNACATCTNTTCTAATATTTAATGTNCCTACATCGGANNTAGCCTCAACACTNGGTGCTTCNTATAANGTTTCTTGTTCAGCNTCNCCTATGGTAGATGTCATNCCAACACCAGTAACAAAAACTGANGTGCCNACCGTTCCNACNGCAGAGGTCATTGCATTTCCTGTTGGGAAAACAACAAATTCAGGATCAGCTTCGGCTGTTCCCACTGTTGATTGCATAGCAGTATCAGCGCCTACCACTACTGTAGTTTGACCATCACCTGAGACTGTGAAAGTTCCCGTTGTAGATGTTAACGGATTACCTGAAACAGATATATTTTGATCTGTATTGGTAGACTCTTCACCTGTGCTCGAAGTCATAGGTTGACCAGTTACTGCAAACGCACCACCTACAGCTCCCCATTGTTGTTCACTCCAACCAATAGATCCACCAGTATTGATGTCAGTATCACGGTTCCAACCTGTGGTTTTTGTTACGCTTGTAGATTCATCACCTACAGATGACGTAAGTGGNTTTCCNGATACNGATATNTTTTGATCNGTNGATAANGAAACATCGCCTCTTGNTGANGTTGCAGATGCACCATTTGTAATAGTGGCGTTTGCTATACCTGTAGCAACAAGTGTTCCTGCTGTAGAGGTAAGTGGATTACCTGATACAGATATATTTTGGTCAGTGGTAACTGTCTCAGTACCTAGAGATGACGTGAGGCCATTACCCGTAACAGATACAGGTGCTTGTTGGGACCAGGCACCACTGTTCCAAGTTTCTCGGCCCCATCCTTGGATAGAGGCCATGTTTTATCTCCTATGCTATTCTTATGATTGCAGCAGTTGCTTCAGCAGCAGGGAACGTAATTGTAAACGTACCAGCAGTTGAAGATTTAACTCCACCAAAATCAAGAACACAAACTGCAGCATTTGTAGTCAAACCAGATACAGTAGAGCTGTTATAAATAACAGCAGCTTGTGCAGAAATAGTTGCACTTGTAAATGATAAGTCAGGTGCAAAATCACAAACAGCGGTATCAGAAGACAAAGTCGGTGTTACAGATGTTAACGTTCCGCCTCCTTCAGAATAAGTTCCTGAGTTTGCTACCTCATCAGTTTGTTGAAAAGCAGTTGTTGATTTACTTAGTGTTGCTTCACTATCGTATAGCGCTAGTTTAAAAGTATTCCCCGTCGTTGCCGTAAAATTATGCAGGCCTTTCAGGATCTCCACTTTAAAACTATTACATATAGCTTGGTTAATTGCCATAATTATCTCCTATGGGTTCCTTGACTCGAGAGGGATACGAATAACGCCATCTCGAAATTCGTCTCTACGGTCACGCCCCATCTCATATGTGGCAAGAGCCTGTACAGACTGATTAAAGTTTTTATCATAGTATTGTATCATATCAGCTGGACCTTTCAAGTATCCAAGTGCCTCTAAAATACATCCATATAAAAGCACGTTCGGAGCATTCTGACTAACCCAATTCGATGTGGTCGTACTGGATAAGACAGGTGGCTTATACGTGTAAGCGAGCGATACAGTTAATGCAGCGTTCGGGGTTGGTGCCAACATATGAGTATCATCATCATATACAGCATAATACTTAGGAGTACCTGCTCCAGTTGATGTTCTATTTGGCGCAAATTCGTTAATAAACGAAATATCTTTTTGTATCAAGAATGTTCTATTGTTAGATCCGTCTATAATTTGGATATATCTGGTTGCTTCCCAATCAGATGGGAGTGGTAAAAAAGGATTATTAATTGTTAGTGTAGCAGTGTCATATCTTCTATAATAGGTTAAATCCACTGTTCTTCTTAGTTTATCTTCAGTAGATTGAATAAATTGATTTATTACAGCATCCGTTAAGACGTCCGAAGTTGTTTCTGTGTAATTTCTTACATTATCTAATAAGTCTGAATAATCGGTCATGACGTGCTCACTGTAACATTACCAACGCTTGATAGCAACCTTGTGGGTTTTTTAGGTGCCTGTAACTCTAAAGGCATCATGCTTTTAGTAGTAATTGTAAAAGTTGACCCGTCTGCTCTAGTGTGTGTAACCTCTTGGTCTGCTGTTTCAAATTGATTTACAGATAATCCAAAACCTCTTCCGTCATAAGGAGCGTCAGCACCGTCTGGTTTTACAACTGTTCTACCGCCAGTAATGGGTCCGTTTGCACCTCCGACAAAAACTCTAGATACTGCAATCTGACTTCTAGCATTTTGCAAAGATTGAGGATCTTGAACGATAGGTCTAGGTTCTAATTGAGGATGTTTCGGTTCATATTCAGTATAATGAACTATCGCACCTGTCCATTCTTCTACCATTTCATTGTAAGGAAAAGCCATACCTGATCTGTCAGATATTCTTTTTGCAAATTTACCAGATGCAAATCTAGACATTAGACGCTCGGAAAGTATGTTTTAGGCGTAAGAAATAAACTTGTTCTTTCACCATCTTGTGCAGCAGCCCTTTGAAACTCATCTTCATAAATTTGCTTTAAAGCAACTAATCTATCTGGAGACTTTTTCATGCTAATATAATATGCTAAACCAGCAGTCATACATGGAAGAAAACGAAAAGGAATTTGAGCATTATTTGTGTAATCCCCCGCGTCAAACATACGAACAAGAGCGTAATACTTTAGAGTGTAAGCTACATCTGCTGCAGGATATAGAAATAGTGTTGGGTTTATCGTACGCTCGAAGTAGTATTGAGTTGGTCTTCCGCTGGTTGTTTTAGTTGTAAAATTAAAATAAGTAGATCTACTAATTGATGTTGCAGCAAAATCATTATTACTGCTATCTCTAATAACGACGTCTGTTATGTCCACAATTTGTTGACTGTCATCTGCATTAGATCCAAATAAACTTGTGCCTGCTAAACTAGTGGTATTAGCTGGTAATGTTTTTTCTTGTAATTGTATCGTCCAAAGATTTAATCCTCTGTTGGCCCACTCCGACAATAAAATATTTAAAGAACGCCTAGCAGTTTGCAGATCGTATCCACTACGAATTTGCAAACCGCAACGTTCATATGCCTCCTCAGCAATATCATCTATGCTAAGGTCAAAATTTGCTGTTGAAGCGTAAGTTGGCATCTATTTTTTTACCTTCTTTTTCTTACCCTTCATCATGCCGCCGCCTCTTTTTTTGACAGCTTTCTTTTTGGCCATNCCGCCTCCCATCATGCCCATAGCCATTTTCTTTCTAGGTGATACCATTCCGCCGCCCATCATTTTTTCAGCCATGCCGCCGCCACGTTTTTTTAACATACCGCCGCCACGTTTTTTGACTGCTTTCTTTTTAGCCATGCCGCCTCGCTTCATAGCTTGTTTCTTTTTACCCATCATATTGACCTCCGAATATTCGTTTATAGGTTTTAGCTCTGGATACTACAACGTCTTGATAGTACCCTTTTGGCCACTTATCATAATAACCAGCCTTGTGTAGTTTATCAGAAGCTTCTTGTAATTGCGAGAACTTTTGTGCTAACATCATAGAGTACCTCATGTTACTTTCTACCTGAGGGTACTCCCCATTTGGAGTGACCAAAAATTCTTGTTCATCCTCGTTGGCTGGGTTGCTGGGATGAAAACCCATAAAAAATATGTCCTTTTTATTATACCAATTATTGTAGTCATCTATTATATCCTGAAATTCCTGTAATGAGTAATTAAAGTACGGATCACAAAATATCAATAAATCGTGATTTTTAAAATTTAGATTTTCTATGTGCTTGTTAAGTTCAGATTTATACCATTTATATTTAGCTTTAGTTTCAACCAAAACTTTTTTATCTGCCCAAGTCTTTTTAGCAAAAGGACAAGCAGGCATACCACCTAAATGTACGTTAGGAACCTCAAGATAATTTAATGACCATTTACGGACGTCTTCTTTTATTTGTTCTTCTAATTGCATCTTTGCCTTTCTTAAAAATACTAGCTACTTGTGATTTACCCATCACTTTTGCTCTTTGTTCTCCAACCGTGAGTATTTGTATTTTTCTCGCAAAAGGTTTGTTAACTTTTTTAACTTTTGCAACAGTTGCCCTGGCATCAGTAGGAGTAGCAAACTTAATGCCCACAGTGTCACGTGGATTTTCGTCAGTATAGAGACGTCTTCCACTACCTTTTGGTTTTTTTCCTGTTCCTACTTTTGGATCTTTTCTTTTTTTCAACACCTTTTATTACTCCTTTATTTTTAGACGCATAAAAAACAGCCTCTGCTTCTTTACCATAAGTCTTTTTCATAGACTTCATTATTTTTTGTCCTTTTTTATTTAATGGCATTAAAATATACCCTTAAATCCAAATCCCCTTTGGGCAANACCTGCTCGTCTTTGATCTGATATTAAACCGCCCATACTTTTTTTTAAAATTGTTTTNACATTAGTTGGTTTNCCACCGACTCCTTGAGCTTTAGATCTTTTTCTTTTTACNGCTGAGCGTCTTTGTCCNTCTGTCATACTTGCTGCTTTTGCTGCTGGNACACATTTAGGATATTTTCTTTTNCTATCAGCTTTTAATTTTGATCTGCCACATTTGGCAAAACCACCACCTTTTTTCTTAGAGCCAATATCAACCCAATCTTGTTTGAACCATTTTGCTAAACCTTTGTGACCAGACATTAGCTAAACTTAGTTATTTTTCTTTTGCCTTCCATGATCGCACCACAGGCTCTAGCCATACCACCTTTATTCATATTAGAAACTTTTTTTCGTTTTTGTGATATGCTATTAAAATCTATTACACCGCCCATAGCTCTTTTTGGACCTTTAAAATCTTTTCGTTTAACACCACTAGGATCCTTAATTTTACCTGCGCATATTTTTGATGCGTATGCATTAGCGTATGCACTCGGATAAACTTTAAATTTTCTCTTAGCTGCTGCTTTACCTCTAGGACATAATTTTGTCATCTTTTCCTCGCTGTTTGTTTTGCTCTTGCAAAATTAGCTGCTGTAGGCGCACCCTTTGCACCTTTTTTACGCATTTTTCCACCACGTTTTCTTTTAGCATGTATATTGGCATATAAACCTTTTCTCATCCTTGACCTCTATATTTGACGTATTGACGTCGCTTATTTTTGTTCTTTGGCCTACTGCGTGGAGAACGCCCTATACTAGTTCTTTTTTTGACAGGTGTAAAGTATTCGTTGCTAGGTGGTTTGGCCATTACATTTGTGATAAAGGATTTTCTAATGCAATTTTTATTCTTTTCTCTACCTTTTCTTCTAGCTCAGTCATGGATGATTCCAACTTATCCGTTAATCGTGCCATGTCATCCTGAATGTCCTTCGTGGTTTGTCTTAACTCCTGGTTGGTTTCTCTCGAATCTTCTTTAACCAATTGCTCTACATCATTAACTATTTTCTCTACTCGTCTTACATCTTGTCGTAGGTCATTTTTAAGTTCATTTGCAACATCGGACACTAGTCTAATTTCCGACATGATCATTTCCATTTCTTGCATAATCATTTCTACTTCTGTCTGTATAAGATCTGTTTTGCTTTTCATTTCCTCTTTTGTCAGAGCAATCTCTTTATCAAAGCCAGATAAATCTGGTGCAACATATTCTTGTATCTGCTCTTTCATGGTAAGGTAATCTTTGTAAAATTCAAAGCCACCCCATAAAGCACCGCCTGCTGTTGTTAACGCTGTAAGTATGACAAATATCTTGCCACCTTTAAATTTAATACCACCAGGTAATTCTACTTCTGCCATTGTAACTCTATCATATCATTCATCATGCCATCACTGCCACCAAATAAATACCACTGCGCTATATTGTTATTCTGTATCTGTGCATCTGGTATCATATAATCAGTAAAGAAATCTAATCGATCCTCCAATTGTTTTTGTGATTCAAAAAAGGATTTTGTATCTCCTAACACTTGCATCACGATCAATGTTTTTAACTGATTTGTTGAATCATATCTACCCTTATCACCCATCTTCTTTACAATTTTCTTTGCAGCTTTTTCTTTTTTAGATTCTGGTTTTTTTACAGGTTTCTCTTCGGCTTCACCCTTATCTTCTGGTTCTTCCATATCCTCTGGTTGCTCCTCATCTGCCTCAGTCTCTTGAACGCTCTCTTCCGATTCAGACTCCTCTTCCGCATTAGTTTCAGCTTCTGCAGTATCTTCTTCAGTAGACTCATCCACGGATTCTGGCTCAGCTTCAGGTTCGGGTTGTGATTCTGGTTCTGGTTCTGGCTCATTTACAGGCTCCTCCATTTCAGGTTCTGGCTCCATTGTATCTGGTTCTGGAGCAACTTCAATCTCTTCTGTCATTTCTGGCTCTGGTGCTGGCATTTCTAACTCTAATTCCATCTCCATTTCCATCTCAACTTCAACAACAGCTACCTCTACTTCAGGCATTTCTATGTCCATCTCAGGTAGTTCCATCTCAAAATCCATCTCAAAACTAGGCATCTCCATTTCCATTTCTACAGTTTCATAAGATACCTCTATGTCGGGTTCATCAAACTCTGGTTCAAAAAACATATCATCGCCTGGCGAATCAGGAACAATGATATCATTATGATCAAATATGTTTTCTACAATATCTATAACTTCTGTTTCTGTGCTACCACCATAAGCTACCCACATTTCAACAGATGTAATTGATTGTGTAACTATTGTGGATACAACGTTGTATAAGACATTTATGGTAACATCATCAAAAAGTGGCCCGATTGCAAGGTTGATATCACGACCACCTACTTCAATAACAAGTGTTGTAATTGTACCACTAAAATCAAAACCACCTGTGTACTCCTGATATCCACTTGTTACACCTGATTCTGACAATATATCTGTTCCATTAAACACACTTGTATTGCCGTTTTTTCCCGTGATGTGCATGTAAATACGGTCTTGTGCGTCTCTTTTATCGACTTTTATAGAATAGTTCGTTCTACCGCCGTTTTCGATATCTAATTTCGATATGTCTACTGTCTGTATAAAGGTAGTTCCCATGCCAGATACACCCATTGTGGATGTTGAATTACCAGAGCCAGTAATTTGTGCACATTTATCTGAGCCTAAAGCGTAACAATTATTGCCAGACGGCATGTTTGCAGGACCTTGCCCACCCCAATCTGTATCCATGTCGCCTTCATATCTAGGTATGACATATCCCTCACTTCCGTCTAATATGTTACCAGAGTCCTCATTTGTTACAGTAACTGTTGTAGTGTCTGTAGTTGTGGTTGTTGTTACAGTGTGACCGTCTGCTTCATATTCTATGGATTCTGTTTCTGTAATTACAATTGTTTCTTCTACTCCAGGTGTACATAAACCTGTAGCAGTAACTGGACATTCAGCTCTAAGGGAAGAACATAACGATACCAGAGTGCATAACCAAGCCAGCAATAATAAATTTAATGAGGTTTGACGCATCGCTATCAGCTCCTTCTTGTATTTTAATTTGTTTTATTTCATCATTCCATTTTGCATAGATTACACTGCCTTCTGGAATCATATCCATATTATCTTTCCAACCAGTTTCAGCATCTTGGCCAATAGAACCCATGTATGGACATGGAGTGCCTGCCATAGTCATGCTATCCCACACACGTGGATCTTGACATAATATTGACACAGATGCAACTTTCATGCCTGAAGCATACAATGATCTAGCTAATTTAATTCTTTCACAGTTTTCATCAGTGACTGTAATACCCGACGAAATCCCGAGGATCTGGGTCTGCACTGCACCCGCCACCGCTGTCTTACAAACGTCAGAGTTATTTACAACAACACTTGGTGAGCTTGCAGTAGGTGGTGTATTATTAGTTACAACAGTTGATGACACAGTGTTAGTTTCACCAAACGCAGATTTTAAGATTGCAAATATTATTATGAATACAAGCAAAGCCATGAGAAGAAAATTTCTTAACATTTCCAACGTCTCCTTGCTTGTCTTAATCTTGAATTAGGATCTTTTGCTGCTTTAGGAAATTTTTTCATTTGTCCTGCACTTCTAGCACAAAACGATTTACGACGCTTTGCGGCTTTTGAGCCAGGCTTTACTTTTCCTGTAACAGCTGTTTTTAATTTTGAACCTGGATTGTCTCTTCTATATTTCGCAACACCAGCCGCCGTCATTCCCGCCCCTTTTTTAGTAGGGCGGAAATACTTTTTAGTTTTTGGCGGCTGTTTGTCTCGTTTTCTAGCCATTAACTTAACGCTTCATACCTCTTTATGCATTCAAGCATAATAAATGTAGAATCATTTGCAGTTTGGACAGGTATGGTAATTTTTATATCACCAGTTACACCAGTTGATCTTGGATTAGTAATACCTCCAAAAGAGCTAAAATCATAATCCGTATCACCATTTAAAAGTAAAGCTGTATCATCTGTATCTGCATCAAACGCAACTAAAGCTGAATCGTTTTGTGCAGTTGTTGAAATATTACAACGAACTTTTTCAATGTCTAAATAAGTGCAAGTTTGACCTAATTTGTTAGTGCCTAGACTAGATGCATCAATAGTGGTTACACCTCCATTGCTACCATCACTAATGTGATTAAAACTAAATACAAATTTACGATCTGTATTAACCACAGTTCTAGTTACGGGTGAATAAGCCATTGTTTACTCCTATCTCTCTACGATCATATTTACGTAGTCAATAGTCAAAGTGTTACCAGCAGCTTCACCATTCTGAATACCAAAAGATATTGTTAAATCTTCATCATCAGGTAGTTTTGCATTAGATACTTTAACTGGAGTTGCATTATTAATTGAATAATAAATAGCATCTCTATCTGGATCTACAAACCACGTTACTGTTATGAAAGTATCGTCTTCCATTGTAGCGACTGTAGTTGCATCTACAGAGTTATCTTTTTCAACATTTAAAAGTAAGTCAGCAGAACCATCTACACTTATGAAGTACACACCATCTGATACATCTAACGGAGTTGTATCTGTGATTTGTAATCCCATAATAAAGTCATTTTGGTCTACATCGTTACATTTAAACCTAGCTGAAAAGTATGCTTTCTTACTTGTGCTTAATCTAAATGATTCACCTTTTAATTGTAAGAAGTCTGAATCACTTGCAGCATCATCGTTTGAAATTCTTAACTGACCACCTGCGCCAGAAATAATTTCTTCACTAGCGCTACCGCCACCAGCTTCTGTTGTTGTAATCGTCCAATCACCAGAATTGTACGTCGTAAAGTCATTAAAATATCCGTAAAAAGTTTGATCTGACGGATATGGCATGAACATTGGTTGATTCTTTTTCGCTTCAGTAGCATCAGTGTTACCTGCCCATAGAATCATGTTCTGAAAATGTGGGTTAGCCATATTTACCTCCTTGGTTGTATAGCCCTCGTCATGCAGTCTCTATACACGTCTGCCTAGCCAGTGTGCACGACTAAATTAATCTAGGATACTTGTAATTAGTATAAATAAAAAAAGGCGCTCTTACAAGCGCCTTTCTCCTTGGGAGGATCCAATAAATTTTATGAACCTTGTGATCCGTATACACATCTAGGATCTGAAAATCCAAAGCTGTATCTCTCACGTGCTTTGTATCTCATGTTTCCTGTGTCAAAGTCCCCTTCCATACCAGTGGTTAGAGGTGCTCTTACAAAGTGTTTGAATCCATTAGTAGCATCAGTTTTGATGAAGTATGCATCAGTATCAGATAGATAGTGGTTAATAGTATAACCTTCTGGTAGCATACCCATGTTTCTGAGTGCGTTGATGTCATTGTCAGACGTACCGACTCTGAGGGTAGAATTTAATATTCTATCAGCTACAAATTGAATGTTTACTGGGATAATTAATTTTCTTCCCTGCATTGCAATTTTTAGTCCTCTTTCATCAATAAACGCTGCAATATCAATCATTGCTTGCTCTAATGAGGTTTCGTTCAAGTCAGCGTCAGTTGAACTTCTGTTTGAGAAAGTTCCACCTAAAGCAGTTGGGTGCGCTGTGTTTACTAAAGAAACACCGTCACCACCAGCAGTTGAGAACGCATTGTTTAATATGTTCGCTGCTTTTACTTGCTTTGTGTACGCCATTGAACGCGCCAATGATCTTGTGTACCTAGCAGATAAAGTGTCGTAAAGGTTGTCTTCGACTGCTTCCTCAGTCAAACTGAATGCTAATGCAACAGTTTCGTGAGAATATCTAGCTGTAAAAGATTCTTGTGCAGTATCAAACTGTACAGCTGAACCCTCTTGTTTTACAGCAGCTTCGCCGAAACCAACTAACATTACTTCTTCTTCAAAAGCTCTGTCACTTGTTTCATTGTCAAATATTTCTGCATGCTCGTTCTCATAACGGGCATACTCCATTCCGAACAAGGCGTTTAGGCCTGGTTCTAATTCTTTCGCCAGTTGGGCTCTATTAATAGCCATAGTAATCTCCTATTCGCCTTTTACGAAGTACCAGCCGTACCAGTGCCACCGTTCAGTTCGTGGTTGTTAATCTTTACAACAAAGATCGAGTTGTTCGCTGTCGCGTCATTACTCGGAGTGTCATAAAAATCAATCAACTTCACTTGGTGTGTAGCTGTGGTATTTTTTGTACTCGAATCAATTTCAACGCCTGATATACCCGTAGTGGTGCTACCAGCCCCGAAAACTAGATTACAGTTTTCGTTTAAATTTGCAGCTACTAGATTTGTTGCGTCTGAATCTTGCTGACAGATAAATAACTGATGAGGATCATCAGCTACAAATGCTATCGCATCAGATGCAGCTGTTCCGTTAGGGAACGTATTATTAAATCTAGGCTTATCTGTACTTGGGTCTGTATAGAAACATCCCATAAATACCCCTCTTATAGCGTCGCTTGATGTTGCTACAACGATAGTTCCATCATTTGCTTGTTTAACTGGATCACCAGTAAATATGCCACTTGCTCCGCTCGCAATAGAGTATTTAGTAGTACCTGTAGTTCCGCCTGGGGCAGAACCAACTTTTGCTATTGGTCTTAAACCAAAAGCTTGGTCTATGTTAGCCATAGTAGTCTCCTAAATTATTTCAGAGACAATCATCTTACTAATTAAGACTTCTTGCCCCCAAATGTTACTCTGCTCTGCCTATCTTGATGAATCGGCATCGCGGGGTGCTCGTCTTTGTGTAGATCTTTTTCAATTGCTGTTGTCTTATCGTTTGTTAGACCACGGAAATATTCATCCCTGTCTTCTTTAACTTCGATAGGACATCGCATTAAAATTAATCCGCCTGTGCCTATAACGCCTTTGTACTTGCCATCTGAAATAGATGGTAAATCCATTCTGTCTGGATACTCATCTGCTCTCACAAGTTCGTATCCGCTTCGTAGTCTACCAATGACGTTTTTTTCGTCTTGCTGGCCACGATATTCAGACCTTACCCACCTGTGGTGATAACCTTCTGGTGGTTCTGGTGCGTCTAGGTTTGATGGAGGAACCCATCCCCTCTTTCGAGTCACCTGTTCACGGGTTTCTGATTTGCGTGATAGGTTTTTTATTCCTTTAGTAGTCATATTACGCCTCCTTCACGTGTTTTGCGTATTCTTCTAGTGGCACACCAAGTTTTTTTGCAATAGCTACCTGTGAGGGTGTGAGTTTCACAGTGCGGCGCCCATTGGACGATTTTCTGACAGCCGAACCAACTTTTTGAGTCGGCCTGTTTTGATCCTCAAATTTATGAGGAAACTCTTTTCGTATTCTACGATCNATTTCATTATAATACTCATCGGAGCTCGCGTCAAATCCTTCATTAATAATTTCATCATGTAATGACATCGCAGTATATGTCATTGCTTTGTCAGTTCCAAACCAACTATTATCTTGTGCCCACTCTTGAGCTCTTGGATCGGGNTGAGCTTGTTGTTGAGGTTGATTTACAATTTGATCCACACTAGGCTGTTCTGCAGGTTTAGCAGCTTCCTGTTGGTCTAACTTATTTTTTCTTAATCGTAATCTTTCTTTTTCTATGGCTAATTGCGCCATTTTTTGTTGAGCTTCAACTTGTTTTGTTACGTCTTGTTGCTCTATAGCTTGTTGATAAGCTGTATTAAGTAAAGCTTCAGTTGAAGCAATCTGTGCCTCATCGGATGTAACCCTTTCACGTGAAGAGGTCATGGTTGTAGCTTGTAAATTTTTATTTTCTTCTTGCACTTTCTTTGCGTAATCAATTGCAGCTTGTTCTCTTCTTTCTGCTTCACGCATTTTCTTTGTAAGTTTATCTATTCTTCTTTGAACAGATTGAGAATAATCCTCTAATTCTTCTTCTTTAGATTTAGTATCTTTTGCTTGTTCTTTTGGTGGCTCTTCCTGAACTTCAANTTTTTCTTCAGGCTCAGCAGTTTTTACTTTTTTATCTTCTAAGGTGACCTCGACAGCTTCTCCCGAAGTATCTATAGGTACCATTTTATCTTGTTCAGATTGAACTTGTGGTTGCATAGAGTTCTCCATGTTTATAGTATGTTAGCTGGCAATATGTCTCTAGGATCATCAATAACAGCCAGTATTTCATCGTCATTAATAATCCTTAACTCACCACCATCTATTCTTATTCTAGAACCTGCATAGCGAGTAATTAAAACCCAATCATCCTCTTTACACCAAGGACCAGTGGGAAACTTGTCTTTATCTTTGTAAGCATCTGGGCCTACTTTTAAAACTTTACAAATATTTGTAGTTAATTGAGATTCTTGTACAGTTTCATCTGTTAAATGAATACCTGATTTAGTTTTTGAATCTAATTTAAGTGGGAATAGAGTTATTCTGTAACCTGTAGGATTAGGCACTTTCTCCATTTCTTTTTTCTGTTTTTCAACAGCTTTACCATCCCAAATGTGCTGAGGGACAATAAGTTTAGGTTTAGTCATCTTCTAGCTCCGTTTTTCTAAGCAGGTCCGTGAGTTCCTGTTCTTCTTGTTTGAGTGCCGCTAATTTACCAGTAAGATATTTATAATCTGCCCAATCTTTAGCTGACCCGTTTAATATAGACTGTTCAACTTGCTTTTGTCTACTAATTAATTCGTTTTTGTAAAAAGTAAAAAAATTTTCTAAACGCATGCTTTCATTTGATCTGCCATGTTTTTGGCTCTATTTGGCGTTTGTTTAGCCCATCGTGAGTCTAACATCTCGTAACTTGCACCAATATAATTTTTTTCTGCCAGAGCTTTCCACATGTTTTTAAACTTTGATACGCCTGTCTTACCAAGCTGAAACACCATCTCAACAATTATTTCTTGCGCTATTTCATCGATATCTGTGCAATCATGTTCCTCTTTTAGTTCTCTTGCCCCTTTTATTGCGTTTTGTAAATCCTCAGCTAAAATCTCCATTAAAAATTTTTCTTCATATTCTTTGTCATCTTCCCAAAAATCTTCTACGCAAAGATGACCTACGCCTACGGTTCTCTTACCAAGTGTATCGAGGTATACCTTATTGCGATACCCCTCGTGCTTCTTTACTGACTCCATTAATCTTTCTAGGTTCATTTACGTCTTATTACTTTTTTTATAATCCCACCTTTACTTTTACCTAATGCAATTTTTTTAGAAACAACTTCGTAATCCTTACCTTGTCTAAATCCACTATTTTTTAGTTGTTTTAATTTAGCATCAGTAGCTAGAGTAAGTCCTTTGGGTTTGATTGATCCTTTNAATTTTATGTATTTAGTTACCATTATTTCTTTTTAAACATGCCTATCGCACTAGATCCTGCCTTGATCCCAAAGCTCGCTGAGATCGCAATGTAAAGTAGGTTATGATAATACGACGGTAGGTCTTGCAAAGCGAGAAACCCTTTGTGTACGTGTTCTTGCAAAGGCGTGAAGACTAAAACGGCTGGCAGTAGTAGCACAATTAATGCCACTTCATCTTTCCAGCTGCCTTTCATTTGATCTACAGCGCTTTGCTCCCAAGCAACTTTTCCAGCAATCTGATCTTCTTTAAGTTTCTGAGTTGCTTTTATCGTTGTTAATTTTAATTCTTGTTTTGCTTTCTTTGTTTCTACGAAACCCTTGACGCCATCTGCGACGACGCCAAGTAAAGGTTTTGCTAATAATTGCCACATAAATTTTAGATTGCTCCTATGATAACTATTACGATTATTGCTACTATTGCAGCTTTAATCCAATCTTTCATCTTCCAATCAGACCACTCTTTTAAGTGTGCCCAAAGATCTTTTAGTAAGTTCATACAAACCTCCTTATTAGTTTGCGAAGTATACTACTTTACTCCCTTAAAGGGAACTTTTTTAATTTGTTGGTTGCTAGTCTGTCCTTTTGGCCCAGCACCTTTGTTTTGTCTNACCACAAATGGTGCAAAAACTATAGCTGCATCTGATGCAACTTTAGTTGTAGGAAAAGGATTTGTTTGCTTAACAACTTCCATTTTAGTTTTTTTAAAGTTCATTTTCTTGCCTTTCCATANCCNCGTAANGCTAGTCTACCAGCTTTTTTCATAGCTCTAGCACCAGCTTTAATACCTCCTGCTACACCAGCAGCAGCTCCTTTACCTAAGAAGTTTGCTTTACTTTGAAACCCTCTACCACGTCTTTCTTTATTAAGTCTAAAACCAGCTTCTCTACGTCTTTCCTCTGGTGCATCTTTTGCACCTTTTAATCTACCTTTTTGTAATGTCATCGATGCTACAGAACCGCCTTTTGCTTTCTTTTTAGGCTTCTTTACTACTCCACGACCCATTAAAATATCTTTCATTGTAATTTTACCATCACCACTTAGATCAGGAAAACCACCTTTCTTTAATCCTTGTGCTTTTAATCTTTTTGTTGCTTCCATAAGACCGCCTCCTTTTACATTAACAGTTTTAAAACCACCAGCAACTTGACCCATATTTGGTTTTTCACCTTTTTTAACAGGCACATCAGGTAAAAGTTTTGGTTCTTCTAATTTAGGTTTAGGTTTTTTGAATGGTTCAATAGATGGCATTTGTTGTGCCTTCTTTTTTAATAAATCTGCTACGCCTTTTTTCTTTTTCTTAGGTTTTGGTCCACCTGCTGGGCCTGTTTTTTTCTTTTTTTTAGCTTGAGTTTCTAAAAAAACTCTTACGTTTAAACCTGGTAATCCTTTTTTCTTTTTCTTAGGCATTAGTGTTTAGTCGGTTTTATTAAGTTTAGTAGATCATAACCACTATGATCCATTAAATTTTGAACTTGATCGGGGTTAAAATGTTTTTGATATATAACTTTTGCAACGCCCATCATAGCTCCAGCTAAAAGTATACTATCTTGTTCACTTTGACTAGAATTTTCTGCATATTCCATCAAAGAATCAAAATATTTTGCTAATTTAAGTTCTGCTTCGATCATTTTGTTTGTCTAAATTAACATTTGCACGTAATTGAGCAATATCTTCGTTAGAATCTATCTTATCTTGTGCAATTTTTGCTTGTTGATCAAGTTTTGCACCCTCTAAGTCTAATTTTGATTGGTCATTTTGTGCTTTTCGTTGAATTTCTTGTGCTCTTAGCTGTAATTCTTGCTCTTTTAACCCAATTAATGGGTCTTGACCTTGACCAGCCATAGCTTGTTGTTCTTCGACAAACATTTCTTCAATAAATTCTGTTGCTTTTACAGAAACTTGTTTTTCTATCTCCGCTTGAAACTGTCTTTGTAGTTCAGGTGGTACTTCTCCACCAAATTTTTGAGCTTCTGCTTCTATTTGTTCAGCATTTTCAGCCTCTACAATCTCTCTTGCTAATAATGATATGTGCTCCATAACATGTGATTGTAAAATTACGGTTGCTTGTGGATTACTGCGTACTAAAATCGACGACATAAATGTTCTATGGGCATCTATATGTGATTGATGATCTTGACCACGAAATGCATAAATCTTTTTTGCCATTAATGAGTCTGCATTTTCAATTGCAGGGTCTCTTGGTGCTGGTGACTTAGGCGGTGGTAGTATTGCATCTATATCTTTTACTCCTAATGATTGATACATTCTCTTATACGCTTCATAGAGGTTATGTGATTGTGGATCTGATTGAGCCATTTGTAATTGTGTCTGTGCCAAGGTAACACGTTGTGACATAGAAAAAATATTAGGATCTGATACAGGCATGATATCAACACGTTCATCAAAATCAGAACTTTTAATACTTGGCACCGCATTATCACCCACTTCATATGGATATCTTGGTGCTGTAAAATCTTTAAAAATTTTTGCTAATAAATTAAATTCTATCTTTTGTGCATAGTGTAATCTTTTATGTATAGCACTCATGACTCTTGAGCCACGTTCGATCAAAGCCATGGTAGTGCCCACAGGTGCATTAGCTGCAACACTATCTCCAATCTTTTGATCTGCTATTGCCGCAAATCTTTGACCAGCTTGAACAACAAAACCTAATAATTGGAATAATGTTGCATCGGCTCCTTTGTAAGGTAAAGGCATTAATCCTGCACGTAAATCACCACTTGGAGCATCTACATCTCTAAACTCACCAGGTTGTATTGGATTATCATCATCACGAATTCTAAGCCCTCTTGCTTTAAAACCTGCTGGTAGGTTTGCTAAAGTTCCTGCATCTAACAACTGTCTTAAAGCTGCTGTTGCAGTTCTTGATAAACCACCAAGCATATGAATTAATCCGTATCCATAAAAACCTAAACCTGGTAAAAATTTGTAATGAACAAAATATTGTTTCTTCTTTTTTAAATTATCCATCTCTTCATAATTTCTGTAGATAGATAAAATCTTTTGTGATCCCTCATCTATTGTTACAATGTAAGGTAATTTNATGCCATCAGGATCTTCAAAACCTTGTATGTCTAATTCGCAATGTATCTCTAACAAAGTATAATTGTCATTGCTGTAAGAACTACCTGTTGGTTTTACACCGTCTAATTTATTTACAGCATCTCGTATTTGACTGTTTTCATCATCGGATGTTTCTTTTATATCTACATCACGATACATACCAGACACTTGTAGTTTTCTAATTTCATTTTCATTACGTCTAAGGATATGTGTGACTCTTTCTGCTGTGGCTAAATCTGTAGAAGTATATGGAACTACAAGATCGTCACTTGGAATAAATTTTGACACGGCTCTATCAAGTGTTGAGTCAAAGTAAATTTTTTTAAATGAAGAACCTGATAAAGGTAAATAGAACAACATTTGATCTAAGTCTGGGTCAAAGTCTTCCATGACGTGCATTAGTTGATAATTCATAAATTCTTGCACGCGCTGAGCTTGTTGTTCTTTTTGTGGAGTTGATTTACCAATTATCTGTGCTCTTACTGGACCATTTGCTGGTAGTAATTCTTTATATGCTTGTGCTTGGAACTGTGTGACTGTTTCAGATAATAAAGGATGTGTTACACCGCTTGCACCTTGAAACGGTTGTGATCTATCCTCATAATTAAATCCTAAAAGTTTAAGGCCTTTTGCGTATGCATCATGCCATTCTTCTCTAGAGGCTTTATCCTCTTTATAGTCGCCTACTAAATCGGATGATATATCATTTAATATTTCTTCATCTATTAATTCTGCTAAATTAGAATCAAAGTTATTTTCTGGTGCCACTTCGATTGGATTAATTATTGCACCGCCGTCTTCTGTCATTTCTACACCTTCAATGTTTAAATCAGGTGTATCTACCGTAACTGATTCTACCTCTACATCTGCAGAAGGAACTCCTGTTATTCTTCTATCTACTACCATTATACCTCAAATATATCTTCTATTTGTACCAAACCACCCATAGCTTTGTGTGTTTTGTATGGTTCTAACATTTCTTTGGTAATCTTGATAGCAAAAACTGGTGTTGTTGATCCCTCATCTGGAACGCGCATTCTCTCTACTTTGTAATTGGGATTTCTCTCTAAGACTAAATTAGCTTGTCTTTCATCTGTAAGAGTGGCCACCATATTTCCATTTTGATCTGTAATCCTGAATACATCATCCCCACCTGCTCTAGTTTGCACAGGCATTGTNACTATTTCAGAATTATTTTCTTTAGCTTGTTTTTTTAATATTTTTTCTAATGTGCTTGTATAATGTTTACCTGACTCATCCACAGCTTTAGGTCCGCCATAAAACTCTGCCATACCAATGCCCTTAAATCTAGAAGCACCAAAAGTGCCTTCGTTTTTAAATTGTTGGATTCTTCTTGCTTTGTCTTCTGCTCTATCTGCAGCGGGAGTAGCCGTATCACCTACAAAACTATACCTTTTGCTTACAAGTCTAGATGGCGTAATGGCATAATACTCTGGTGCATCTGCTTCTTTTAGTACAAATTTCTTGTACGCTAATTCATACAAATTAGATTTTACAATTGCATCAGCCCACTCATCTCTATTTTTAAAAGGTAAATCAGGAAATAATTTGTCAACTGTGCTTGAATCAATTTCAATAATTTCATTTAATAAAGAATTAATGTTGTCATTTAACAATGTTTGTAGCTCATTAATATTTGCCTGTGATATCTCTCTTGTGTCTATATAATCTCTCACGATCTCATCGACTCTTTCGTCAAGGCCTCTTATTTTTTCTCCTATCTTTGCAGCTTCTTCCTCCGTTTTTTCCAAAGGTCTGAACACAGTTTTATTTTTCTCAAAGAAATCTACAACTTGTCTTGCTTGTCTATTAAGACCCTCTATTGTTGTGCCTTCACCCTCTTCTTGTATTTTACGTAAAGCAGCAGCTAGCTGTTGTTTTCTCTCAGTAGCTTTCTGCATTATGTCTGATTGCATCTCGTCAACAAATGCTACTTTTACTATCCCACTTGTATCAACAGCTGATCCTTTTGCTATTTCTGTATCTAGATCTCTCNCTTTAACAATCAACTCATCAATTTGATCTACTAAACCTGGGCTTAATTCACCAAGTATGTCTCCGTAATCAGAAAGCATTCGCTCTAAGGAAAGTTCATTGATAAGTTCAAGATCTGCTTGATTTAAACCTCTTCTAACTCCTTCTCTATTTAGTTTATTGACTGCTTCGGCATATAAACCTGAAACTTGTCTTTGTGCTCTATCTCTTTCACGTTTAAGACCTGGTATGTTTGATTTTGTTTTAGGTGCTTCTAACTTAGTGGGTAAAATACCCATACGATCTGTTAATCTTGACCATCCTACAATATACGTGTCGTCTTCACTTGGTATTTGAAATTCGTGTCTTGGCACAGACTCGCCACCAAACATTTGAGTCGGGTACGTACCTGGGTCACCAGGTAAATCTTTTTTGTTAATATACAAAACTCTTTCTCTTTGTGTCCCGCCAATAAAACCATCTTCTGCATAACCAGAATATCTTACGGGCACCTCTCTACCTGGATTAATTATTTCTGATCCTGNNCCTGTNGCNTGTAATTTTAANCCTTTNATNGGNGCTTGTCTNACTTGTCGTATNATCTGNGCTTTNGGTATNGGNNCATTATCTTCAAATAATTTNAGNAAAGGACCAATACGATAATCTTCTAATTCTGTTTTCTTTATTCTATTCTTGTTAAAAAAATCTATGACAGCTTGCTTGTTTGCAAAAGTTTCTGGTGTATCTGGCCTAGCTAGAACTCTTTCGACATCCGAATAAAAAATAGATGTCATTGGTTGTTTAGTGTACGGCGTAACCTCTATAGTTTCACCAGCTAGATCTATTTTTTCATCAGGTGTAGGATCAAATACTTCTTGTATTTTTTCTCTTTCATTTTCTAACGATTGAGTTTGCTTCTTTGTAGGATTTGTTAGTTTTTCTTTTGGCACTGGTATAGGTGCAACCTCGTTNATTGGTGGCTTACCAAACATTTTNAAGAATGGTANTTTNAANCTAGCTACCTNAAATGATCCCTCNGGCATATCATCTTCAAATATATTTATTCTGTCGTCTTCAACCATACCACCTACACTAAATCCTTCTACATCTGCTAATTTAAGAATATCTATAGCTTCTAACAATTCTTTTCTTTCAGGTAAAGGATCACCTCTTTTTTCTAACTCATCAATGAGACCTAAAAGTTTTGTAGATAATTTTCTTTTCTTACCCAACTTCTGTCCTCTAATTTGCCCTTCGACGCCCATAAGTTCCATAAGCTGTGAAATTTTATCTACTTGTTCAAAATTACCTTGCTGACTAAATTCTCTTGCCATTGCTTCAAGAGATGGTTGTAAGTCTTGATTATATGCGGAAATATCAAGATATAAGAAATCAGGATTAGCTCCTTCGCCTATAAATTTTTCAGGGTCATATTCAATTGATTTACCTTCTAAAGCTTTTGTTAGTTTGCCTTTTTCAAAAGTATGTGCAATTTGTAATGAAATATTTTTTGAATAAGGACCGAACACTCTTTGTAAAAAAGGTCTTAGTTTTTTGCTTACTTCTTTTCTCGTATCCTCTAGTTTTTTAAAATTGTTAAACATTCTTTGAGCAGGGTTTGCTAAATCAGTTGGATCTCCAATTTTAACATTGTTAAACAATCTATTTAAACTTACAGATGGTAACGTATCGCGTAAGTATTGATAAAATTTAAAAGTAGGATTTTGTGAAAACCTAACAAAATCTTTATTATCTCCAGCTAATCTTACAGCCGCAAATTCTGGATCATTAAGATCTGCACCCTCTTGTAAAAGATCAGGCACATTAGGGTTTTGCAAATCTGTTATGACTTCATCTGGATATTCTCTTGCAACCTTTTTCATCAACTCTACATTTTTTCTGTATTCAACGTCTGGGTCTATAGGTTTAGGTATTAAAGTATCTGGATCTGTTATGACTCTACCCTCGCCCTTTTTTATTAAAAACTTTTTNAGTTTAGGCTCCATATCCTTCATTGCCTGTATGTCCTCTTTTCTCATTTGTTGAGCTCTTGATGNTGGNAATAAATCAGGNAATTCTTTTGATAATGTTTCATACAACATAGGAGCACCAACTTTGATTTTACCAGGTGCATTTTTTTGTAATTTTGTTAAATAATCTAGAGCTTTGTTTGCTTTATCCTTAACGTCTTTATCTCTTAATTTTTGTTTTTCTTTGCCTTGTGTTTTTAAACCAATACCTTGTTTTGAAGCTGGCAACAGATTTACTTCTCTTGCTCTGGAAATCAAATCTTTGTAGATCTCTGGATTATCTAATGATTGACGTAACAAATTAGTAGAGCTTTGACCTCTTAAATAAGCCAGTGCTACTTGTCTTAATATGTTTACATCATTTAAAGGATCTGGAGATTTGTTAATACTATCAGCTAAACTCTCCATCTCTGTTTTTCTTTGTTTCTGTCCGACCTTTGTATCTTTTGGTTTTTTAACAGGTTTTAAATTTTGTAAGTCGTCAGTAAATAAAAAATTTTCTGTTGCTAAGGGTATGGTTACTTCTAAGTCTTCCTCTTGAGGTAGTGTTGGTAATTCTTCTTTTTGTTTTGGCGTGGGCACTTCTGTTTTTGTTAGCACGCTCGGAGGGGGAACAGCCATCTCAACGTCAGCCATTTGTTTTAATTCTGGTGCTGCTCTTTTCTTTTTTACCTTTGGTTTCTTTGCATAACGTAAAAAAACATTTTGCTCTCCACCAAGCACAGGTTGTAAATCTTTCATTAAGTCTTTTGCCTCTGCATTAGACATTTGATTAACGATAGATTCATCGTTAGCTAAATCGATAACACTTTTATTTGAGCCTGAGCCAAACTTTTTGATACCAAGTTTCACTAATTGCTTAACACCAAAACCTAAACCAACCACGTCAAGCACATCGATAGGTAGCATAAACTGACCTATCTTTTCTTCCATTGTTAAGTCTTCATGAGCAACGCCGTCTGCTCTTTTTTTAAAACCACTTTGTTGTGCCCCGTACATAAACTCTCTAAATCTATCAAAGTCTTCTTTTATTGTTCTAGGCTGAAACCCCATGTCCTCGAGCAGTTGGCCGCGTTCATCGCCAAATCCAAGCATTCTTGTTGCTTGTGCTTTATCGATACCTAGTCTCTCTAAAACATCTTCACGGTCAGCCGCTAATTGATCTAGCTCTGCTTGTCTTTCATCTGATGGTGCTAAAAAATTGTAGATGCTTGACGCACCACGTAGAAATGTTTCATCTCCTTTGGTCGCGGGCAACGGCACTGTGACCGCTAAACCTGGTTCAAAAATATCTACGTCATCTACCATTAATAATATTCCCTTTGTTCAATAAACTTTGGTTCATCTATGTAATCTGATTCTAGCTGGATAAAATTACCCTGTCTGAATCGCAACAGCGCNTGTGTTGTTGAGTCGACTAAATCGTCATGGTCACCATAAGGGAAAGCCGCGCATTCTTCAACCACTTCTTCTGCCCAACGGTCATCGGTGCACCACACTTGGCCNGCNTCAAANAGTGGNGCNACNGAGTTTACACGAACATGNTTATCATTACCNTTACTAGGNGTATACGTAACAACAGGTATACCAACTTGTCTGAGTTCATGTGTCAGTGGCATACCAGATGCTTTTGCTTCTATCAATATTGTTTCAGGTTCCCAGTATCTATATTCATCTAATGCTATTTGTTTAAGCTCAGGAAAATCCCAACGGCCCTTGCGCATCGCTAAAAGTATTATGTTCGGTGGGCCGTGTTCCACGGGCCGAAAGACACCCCACGTGGTTATCGCTGAAAAGTCAGCTGTTTCTTTTTTACTAAAAGCTGTATCGTAAGATTGTATGACATGCATGAGCTGTGGTATTTCTTCTTTTGACCAAACTCTCCACCACTCACGTTTAATGATAGAT
>FUFK010038124.1_pt1 | contig 43389 bp, 41 predicted proteins | sample 1021851 | NCBI WGS metagenome assembly FUFK01 (sample SAMEA51879418, study PRJEB19060) | metagenome
CGGTGATTTTCGTTTCGTCGTCCGGGTTCACGCTGACCGAGGTCTTGCTGAGCGCCACGGTGCATTTCTTGAGTTGCGGGACGGTCAGGTCGAAATCCTCGGTGTCCCTTGCTTCCTGAGACGGGTCGTTGGTCACCGTACCGGTGACTTCCCAGCAGTACTTGTCTGCCGTTGCACCTTCGGGAACCTCAACGGTCGCAAAAACGATTTCAGATTCTTCCTGGTCGACGTTGACGGAGGTTTCACTGAGCGTCACGGTGAAACCCGACCCGGATGCACAACCCGGCCCGTCCCCGTCGTTGACGGTGAGGCTAACGGTTTGGTTGGTTTGGCCCGTGTTCTCAACCTCGATGCGGTAGTCAATTTCCTCTTCTCCGTTCCAATCCTTGCTGCGGTCGGAATCGGTGATGATGAGATCGACACCGAACACAGCACTTCCCGAGCCGTCTCCGGCGGTGGTCGTGACCGTCACCGACTCTTGGGCGGGTGCGCCAGCCACATCGGGCGGTGTCGCTTGCTCGTTGGCCGTTACGGTCACGGTGGTGTCGCAGGAGCCCTCGGCGGTCTGCGTCAGCGTGATGTTCATGGTTGCTTCCTCGTACGAGCCTGCATCGATGGGCCCGGGAATTTGGGTGATGCTGGAGGTGTAAGCGTTGCATTCCTGGGTGGCCTCTTCAGAGGTGGCCATGGAAACGGTGACGGGGTTGGAACCGGTGTTGCGGACACGAATGGTGTACTCGCCGGCCTCGCCCGGGTTGACCTCGAGAGCGGTTGGTATGGCCGTCACCAAAATAGAAGCGTCCCGGCCGTCAGCAGCGACCGCGGGCGCCGTGAGTGGAAGAAGAGCGCCGCACATCACGAGCACGAGCAGGATGGCCGTTCGGCGTGAAGCGGTCACTGCGCTTGCCGTAGGCATCATGAGATGCGCTCGGTGTTCTCCTATCAAAACCCTGTGCTCCCCTTGCTTCATGCAGCCCGGTTGGCTCAAACCCGAACGAAGGTTGAGGCGGGCGCGTCGCAGTTGGCGCAGTTGGGGATTTCTTGCGCTTTGCAACTAATAACCACACAGTGATTACGCCACAGGTAAGATAAATTAAAACCATCGAAAGTGCGGCACCAAAAGGCCAATCATTTGCATGCTTGAATTGACGCTCAATAACGTTTGCTATCAACTGTCCATCTGTCCCACCCAACAACTCTGGCGTCAAATATGAACCAAGCGCAGGAATAAAAACCAATATGCAACCAGCAAAAACACTGGACCTAATTAAAGGGAAAACAATATGACGATAAACTTGCATACTTGAGCTTCCAAGATCTTTGGCAGCTTGCTTGAGTGTTTCATCAAAGCCTTCCAAACCAGCGTAAATTGGAAGAATCATGAATGGGAGATGTATGTAAACCAAACCTATTATTATAGCTGTGTCGTTGTACAGAAATTGTACGGGTTCAAATCGCAATCCTAAATGAGCTGCTATCCATTCGAAACCAGAATTCAAAAATCCGCGCGTTCTTAAAACTGCAATTAGCGCATAAGTCCTTATGAGCAGATTTATCCAAAACGGAAGCATTAGAAGAACTAGAATAATTAACTTCCAATTTTGTCGGACTTTTGTAATGGCTAATGCGACAGGAAAAGAGATAANGAGGCACAAAAATGTNGTANTTCCAGCGATATAAAAACTCTTTGCAAAAATTTTTAGATAGAGAGGATCCGCNGCTCNNCNGTAATTATCCATTACCCAGTTNACTTCNATATTTATCAAGCCGACTTTTTGTGAAAAGCTATAAACTACAATAATAAGAACTGGNGCAAGTAGGAAAAGTATTAACCAAATTGTTGGCGGTAAAAAAGTTACCAAGAAAACCTTTCTACTATTTTCNTTTNTAGCTCTAAACNTATCTGACAGCATCCAATTACGCCGCCAACACCCTAGTCCATGCCTCGTCATATAGTCTNACTGCTTCCTCGCCCTTATAGATNGAGGACTCACACGATTTTANTGTTGTGTCTGANGGAAATATTGCTGGATTATTCTTATACNCTTNGGGCATNAGTTTTTTTGCCGCAACATTNGGNGTNGCATACTGTATNAATTCAGCTATNGCCGCACCAGCTTCAGCACCNAGNAAGAANTTAATGAACTTGTGNGCATTTTGAGGGTTTGGGGCACCCTTTGGAATAGCNAGGGCATCTTCCCATACGATTGAACCTTCTTTTGGAACGACGTAGGAAATATCNGGGTCCTCCTCCATGACTTGGAGTATATCTCCATTCCATTCCATNGCCAGATCNACCTCACCAGAAAGTAATAGNTCCTGTCCATTATCNGGTGCAAACACTTTGATATTCGGTTTTTGTTTTATTAANAGNTGTTCNGCTTGGGTAATAATTTTTGGATCTGTNGTGTTCAGTGGATGTCCCATGTATTTAAAAGCTGCGCCCAGCACGTCGCCNGCTTCACTCAAAAGTGCTATTTTNCCACGATATTTTGACGAATCTAGCAGCCATCTCCAGCTATCGGGAGTTCCATCCACTTTTGATTTTCTATAACCAATCCCCATTGTTCCCCACATGTATGGGAGCGAATAACGTCGACCTGGGTCAAANCCTACATTGAGAAACGTTGGCTCCACATTCACCCTGTTAGGAATGGCATTATTGTCTAATGGCAAAAGCATATCGGCTATTATCATTCTTTCGACAAAATCGCTTGAAGGTACAATAAGATCATAGCCAGGATTACCTGCTCGAAGTTTTCCAAACAATTCGTCATTATCAGAAAACAAATCCATCTTTACGTCTATTCCGCTAGAATTTTTGAAATCTGAGAGGGTCGTCTCGCCTATGTAAGTATCCCAATTATAAAAATTTAGTGTTGATGACCCACTAGCTTTCAGTAAGCCGCTAGGTAGAGAAATCCCCGCAGTTAGCATCCCAGTTCCTGCAAGAAAACCTCGTCGAGAGAAGCGGTTGTTTTTGAATGTTGTCATGTTAAAGGCCCTAGTATTTCGCTTCGAATATTAACAATATACACACCCATTATTTTGTGTTCAAAACAAACTATTCAATAATTTCTTNGTANAANAAAANAGCCNANATNTATAAAGGAGCAAAANNGCGNTGCCTCCCNNAANAAAAATAGAGCCTCNNTTCAGGAAGGCAAAAAAAGCTGATACCAATATTTTNAANACACTGATACGGGAATATTACAGGTTTGATCGTCAACAAGTAAGTGATGAAAAAATTGCGTCTTCTCTTACCTTCGCTTTACAGGATAATCCATATGTTAGCATTTGGTTAATCGATGTAGCGGATAACGTGGCAGGGTATCTAGTTATAGCAATAGGATTCACTATTGAAGCGGGCGGCAAAGACGGGTTCTTGGACGAGCTTTTCTTGCGCGAACCTTTCCGTGGCTCAGGNGTTGGGCGCAAAGCTATAGAATTTGCTATAGCACTCTGTCCTACTCTTGAAATCCAAAGACTAAGCCTCGAGGTAGAAANCCATAACACTAGGGCGAGGCGACTTTATGAAGATATTGGTTTTTTTGCTCACGATAGGCTATTAATGTCTTATTGGATCACATAGTTTTTCTCCATACCATTTTACTGGGAGAAGTTTGATTTTATGACCGAGAGACCGACCTACCTTTCAGCATTTATAGATGCCCACTGCACTGCCGCACGCGCCCTACCAGAATCATCANTCAAAGCCTTTTTTGAGAAATGCCACCAGGCACTAAAAGAGNATACGGGAGAAGTAGATGATTCTGACAAGAAAGAGCTGCCGCCTGTGTGCGAGTACCTGGAAGCTGCCCTCAGTGTTGCATCTCAAACGTCTGCACCTATAAAAAATGTAGGACACACATTTGAGGCAATAGCCCAGAAATTGCCTTGGCAGCCACGCCTCGACTATAAAGACCAAACGGACGACTTTTATAATGGCCACGCAAATGCTGTTATAATTGGAGACGGCGGTCTAGAAAATCATCGTAAGGTCAGGGTGGGAGCTAGCTTAATNGCTCCCAACGTCGAATACCCAAATCACCGACANCCCCCTGAAGAAGGCTACCTGGTAATCAGTGAGGGTGAATGGCGTCAAGAGGCCAACCCTTGGCTCGCTAGAAAGTCTGGTGAGACGATACATAATCCACCTAACATATGGCACGCAATGAAAGCGGGAAACAAGCCGCTGCTAGCGATCTGGATGCTCTGGATGGAAACAGACAGCTAATTAGATTGAGTTAGGAAAGTAATCTTCGCAACTCCCCTCACGGTGTACATCTGCTGTGCAGCAGTGCAAACCCCCGCCAAATGCATAAGCATCTCGCAAATCAACTTCAATAACTTCCATGCCTAACTTGTCTAGTTGATCTGCTTGGTAAACTTCAGATTTTTCAACGCAAACGGTTTTAGGATCTAGTACCAATACATTCATGGACAACCAAACAGATGAGTAACATAACGGGGGCGGCGAATTATGCGCCGGTTGCGCCGCATCTACAATTTCCCACCCATTCTTTTCGAACATCATCCGCTGATCTAAAGGTAACCTCCGTTGGGGATTGTTCAAAATNAGGCCTGGCTTTATTGGGGTAAAAGTTGCATCTATGTGAATTGGATAAGGATCGCCCGGAAAATTTACAGCGTGCACTCTATGTTCTGAAAAGTGNCGCGANAACCAGTCAATACCTTTAAGGTTAGTTGTAAAGCCATGCTGAACGACTAAATCGCGACCGAAACGTAGAACGTCAGCAGCATCAAACAATGGCTCTTCTTCGGTAGTTACAAAAAATTTTTGTTCCGTCCACTCTAATCGTTTTTCTACGCCAATTTTCTCTGATAGATAATCTGGNCTGTAATCAGCCTCAGTTAACCTTGGCTTGGGAGCNGCNTCGTGTCTCATCTCTGGATCCTCAGCGTAATAACGCTGCAGCAATGGCCGATAACATAAATATTCGAACCAACGACATCTATAAGACATGGTGGCTTCGAGCATTTCTTTTCCTACAGTTAGCAGAACATCTCTTGGAGGCATACACCCAAACATTGTTTCCGTCTTCCAATCGGGCGTGGAAGTGGCTTGATTAAAATCAATTGGTGTGGGTCGGTCTACTTTGATGCCGCGGCTTTCGAGCTTACTCGCGAATGCATCCAATAGTTCATTTGCTTTATCTATTGTATCTTTTGGTCGTGGACCAAATTGCCCCCGCATATCGCTATCTTCAGGCACTTTTGCATCAAGCGCGGGTTCGGTTGCAGGGATACACGTGCCATCTGCCCTTCCAACAATTACATGCCTCAATGGATCCCATTCATTCCAACTTGAAACAAAAGTTGGCTCCGTATTCTGGCTCATTTCAACAACTCCATAATTCTAAAACTCAGGAACAACATCCNGTCGGTTTAGTAACAATTTTGGTCAAACATTGATTTTAATAACTGGTTTTGCAAGCATCTTTAATGCGGCTTTAACATAACCTTTATTTGATTGCTAGGTTGCTTCAGTCTTTCGAAAGCTTCAGGAAATTGTTCAAATCCAACACTTTCTGTGACAAGCCCTTTTACCTCGATACGCTCTTGGGAGAGCATTTCCAAAGTCATTTGGAAGTCTGCATGCTCATAGCAAAAACAAAATATTATTTCGACTTCCTTCACAACTGCTGTCGCAGGCTCAAAACGATCAGATACCATACAGAGACCCACAACCACAACCTTTCCATAATTTGAACTATAATCAATCGAAAGCTGCATTGATCCAGCAATTCCCACCGCATCAAAAATGATTGATGGCGGTGAACCGACTATTTTTTCATACGTTTCTGGCACGTTAGAAACAGAAGCATCTACAAAACCAGTAGCACCAAAGTCACCTGCCTTTTCTGCCCGGTCCGCGATCAAGTCGCTTACAATAATATGTCGCGCTCCAAAAAACTTGCACCAAACGGCAACAGAAAGTCCCACAGGACCACCTCCCACAATCAAGACATTGTCTCCAGCCGTAATTTTGGCTCTTTTCACCGCATGTAAGCCTACAGCTAGAGGTTCAACAAGAGCTCCCTCTTGGAACGTTACACTATCAGGCAAACGAAAAGTTTCCTGAGCGCCAATACGTACAAATTCTGAATAAGCGCCAGGATTTCCCGGGGTGGCACGATTCAATGCTTTATCACAGCGATGAGGTCTACCCGCTCTACAATTGCTACATTTCGCGCATCCTATTTGGGGCATAGCACACACGCGCTCTCCTATCTTCCAATTATTGGTGACGTCTTTGCCAATTTCAACTATTTCGCCTGAAAATTCATGCCCCATTACAGCACCAGGATGGATATCACGAAAACCTGACTCCTCATTGTTAATTTCTGACCAATGCAAATCGGTACCGCAAATACCACATGCGCAAACCTTTATAACCATATCTGTCGGCGAAGGAACTGGGTCTTCTATTTCTTCAATTGATAATGGTAATCCAGAATTTTTAAATACCGCAGCCTTCATAACGCTTCCCCCAATCAATACGAATGCAATTGCCTTCACACGTTTGTGTGCTCACACGGCACTTATTAATGATAATAGCAGTTATCTTTAATATGCTAAAAAAATTACTTATTTGCCAAATCATCACCGCAAAAATAGTATCATTGAGTGAACATTTAAAGTTTACAAAACAACCTTTAACTAGAAGATTAGTGTTTCTGTCAAAATGGTCCGACAAAAAATAATACAAAGATACTACAGGAGCCCAAGGAATGATTAACACTTCAACCCTTAAACATTCCGTCCAAGCTTATAATTTATCGGCTAGTTCAGAGAATAAAATACATGATGACTCTGTTGCAAAAAAATTTGGTTTCAAAGGCGGACTCGTCCCTGGCGTAGAGATATATGCGTACATGATTTACCCTATGGTTCAACACTTTGGAGAAGAATGGCTAAATAACGGTTATGCTGAATGTCGCTTACTTAAACCTGTCTACGATGGAGCGAAGACGGATATCATAGGTGATCCTTTAGACAATAGTTTATCACTAGTTGTTGAAAGTTTGGGTGAACGATGCGCTACTGGGATCGCTAAATTGGCCGCCAGCTCGTCAGAAAGAAAGAGGATTGATTTTCAAGAGGTCGAACTTCCAGAGTTTGAAAAACGCCCTCAAGCGTCCAAAACATCCCTCCCAATTGGAAAGACGCTTGGAACTTTTAAGCAGATAATGTCTAGGGAGGACCAGACTCAGTATCTGCAAGATGTTAGAGAACCAAGTAAAATTTTTAAAAAAGAAGGTATTATCCATCCAGGTTGGATCTTACGTTTGGCGAACAGAGCATTGTCGATGAATGTGTTGTTGGGACCATGGATACATGTCGGAAGCGAAATTCAAAATATAACAGCCGCACATGTTGGCCAGACCATAGCGGCACACGCATTAGTAACAAATTTGTATGAAAGAAAGGGTCACAGCTTTGTTGAGATAGACGTATCGGTTATTGGTGAAGAGAATTCGCTTTTAACGCAGATTAAACATACCGCCATCTATAAACCAAGACAGGTTAAAGAAGCAGCATAAGTTTTAAAGAGGAGCTAAATATGCCAGAATTTTTTAAAGCAGATAGGGACGGTCATATCCTTACAATTACATTAAACCGACCTGAACGCATGAATGCCCTTCACTCTCCAGCGCATTTTGAGTTACACGAAATTTTTGACGAATTTGAAAACGATCCAGAAATTTGGGTTGGCATATTAACAGGCGAAGGTGATCGTGCCTTCAGTGCGGGAAACGACCTACGTTGGCAAGCAGAAGGAGGTTCTCGAGAAAAGCCCAAAAGTGGATTTGGTGGAATAACCGAGCGTTTTGAGAGAACTAAGCCCCTTATAGCAGCTGTAAACGGCGTAGCTATGGGTGGAGGTTTTGAACTTGCTCTCGCATGCGATGTGATTATTGCCGCTGAAAATGCACTATTTGCCTTGCCGGAGCCTAAGGTCGGATTAGCTGCCTTGGCAGGGGGTCTTCATCGNCTCCCCAGAATGATACCCTTAAAACGTGCAATGGGAATGATATTAACAGGAAGACACGTTCCGGCAGCAGAGGGTTATCAACTCGGCTTCGTCACAGAATTAGTGCCTGAGGGACAAGCGGTTACAGCCGCCAAGGATTTCGCAAAACGAATCTTAGAATGTTCCCCTGTTTCAATTCGGACAAGCCTGGATGTAATAAGGCGTGGCTTAGAACATAGTGATGTTAAAGAGGCAATGCTTAAAGAATATGATAGCGTCAAAACACTATACGCCAGTGAGGATATGATTGAAGGTCCGTTAGCTTTTTCCGAAAAAAGAAAACCAAACTGGAAGGGTCGTTAATTTGGATCCAAGTCGGCCGAACACCGTTCGGCTTCAAAGACTTGCACGAGCTTACCGAGAGACTGGTGCTCTATTGGCAGCCGTCGAGCTCGATCTATTCTCTAAGATTAGCGAAGGCGCAAACACAGAGCACTTACTCATAGATGCTTTAGGTATAAGCAAACTAAACGCCGAACGAATCATCATTGCTTGCCTCGGCTTAGGATTAATTATCCGAAAACAACAATTTATTGAGAACGCTCCAGACGTAGAAAGATTTTTAGTTAGAACAAAATCTACCTATGCAGGAGAGTGGATGTTTTTCACGCACCCAGATTGGGATAAATGGGGACAATTAGCGGAATTCCTCAGAGAAAAATCTCCCCCTGAACTAGATAATAAAACAGTAAAAAATATTTCACTCTCTGAGGCGCGCCGGTATCACGGGGCTACTTTCAGTATCGGACGAGGGGCTGGTCGACAGTTCCTCCGACAGGTGGACCTCACTGGCAGGACAAAACTTCTCGATATTGGCGGTGGTTCGGGGGCTTATTGCATAGAAGCCTGCAAAAAATATCCAAAACTGACAGCTACCGTTTTAGACCTTCCCGAAGTAGTGCAAGTAGCTGCCGAATTCATCGAATCATTCAGCCTTTCAGATCGCATATCAACATTGGCAGCAGACTTCAATTTTGACCCTTTCCCATCGGATATCGATGTCGCCATTATGGCAAGTAATTTGCCAATGTATGGGCGAAAGGCAATCGGCCATGTTATATCCAAATCGTACGACGCTCTTGTGGCAGGAGGAGAAATGCATTTAATAGGTGAAGCGCTAACCGGCAGCCGAGATGGACCAGCTGACCCTGCGATGTGGGGGCTTGCACAAACCCTTAATAATTCAACGGGCTTAGCGCATTCTGTCGATGATTGCATGAAATATTTCAGCAATGCTGGGTTTATCAATATTCAAGAAAAAGAATTTATACCTGGTGTACTGAAACGAATTAGTGGCATTAAGAAGGCATGAATTTAGCCGATGAGGTTTGCTCTCATCCACCGCTTCCGCCTTCTTTGCAGACGATCAGTTGATGTTTCCTCTTCATAGTGGGCAGCAGCCGGAGCCTTAACGTTTTTATCAGAAACATCCAATGCATTGACTACACACGTGGCGAGCAGTTTTCCATTTTCAGGATCTTCCATAACGGCCGCAACGTATATTCCACATTCCTTGCAAACCAAAAAGTCCGTTATTCCCAAACCAAAACGATACTTAGATAGTTTACTTTTATCTTTGATATAAACTTCAAGCTCGCCATTTGGATCGGCAGTTGCTCTAACGTTATGTTTCCTACAAAAGCTGCATTGGCATGCCCTTATTGGTAATTCGTCAAAAGAGCTAGAGATGTTGAAGCACAAAGTAATATTCCCACAATGACATCCCCCATTAATTACCTCAGCCACAATTACTTTCCTCTTCAAAAAATCTACGTTTTTACATTTACATTTTTTTCTCGGTAGAGAACATAAAAACCCGCTGAAACTATGATGGTTGCTCCGAGCCACATATCGAGGCTTGGTATGTCGTTAAAAACTAAATACCCCAGAGCCGCCACCCATATCAGCTTGGTGTAATTATAAGGTGCCAACAATGAGGCCTCAGCGTTATCGAAAGCGGTAATCATACATAGATGAGCCATAGCTCCCATAGTTCCAGTTGCTAAGAAAACAAGGATATGCGTGACAGATGGTGTGGTCCACACGAAAGGCACAATTAGGCTGGACCAAGCTAACCCCCCAAGACCCGTATAAAATAGAGTTGTATGTGTTCTTTCAGTTGCAGCCAATAACCTCGTCATAATTTGAAAAAGCGCGAAAAATAGGGCTCCCAATAATGGCATAGCTGAAGCCAACTTCCAGAGATCGCCGCCTGGACGAATGATTACAACAACGCCCACTAAGCCAACAACAACCGCGCCCCACCTGTGCAGATCTACTTGCTCTTTTAGAATAGGAACAGAAAGGGCTGTTATGAACAATGGCGCTACAAAACCAATTGCTGTGGCTTCAGCTATTGGTAAATAGGTGAGCCCGATAAAGAGACTTGATATCGAACAAACCAGGAAAGCAGGACGCAGAATCTGCAACCACGGCCTCTCAGTTGTTCGGAGATTAGAGAATTTTTCGCCCTTGAAAAGAAAGTAGATCCATAATGTTAGATTTATTCCAACGAAATAACCCCATACAAGTTGGATCGAATGAAGGTCCCTAGTGAAAATTTTACAAACCGTGTCGACAACGGAAATAAGAAAAATTGCTACCATAAAAAATAGCACACCCTTAAGAGGACGCTGTTTTTTAGAAGAATACGACAACTTCTATCACTTTTTCATTGCTGTTAAGCAGTTTTAAGGGTCCAAAAAAGGTTTAACGGAGACGCAACGTTACCAAGTTGGGGGCGATCACTTGACTGAAAAGCTTTCCCCGCATCCGCAACGGCTCACTTCNTTGGGATTATTAAAGANAAANCCAGAAGACATTTTGCTTTCTTGATAGTCCATTTCAGATCCCAAGATAAACATGACAGCTGTTGGATCTATAAAGAGTGTAACTCCGCTCTCCTCTACTTTATCTTCAAATTTCTTCTGCTCCGTCGCATACTCGACAAAGTAACTTAGCCCTGAACAGCCAGTAGATTTTACACCAACCCGAAGGCCGAGTATTTTTTTATCTTCACTTTTTTCAATGAGATACTTTGCTCTTTCTACAGCCGCTGCTGTAAGGGTTATAGGTGCTTTTCCTGGTTCAAACTGTAACATTTGTATACCTCATAATGCCTTATTCAATAATATACAAAGTTTCTAAATATGAGAACAAAAATTAATCAATAAATATTGAGGACTAATTTCGCGTCCTCCGTCATTCTATCCTGTGTCCAAGGGGGTTCCCATGTTAAGACCACTTCGACTTCCCCCACACCATCTACCCCGGAAACGGCAGCTGCGACATCATACGGCATTTCACCTGCAACCGGACACGCGGGAGCCGTTAAAGTCATCAAAATACGAACATCTCCATCTTCGAGACGCTCCGTGTCATATATGAGGCCCAGATCATAAATATTAACCGGTATTTCTGGATCATGAACGGTTCGGAGTGCTTCAACTATTGCCTCATCAGAGGCTTTTTGTTGACCTTCTACTAGTTTCGCCCCGGCTCTTGCTGATGTCCCTTCAGGTACTGCGGGTTGCGTCATAAATGACCCGTATGGATTGGTTTCTGTCCCAAACTCGCTCATTTGAAAATCTCCTGCACCTTTTCTAAACTCTCAGCCAGAATGTCAATATCCTCACGAGTATTATAAAGACCAAGGCTAGCTCGTGCTGTAGACGGAAGATCAAATCTCTCCATAAGTGGTTGTGCACAATGATGCCCTGCTCTAACCGCTACCCCATTCTGATCGATAATAGTAGCAATATCGTGGGGGTGAGCGCAATCCATCGTAAATGATATGACACTGACTTTTCCGGGAGCTGTCCCTATCAATTTTAAGCCTTCAATAGATGCTAACTTCTGCATAGCGTAATTAAGTACGTCCAACTCGTGATCGCCAATAACTTTTATACCGTAGCTGTTGATATAATCTATCGCCTCACCCAATCCGATGGCTTGTGCGATTGGCGGGGTCCCGGCCTCAAACTTATCTGGGAGGTCTGCCCAAGTTGTTTTTTCAAAAGAGACCGTATTTATCATCCCTCCACCTCCTTGATAGGGGGACATCAACTCTAGAATTTTTTCTTTTCCATAAAGAACCCCAATTCCCGATGGTCCGTATAGTTTGTGTCCACCAAAGGCGTAAAAATCAACATCTAGGTCCTGAACATCAATAGGCATATGAACGATGCCCTGAGCCCCATCGATGACGGTTATTGCTCCGTGCGCATGCGCTAAACTGTTGATTTCTTTGACCGGGAGCACGGTTCCTAGCACGTTAGAAACGTGGCAGAAAGCTACGATTTTTGTTCTGTCCGTAACAACTCGTTTAAAATCTTCAATCGTTATCCCGCCGTCGTCATTTACTGGCACGACTTTAAGTTCGCACCCAACTTGATCTCTGAGAAGTTGCCATGGAATGATGTTAGAATGATGCTCGGCATAAGTAATCACTATTTCATCACCAGGCTTAACATTATCCCGCCCATAGCTATTTGCCACCAGGTTAATTGCCTCGGTCGTGCCCTTGGTAAAGATGACTTCGTGATCCTTTTCTGCATTTATAAATGATGCAACTTTGGATCGAGCATTTTCATATCTACTTGAAGCTTGTTCCGATAGGTAATGCAAGCCTCTATGAACATTAGCGTATTCCTGCTCGTAGACTTCGCTAACAGCGTTAATTACTTGTGCGGGCTTTTGGGCGGAACCTGCTGAGTCTAAGTATACCAATCGCTTACCACGAACAGATTGGTTCAGTATTGGAAAGTCTTCCTGTACTTGATTTGGATCAAACGTTTTCTTGCTATCTTTCATTGCATCTCTCGAATAATTTCTTTTTCAATAAATCACTCGCAACTCTACTAAGCGCTTCTTTAATGCTTTGTGATTGAATTTCATCTATTACCTCCCCTATATACGCCTCGACTAACAAACGCCTGGCGGCCTCTGCATTTATCCCACGAGCTTTCAAATAAAAAAGGTGCTCCTCCTCCAATTCACCAACCGTTGCTCCGTGACTACACCTTACATCGTCGGCGTATATTTCCAGTTCAGGTTTGCTATCTATTTCCGCTTTATCAGATAGTAGCAGGGCTCTATTCATCTGATAGCCATCTGTTTTTTGTGCTTCAGGATGAACGAATATTTTCCCTTGAAAAACTCCCTTAGCATGATCTGCCAATACGCCCTTATAAACTTCTCTGCTCTTGCTACCTTCAGCCGCATGTTCAATGAACGTTGTGTTGTCCATGTGCTGATTTAAAGTGCCCAAGTAAGCACCATTAACACAGCATTCAACCCCTGAAGCAGCTATAAAACTACGAACTTCATTTCTTGAAAGTATTCCACCAACACTCATTACGAAGTTGTCATAGACTGCATCAGCTTCAATACTCGTTTGGGTCAAGGCTAGGTGGGTGGACGTATTTGTATCGTTTTGCAGTTTGTAGTGCCCGAGCCTAGCTCCGGCTTTTATATCGATGTTGCTCACACAACTTGAGAAATATGTACTTTCATATTCACCTGCATGACTTTCTACGATATCAAGGTGGCTATTTTCACCAGCAGACACAAATATTTTTGAGGAGAAACCGACGTGATCACCACATCCAATTGAAACGATATGAAGTGGTACGTCGGATTGCCAGCCAGGCCTTATCTCGATAAACAAGACATCCGACAAAAGCGCATCATTCAAGGCTTTAACAGGCAAGCCCTCTTTTGGAAGCGTAGTAGGATTTTCAAGACTAAATAGAGCTCTCTGCTCATCGCTCATGTCCTGGAAGTTATTTACTAAAATGCCTTCGCCAATCGTGGAGAGGTCTGAAAGTTCCCGGTTAAATTTTCCATTTACCAGAGCTATTTTAGGAGCATCAACGGGTAGAATATCTCGATATGGTAGTTTAGCTAGCTCTATATCTTTAGGGAGAAAGAATTGAGTTTTTGCTAATTTATTAAGATTGGTGTATCGCCAACTTTCGAATTTAGGAGACGGCCAACCTAACTTGTAAAACTCGATCCTACCCTTTTCTTTTATTTCAGAAAGCCAGTCGCTCCGGATTCCGTGCAGATGGTCGCCTTGTGCGGAGTCTATGAATTGATTAAACGGTACAATTGATTCAACACTCGAATTCATAATCAAACCTTACCGTCAAATTCCGCATAACCGTTTGCTTCTAGTTCCAGCGCAAGTTCTTTACCGCCCGACCTTTGGATCTGACCGTGCGCCAAAACATGGACGTGGTCTGGTTCAATGTAATCCAGNAGNCTTTGATAATGGGTTATAATGAGCATACTCCGCTCGCTAGTTCGCAACGCATTAACACCATCTGCAACAAGCTTAAGGGCGTCGATATCCAAACCTGAATCAGTTTCATCTAATATTGCTAGTTTCGGCTCTAAGACTGCCATTTGGAGTATCTCATTTCGCTTTTTTTCACCACCCGAAAAACCTACGTTCACCGGTCGTTTGAGCATATCGTCGCTCATATTCAGGTCTTTTGCCNTTGACCTGACTAACTTAAGAAATTCCATAGCATCTGCTTCGTCTCTCCCCTCATATCGCAACCGCGAATTATATGCCTCGCGTAAGAATGTCATACCGGTGACACCGGGTACCTCTACTGGGTATTGAAAGGCGAGAAATACGCCTTCATTAGCTCTTTCATCCGCTTCAAGTTCCAATAGGTCTTTATCCTTAAATTCAACTGATCCACCAGTCACGGAGTATCCATCTCGACCCGCTAAAACATAAGAAAGCGTGCTTTTGCCAGAACCGTTTGGCCCCATGACAGCGTGCACCTCCCCAGGTTCAATTTTCAAATTAATGCCACGCAAAATTTCAGTTTCACCCACATTTGCGTGCAAGTTCTCTATCGACAAGATAGACATCTCATTTTTCCCCAGAATTTATTTCAATTTTCTATTTTTACTCAGCCGACGCTTCCCTCAAGGCTTATACCGATCAATTTTTGCGCCTCAACTGCGAACTCCATAGGAAGCTCTTTCATGACTTCTTTGCAAAACCCATTTACAATTAAAGATACTGCTGCCTCAGAAGATAGGCCTCGTTGCATACAATAAAACATCTGGTCTTCACTAATTTTAGATGTAGTTGCCTCATGCTCAACTCTAGCTGACGGATTACGCGATTCTATATAGGGAACAGTGTGTGCGCCGCATTTGTTGCCTATTAACAGACTATCGCACTGGGTGAAATTCCTAGCACCCTCGGCCTTCGGCATGATTTTAACTAATCCTCTGTAGGTATTATCTGCTCGACCTGCGCTTATACCTTTTGAAATTACTGTTGATCGGGTATTTTTTCCAAGATGGATCATTTTCGTGCCCGTATCCGCTTGTTGGGCGTTATTCGTAATTGCCACCGAATAGAATTCACCGATCGAGTTATCACCTTGCAGGATGCAACTAGGGTACTTCCATGTCACAGCTGAACCTGTTTCTACCTGTGTCCAGGAAATCTTCGAGTTCTCTCCCCTACAGGCGCCTCGTTTGGTTACAAAATTATAAATTCCACCTTTGCCGTTTTCATCCCCCGGGTACCAATTTTGAACGGTTGAGTATTTTATTTCTGCATTGTCCAATGCGACAAGTTCAACAACTGCTGCGTGCAATTGGTTTTCATCCCGCTGTGGCGCAGTGCACCCTTCTAAATAGCTGACGTAAGCGCCTTCATCAGCAATGATAAGTGTTCTCTCGAACTGACCGGTATTTTCAGCGTTTATGCGAAAATAAGTGGAGAGCTCCATTGGGCATCTGAGTCCCTTTGGGATATAAACAAAAGATCCATCTGTAAAAACAGCGCTATTCAACGTTGCAAAGTAATTGTCAGAATAAGGCACAACCGATCCGATATACTTCTCAACAATCTCCGGGTATTCACGAACTGCTTCTGATATCGAACAAAAAATTACACCCATTTCAGTCAGTTTCGCCTTATATGTCGTAGCTACCGAAACCGAATCAAAAACAGCATCAACAGCCACAACCCCCGACAAGAGCTCCTGTTCTTTTAACGGTATACCAAGTTTTTCATACGTCTTTAGTAATTCTGGATCCACCTCATCCAAACTCTTCGGTCGATCGATATTCTTTGGCGCAGCATAATAATGCAGGTCCTGATAATCTATTTTATCGTAACCAACCTTTGCCCAATCAGGCTCTTCCATAGTTAACCAGTGTCGATAAGCCTTTAGGCGCCATTCAAGCAACCAATCCGGTTCTTCTTTTTTAGCGGAGATGAAACGAATGATATCTTCATTCAGCCCCTTTGGAGCCGTTTCCATCTCTATGTCGGTGACAAAGCCATATTTGTACTTGTCAACTTCTAGTTCTTTTACCTGTTCGGCGGTATTTGCATCAATGGACATGGCTATTCTTTACACTCATTTCGTAAAATATGGTTTTTAGTTTTGGTACGNTTGAGCCTNAATNNGANTTAGGCNTTTTTCACTNTTTTCAAGAGGAGTANCGGTTATCATATCTGCCAAAGTTAAACTAAAAAGTGTAGTCCTGATNGCCTCATTAACTGTATTCCAGTTCCCTTTCATAGGGCAGAGTGCTTCGATACTACAATTGTCCACAGCGCTATCCACGCAAGCTGTTAGCGCAATTGGCCCTTCAAAGGCTTCTATAATTTCGGCCACTCGAATATCATCAGCACGACGCTCAAGCAAGTACCCCCCGCCGGCACCCCGATGGGACATAACAATAAAAGCGCTGCTCAGTATTTTTAAGATTTTTGATACCGTAGGCAAAGGGATACCNGTCGACATCGCAATCTCTGTCGCCGTCTCTACCTTGCCACTATTCCTAGCGAGTTGCCCTAAGACGACAACTGCATAGTCTGTAAGTCTATTTAATTTAAGCATCAGCTAATCTCGTTTTCCCAGCCTGAACATAAGCTGTTTTGAAAGAAAAACAATGTTAATTGTACTTAATTAGTACTATTTCAAGTCTTTTTTATAAAAATGAAAAAAATGTCGCTAAGGTTATGCACATTTTGTCCGATTTTTGGCATAATTTTTTGTTTTGATTTTAAAAGTATTTATTTCAAAGATTGTTCCTTTCCCGCATATGTAAACTTGGATAGTTTACNTNNTTCTTTTTAAGACGTTGGCAAAGCGATTGTATTATGAGCCTACGAAAACAGCGCCCGCTTCTAGCTAGTTTATGGATGATTGGAGCACTCGTATCTATTTCCGGGATGGCAATAGCCGGCCGTGAACTCTCTTCTGAGTTGAACGCGTTCCAAATGTCATTCGCACGGAGTTCTATTTGTTTGTTTATAATATCGCTAGTCTTAATTTTCACTGGATACAAAAAAGTGAAAACGACGCAAACAAAATTACATTTGCTTAGAAATACAATCCACTTCGGTGGCCAAACTGGTTGGCTATACGGTGTAGCTTTCTTACCCTTAGCAGATGTCTTCGCTATAGAGTTCACAGCCCCAATTTGGACAGCTCTTTTGGCAATACTATTTCTAAAAGAAAGGTTAAACAGATATAGGGCCTTGAGTATTTTTTTGGGCTTCACTGGCATTATTATAATACTAAGGCCAGGATTTCAAATTATACAACCAGCAGCATTAATTGTACTTTTCGCAAGTTTTTGTTTTGCCTCTACCTACGTTTTCACCCGTTATATGTCCGCAACAGAATCCCCACTGACTATCATTTTTTACATGAACCTCGTGCAACTCCCTTTGGGCTTTATTGCCTCTTTGTATAATTGGGCACTGCCATCACTTGAAAGCTGGCCATGGCTGGCTTTACTGGGCCTAACAGGCATCGGATCGCATTTTTGCTTTGCAAATGCTTTCCGTTACGGCGACGCAATCGTTGTCACACCAATAGATTTTATAAGATTACCACTGATAGCCCTGATCGGATGGAGCATCTACAACGAAACATGGGATTTAGTGATCTTTATAGGAGGAACAGTAATATTTTCTGGTAACTTGATCAACCTTTTGGCAGAACAGAAATTTGCTAAAAAGTCATCTGAGACAAATACACGCGCATAACGCTTTATCAAATCTTAACAAATGCATTGTTCAAAATTCTTATTTAACGAAATTGATCAACATAGGCTTTAATTATTGAAAAAATGGTNTTAGACTAAAAAGTTGTAAAATATCTGGAAGTATTAGGAAATTTCTTATGCCCTTTGAAATTCTTGCTCTTCACGGCGATACTTGGCAAATCGATGCTACCGTAAATAAAAAGTCTGAAATCGAAGAAGTTGCATCCCAAATACTCGGTGAGTCTGGGGTAAGCGGCGTGCGGGTCGTCCACGATAGTATTTTAATTGAAAAATCTATCAACGACCTAGAAGAGGAAGATTTCGTATTTGAAAAAATAAAGGACGCGGTACAAGAAAAAATATTCGTTGGAGAAATCGATACTGCTCCCAAATGCGAAGTGGCAGACGATCTTTTGAAACCCGATGCCCTCACAACACTCAACCGTCTCTTTCGAAAATATTTAGATAAAAATAATATCACTGCCATGGAAGTTATTCATAACGGCAAGGAAATAAAGCGCTTGAANGACGCCGATACTTTGGTGCCCTCAGCGGTGGGCAAGGTGGCTAAAATCCAATCAGAAAATAGCGATGCAAGTTCGAATGAAAGACGGGATATTTTATTTGAATTCATGCAAGAAATAACCAACAAGGCAAATCAAGCTGAGGAAAGAGGCTTACCTGTAATCAAAAAAACCAGCTTTACCGAAGCTATATCAGAGTTGAAGAAGACGGCCTCAGAAGGAGAGCTANAATATTTACTAAATGTTATCATAGCNAAAGAACTGATAGANACNCGGAGTTATTGGGGGAAATTACTTCAAACTATTCGTTGGGCATCGGATCTAGATGATCCNGGAGNTGAAGCGGCTCTTGATCGATTTNTTGCTGATATTTTAGCAAACAATTCCGTAATCCAAGATTTACTGGGCGACCAGTTAGATNTAGGGAGNGCNGTAATAGAAATGCTTGATCTAGGGTCTGGGTCGTTAGAAACCGGTGAGTTAGATGAACTCCAAGAGGAAGGTATGGAGTGGACCAAGGCAAAACTGAACCAGATTATGGCACTACCAAGCTTTAAGATTAGTCAACTAATACTCCTTGAGCGAGCCGAGCAGCAAATTGCAGGGTCTGGCAAGTTGTCGAAAGAGGGCGAGACCGGAGAACAAGAGCGTTTCAACGCCATTTTAGATAGAGTGATNACCAAGGACGAAGTCTTAGGTGGTGCCCAAATGGCNGAAGCNCTGACCGAACGTCAAACCCGGCTCATCAATAAGGGCGGATTAACAGGTNTAAAAGAGGCAATAAACACTCTTATTCCATCGTTGAGGTCCCCGGCCCGCAAAATAGCGCTTCTTCTTTCATTAGCGTCCAGCAAAATGGCTGAGGATAAGTTAGAGCAATTTATTCAAGAACACATAGAAACGCTTTTAATCAAACCATCATCTATAAGTGGTATCGTTAGTCCCGACTTACCACCAAACAGAAAAATGGAACAAATTACTTCTAGTTTTTACCAGATAGAAAAGTCGCAGTTAGAGCAGGCNTTGAAGGATAAAATAACAGCGAGACTTGACGATATTTTAGCCTCCTATTTGGAAGAATCAAAAATCATAGAGAAAATAGACAACCCCAGCCGGCCAATGCACTTGAGGGCTATGATGCTCGTTGGCATGTGCCAGTCTGAGATGCTGCCAAGAGGAAAGGCATCAAATATTGCACGTGACGTAATAACCAAGCATTTGAAAAAACCCGATTTCAATACTGAACTAGTTGCACAAGTCGATGAGGCTGAGAAAGACAATGTAATCGCAAGGTTCCAATCACAATTAAAACGCGCGGGAATATCGAATTAGTAGCTACAATGCTCTGGTTACTGAAAAATTTCTAACTCAGTTTTTTATAACTATTTTAGCAAAAGAGCGGTGAGTATCTCATCCATTGGATAAAAATTTTTTAATAGCTGCGTTGTAAGCCAATGGCTCTTCCAAGTATGCAGCGTGCCCACTATTTTCGAATTCAATATGTTGCACATCAGCGATNNAAGNGGCCATCTTAGAGGACCGTGTTGGTANAANTATCTTATCGTGGCGACCAGTGATAATTAAAACCGGTTNAGTNAAACCTTTTAAAAACNGNCTAGTATCTGAGTAGTTCAATACTTCACANGCTGAAAGAAGCCCCGACTTTNTCACTTCTGATGCTATCTTTGCAACCTCTTGAAAAATTTCTTCCGACGGCGGACTGGCCAACATGGATTTTGCTCTAGCCCTTCCNAATTCCTCAGGCGACATGGACGTAATATCATCCAAACGCGAAATATAACCAGCTTGTAAAGGTTCTGTCAGAGGCTCTCCGTGCCCCATAAAAGTACTTGATAAAATCAATTTATCAACCTTAACACGCTCCGATCCTGCCATTCCTTGTGCAATAACCCCTCCCATGGAGTGTCCAAGTATATTAACGTGTTCAACATTGAGAGCAGCAAGCAACCCTGTTGCCGTTGCTACATAGTCGGCAAGCGTACCGTTTCGTAATGCGCTGTTACCATACCCGGGCGCATCCCATGCAATTATTCTATATTCAGAGGTTAGTCCCTTAAATTGCTCTTGCCACGATCGAGAATTACCGCCGATACCATGCATCAAAAATAAAGTGGGCCCAGAACCAACGTCAATAAAAGACACACCTCCCCCATTCACTTCTATGCTTCTATGGGAAAATTCTTTAATTCGGTTCATCATCCCCTCATCAAAACTTCTCTGCGAGAATATTTCTAAAACACAACTGGATACGCATTTACTAAGTTAGCAATAACTAAATCTTTTGGGCACTACCCTTCGTTGAGAGATGCAAGTTCTCCGAGCGAAATTGGTTTAATAGGAGGCCGAATGTTATAGGAGCCCACCATATTAGGCGGCCTTTTTAACTCTTTTGCGATTATCTCTGTCACGGTAGATGCGCACATGCGCCCTTGACAGNTACCCATACCACATCTCAAAAACGCCTTTGCTTGATTTGGGCCCGTGCAGCCATCTGCAACGATTTTTCTAAGGTCACCTGCTAGTACTTCCTCACAGCGACAGATTATCGTTTCATTTTCTGCAGACGAAATCCAGTCAGGAGCTGGGTAGAGTGCCTCAAGCATCGGCCGCACACCATTTTCCATGAAACGCCGTAATTTAGCCTCTTCAATGATTAAATCTCGAGCAGATTCCTTTATAAATCCAAGCTTTTCAACAATTGCACATCCCGTTATTTCTCCACTTAATACGGCCGATTTTGCTCCTAAAATTCCTGCGTTATCACCTGCAGCAAATACGCCAGCTACNGACGTTTCTCCGTAACCATCAAGAACTGGGCGAAAGGCGTTTTGAGAATTGTCCCATTGGTGTTCGATATTTAATAAGCGACCCGTCTGTGTATTTGGAATAACACCTTCGTGAAGGGCGATTANATCAGCTTCAATATTATACCTAGAGCCTCGTGAGGTGAATGACAAACCAGTAGCTTTTTGGTCACCAATTATTTCCAGATTACTGGCCACAGAGTACATTTTTATCCCAGATTTTTTCAATTTTCTTACCAAATGCCAACCTCGCTTTAAGTACTCCGGTGCCAGCAGTGCTCGGGGTAGATGGAAAGCAGCCCGAAAGAGGCTACCCGCTGGAGTTGTGTCCACAAATGCTGCAATTTCAATGTTCGCATCCATCAATTGTGATATTAGTTGAAGCGTCAAAGGGCCACTTCCCGCAATGACCAATTTTCCTGTTGGGTAAACTGCCGAGGTTTTCAAAAGAGATTGCAATGCTCCAGCTGTCATTACCCCAGGCAAAGTCCAGCCCGGCACAGGGATGGGCCTCTCGATTGCTCCAGTGGCTAAAACAATATATTTAGCCATTAATTTTTGGGATTTTCCGCCAGAGCTATAAATTAACTCTCTTCGCTTTCCAATAACTGAACTGCTGATCTGCCAGACTGAGCTACCGGGTCGGTAATCTATATCTTCGGCCCGAAACCTGTTCGCTATTTCAATACCTTCTGCATACGACTTACCTAAAAAATCTAAGTCGGCGGCGCGTTTTTCTGTCACTCCCTCAATATTTTTGTAGATTTGGCCTCCGGGGGCGTTTTGTTCGTCGAGCACTACAACATTAACATTATGTTGCGCTAAAACCCCTGAGCACGACATCCCCGCAGGCCCAGCACCAATTACCACTACATCAACATCAACCGTCATTAGTAATTAACCTTTTTGTTTCTTCTCGACATACTCGCATATTATTTTTCACCTCAATTAAACATGTCTGTTGTTGTGTGACACCATCAACTTCTAGCAAACATTCAAAGCAAGTTCCCATAAGGCAGTACGGTCCTCTCTTGTTATCAGAGAGCGCCGATTTTCGAAAATCAACAACCCCCGCCGATAAAAGTGCTGATGCTATTGTGTCGCCTTCTAATGCCTCGATAGGCTCGTTATCGAANTAAAATGTAATAGACTTCCTTATGATATTAGGTAATCGGTTGAACATTGAACCTCCTTGGAGAGAACGCTGCAAAAGAAGTATTGAAAGTTTTTTCCAATAGTTGAGGCGCCAGTTTAAGAGCATGTGCAGCCGCTAGTGTAACACCACTATGGCAAGTGACGACAAAAGCACCCGGAAATTCAGAGGATTCTTCATATATGGGAAACCCATCAGGAGACATAATTCTCAGAGCACTCCAACTCCTTATTAATTTTAATGTCTTTAGAGCAGGAACTTTTCTTATTGCTCGGTCCACGATCTTGGCAGCCATATCAAAATTAAAACTAGCGTCAAAACCTACATCTTCAGCCGTCGCGCCTAACATTACTGTTCCTTCGTCCGTCTGACGAATTTGACCAAGTACATGGCTAAATAATGGCTCAACTCTCTCCGTAACAACAATGTGTCCGCGTTGCGGGCTAACTGGAATGTCTAAGCCAACAAACTGACCTAACTCCCTGTTACCATTTCCAGCGGCTAAGACCACCCGATGACCAGTGATGCTTCCCTTGGTGGTATTCACCTTAAAGCCATCCATATCACGTCCAATACTCAATGTTTTGTGTTCAGGCCTATAGTCAACGCCAGTTTTTTTGCATTGTCTGTGCAACGCTCTTAACGTAAGCAGCGGGTTTACAACGCCATCATGAGGACAATACGAGGCCCCGACTACTTCTGGGCCGACATGGGGTTCTAATTTGCGGACCTCATCACCATCAATCATCCTTCGTCCATTTTCGCCAACGTCAGGTTGATTGTGCATACGTGCTATCGAGTTTTCAAATTCTCGAAACTCGTCCTCATCTAAACAAAGCTCTAGCCCTCCAGGTCGATGGTGCCCAACATCGATCCCTGTCTCCTCTTTCAACGAACTGGCCAACTCAGGCCAAAGGTCAGATGATTTTTTACTCCAGGCCGCATATTCATGCATACCGTCACCTTTTGATTGAACCCAAACCAAGCCAAAATTTCCCCTCGAAGCGCGGAAAGCAGTATCGCCCTCGTCCAGCATGATAACCGAAACACCAGTCCGCCGAAGNCCATAAGAAACAGCAGCTCCTACCAGTCCACCTCCTATTACAATAAAATCAGACGACATCTAGATTATTCCCTATGCTTGACTTTACACCTAAGAATTCACTTACAGCGACTAAGTTCGTTAATTACTTCACTTGAAAATCCCAAGATCAATCTTTCTTGCGTTTCGAAAATAGGCCTTTTCATTAATGTTGGTCTTTCCAAGATAATATTAACCACGTCTAAATTTTCAAAATTTTGCTTTAACTCATCGGGCAGAGCTCGCCACGTTGTGCCTCGTTTATTTATAAGTTTCTCTTCTCCAACGTTTTTGATCCACCTTTTTATATCTTCAGCCGTGAGAGTCTGTTTGCGAAAATCTATAAATTCAAAGTCTATTTCCTTTTTCGCTAGCCACTTTTTTGCTTCTCTACATTTGTCACAGTTCGAAATACCGAAAACCCGCATCATTATTCCAAATTTCTCATGGTTAAAATTCATCAACGATGCTGAGTATAGCTTCAACCGTTGACCTCCCCAATGCCATGCTCCTTGACGGCGACCAGCCATATTTTTCATCAGGAGCATTTTTTGCGTCCTTGAATGGCATTTCTAAAGTCATTGCCACTGCACCATGATAAGCTGAGAAGTATCCTGTTGCAGTCGTCTTCATTCCTTTCCCACGTTGCACCTTCGGATAACCATAGGTGGTTTGAAAATCTCCATTGAACTTTGCTAGGTTATTACGATAAGCATCCAGAAGTTCAAGTTGTTGCGCGCTAGCCTCTTCTATGCCCTCAAATCCCGCAATAAAGTTATAGGGAAGTCCCTCATCTCCGTGAACATCCAGACAAAACTTTATCCCGGTATCAATCATCATTTGCCGCGCATAATAAACTTCCGGACTAGACTCTTCTTTTGGGTTTTCCCATTCTCTATTTAAATTAATTCCTTCCGCATTAACCCGCAGGTTTCCAACTGCACTTCCATCGGGGTTCATATTTGGAATCGTGTAGATGGTTGTTTTTTCCAATAGCGATCTAACAGCACCATCGTTTTTATCCAGCAAACGAAGAAGAAGACCTTCCATAAACCACTCCGCCATGGTCTCGCCTGGATGTTGCCGTGCTATTATCCAAAAGGCAGGTTTCTTTTTAGTCTCATCGTCAAATTTTAAGACTTCTAGTGGACGCCCCCTTGCAGTGCAACCAGGAACCAATAAAGAAACGTCTGGCGCAGCTTGACATTTTGCCACGAGGTTAGCGTGTCTTTCATAAGGATACATTGCAAAGTATGAGAGATATTCAGCGTCAGAATCAGGGGTAATTTTTATCTCGAGAATACCATTTTTAAATGACGTAGGCACTCTCTGCCAATCACATTTGTCTGAAGATTTCACGGCCCTGTAATCTTCCCAGCCTGACGGAAAGCTAGCTTGCGCAGCATTTAATATTTTTAACACGCACGGTTTATTTCGCGCTCCAATTAAGCGAAACGCGAACCACTGAAAGAAATCAGATTTTGTATCTTTCCTAATTTTTAGCCTTATGTCGTCGAAACTATTGGCATCAACAACTTCTATATTACCTCCGTCAAAGGAGGAATCTATCAACACCATTATCACTCCAGACCAAGATGAATTTGAAATATATCATATAACCTTATTGGAGTATCAATTGGCAAAGTCAGGCTCTTTTGCTTCGACTAAGCGTTTCATGCCTTCAAAATGCTCAATATTTCTGCCTTCTCTTGCTAACCGGCCCATTTCAGAGGCAATCTCTTCAGGGATAAGTTGCATTTCCCCGCCACCTGAAACCGCCAAAAGTTGATACATGCAAGCTCTTTCTAATTGATAAGCATCAAGATATGCCCTGGCAACGGAGTTTCCAACAATCATTGCCCCATGATTACGCATCATCAAAATACGTTTTTGGCCAAGAACCTCAGCCATATGCTCACCTTCGGATTCATCGCTCAAAACACCATCGTAAACCTCATAATAAACAACATCGTCGTGAAAGCCTGCAGCCTGTTGGGAACTCCTTGTTTCCAAGACCATATCCTTTCTTATTGACATTGCTGTAATATAAGGAGCGTGAACATGTATCACGCACTTCGCATCTGGTCGCGCCTTGTGGACGGGGTGATGTATTATCCACCCTGCCCGAATAGGCGGGCGGTCTCCAGAAATTAATTCACCCTTTGGAGACATTAAAGCAAGGTTGCTGGCTGTAACCTGACCCCAGTGTGTATGCCCCGGGCTTATTAGTATGTTATCGGGTTCATCGGGAGAGGTTAAACTTATATGGTTCCAGACGCCTTCATTTAATTCATGCATTACAGCCAATCTGTGTGCTGCTGCTACATCCAGCCGAGCCTGTCTCTCTGCAGAGTTCTGCATTTCTATTCCCCTTCATAAAACCATGAAACTAAAAAAACCGTATACACTTTGTTATTCCACTTTTGTTCCCTAGGTAATCAGCCAACCTCCTACTTAACTGCAGGTTTAAATGTGACGTTTTCTTTAAAAACCTTTTGTTAGAGATGCGAATACCTTAATATAGAAGGCTAAATACACAAGCGCTTAACAACAGATTTTTAGGCAATATATTAATAAATGATAGAAAAAAGGGAAAAAGCGAAGTCAAAAACTTCGACGCATAAAGAGAATAANTACTCGTTGTTCAGTCTTGCAAAAAATGCGGTTTCGAAACACAAAAACTGGTCGCAAGCCTGGCGATCACCAGAACTAAAGCCAGAATACGATATCGTAGTTATTGGCGCAGGGGGCCACGGGTTAGCTACAGCTTACTATCTCGCAAAAGAACACGGCAGCAAAAATATAGCGGTTATCGATAAAGGATGGCTAGGAGGTGGCAACACNGGCCGGAATACTACNATCATNCGATCTAATTACATGTGGGATGAAAGCGCTGGTATTTATGAGCATTCACTAAAACTTTGGGAAACACTCAGCCACGAGCTAAATTTCAATACGATGTTTAGCCAAAGAGGTGTTTTGACCCTGGCGCACACGGAACATGAATTAAAAGAAATGACACGACGTGTCGAAGCAATCCGCCTAAATGGGATCGACTCAGAAGTTCTCAGCCCCCGTGCTATCAAACAGATCGTGCCAATAATAGACATAAACCCACAACTAAGATACCCAGTGATGGGTGGCTTCATCCAGCGACGCGGAGGAACTGCTCGCCATGATGCAGTAGCATGGGGATACGCGCGAGCCGCAGACCAACTCGGTGTAGACATTATTCAGAATTGTGAAGTAACGGGCTTTAATATTAAAAGAGGAGCAATAACGGGGGTAAAAACTGTTAAAGGGGAAATAAAAGCTAACAAAGTAGGTTGTGTTGTTGCCGGCCACGCCGGCGTTGTTGCTGAAATGGCAGGTTTTAGACTTCCAATTGACAGTCGTCCGCTGCAAGCACTGGTATCAGAACCCATTAAACCAATCCTTGATACAGTAATAATGTCCAACAGCGTTCACATGTACGTAAGTCAATCAGATAAGGGAGAGCTAGTTCTAGGCGCAGGCGCAGATTCTTATAATTCATACTCGCAGCGCGGGAGCCTGAACATAATAGAAGGCATGCTTGCGGCGGCGGTAGAACTTTTTCCAGTCTTCTCTCGTCTCCGCATGTTGAGATCATGGGGAGGAATAGTCGATACGTGCCCAGACGCATCGCCAATTATTTCAAAAACACCTGTAAAAAATCTTTACTTTAATTGTGGATGGGGAACAGGAGGGTTCAAAGCCACACCTGGTTCGGGTCACGTCTTTGCCGATCTTATAGCTAAGGATGAGCCAAATTCAATCGCAGCTCCTTTTTCTCTAGATCGGTTTGTAGGTGGCTATCTGATAGATGAACATGGGGCTGCAGGAGTAGCACATTAGCGGAGAGAATCTATGCTGCATATAGAATGCCCTTGGTGTGGTTTTCGCGACGATGCTGAGTTTCACTATGGCGGAGAGGCCCATATTACTCGTCCTAATCCTTCAGAAACCTTAACGGACGAAAAGTTTTCCGAATATCTGTTCTTAAAGACCAATACGAAGGGACTGTTATTGGAAAGGTGGTGCCATAGGTCCGGATGTCGTAGGTGGTTCAATGTACTACGCAACACAATTACCAACGAGATTTTAGAAGTTTATCCCGTTACCGAGACACCAAGTTCCAAACAAGGTAAAGAAACATACGACAAAAACTGGCGGCGTGAATCATACTCAAAAAAGACTCCTAAAACGGATGAAGCAAAATGAGTTCCCAACGTTTCAGGTTGAAAGAAGCTGGCCGACTAGACANAAATGCACCATTAAAATTTAAATTTGATGGGAAAATTTATGAAGGGTTTCGAGGCGATACTTTGGCCTCAGCCCTTCTTGCCAATGGCGTTCATTTAGTTGGCAGAAGCTTTAAATATCATCGACCACGAGGACACCTGGGTATAGGCGCGGTGGAAGCAAATGCCCTTATACAAGTTGGAGACGGGAATAGTACTGAACCAAACGTTCGGGCGTCTCAAGTGGAAATATACGACGGACTAGTCGCCTCGAGCCAAAATCGATGGCCCAGCCTTCTTTTCGATTTGGGCGCAGTAAACGATCTGCTCGGAGGACTTATCCCGGCTGGCTTTTATTACAAAACTTTTATGTGGCCGCGCAAGTGGTGGATGAAGTACGAGTATTTTATCAGACGCGCTGCTGGACTTGGCAAGGCCCCAACGGGTCGCGATCCAGATCGGTATGAGAAAATGCACGCGCATTGCGATATCCTAATTGTAGGAGCTGGCCCGGCCGGCTTGGCGGCTGCACTTGCGGCAAGCAAAACAGGCGCCCGGGTCATTATTGCAGATGATCAGCAGACTTTTGGCGGCAGCCTTAATATGGACACGGATTGTTATATAAANGATAAAACCACGGTGGATTGGGGCAAAGATGTGGTAACTACTTTAGAGGGCTTACCTGACGTTACGATGCTCCCAAACACCACTGTTTCTGGTTATTACGAACAAAACTATCTAACGTTGCTAGAAACGACAAAACCCCATTCATTTAAAAGTACAATACAACAAACACGACATCGACTTTGGAAAGTGCGAGCCAAACAGGTAATCTTGGCCACTGGTATGATTGAACGTCCGCTCGTGTTTGCAAACAACGACCGCCCCGGAATTATGCTCTCATCGGCGATACGAGAGTACATAAATAAATACGGTGTAACGCCGGGCCAAAACCCACTAATTTTCACAAATAATGATGATGCATATCGTACCGCGATAACAATGCGGCAACATAATATCAATGTGGTGGCTATTGTAGACATACGCGAAAATCCTAACAGCGAACTTTTCAGACAAGCCAGAGAGATGAAAATCCCAGTCCATGTCGGCTCTGCAGTGGTAACGACCAAGGGTTACAGCCGTATCAAATCAGCGACGATAATGAAGCTATCATCAGATGGGAAAACACTGACTGGAGGGCGAAGAATTTTAGGATGTGATTGCTTGGCTATGTCGGGGGGTTGGAATCCAGCAATACATCTTTTCTCGCAAAGCGGCGGCAAGGTTAAGTGGAACCATGAACTAGCTACCTTTATTCCAGGTGGAGCAACCCAAAACGTTTTAGCTATAGGAGGTTGCAATGGAGCCGCTGACCTTGCAAAATCTCTAAAAGAAGGCTTGAAAGCAGGAATTTCGGCAGCAAGATTATCCGGAAACAAGGGGCATCCTCCTGCAACCCCATCTGTCCAAGAACCCGTACAATCTGCAACCCGATTTGTATTGCCTATCCCAACGCAAAAAAATAAATTTGTGAGCGAGAAAGTCTTCATTGATTTCCAAAACGACGTAACACTATCTGACATTCAACTGGCCTCAAGAGAGGGATATAATTCCGTTGAACATCTAAAACGTTACACAACCGTTGGAATGGGTACTGATCAAGGGAAGACGTCGAACGTAAATGCACTCATGCTTTTAAGTCAAATCCTAGACTGCGAACCAGAGCAGGTTGGTTACACAACGTTTAGACCACCATATGCTCCAACAACAATTGGTGCTTACGCAGGTCGAAATATTGGGAATTTATTTTCCCCCGTTCGAACAACAGCAATTAACCGCTGGCATGAAGAGGCAGGCGCAAGATTTGAGCATGTAGGCCAATGGATGCGTGCCTGGTACTACCCGAAAGCAAACGAAACAATGCGACAAGCAGTAGACCGTGAGGTTACAGCGGCTCGCACAAATATAGGAATTCTAGATGCCTCGACCTTAGGTAAAATCGACATACAAGGACCTGACGCAGCAGAATTTCTTAACCGTGTTTATACCAATGCCTGGCTGAAACTCCTGCCAGGCACATCGCGTTATGGGTTAATGTTGAAAGAAGATGGCATGGTAATGGATGATGGGGTGACGACCTGTATTAAGGAAAACCATTATCACATGACAACAACCACTGGCGGCGCGGCCAGCGTTTTAGAGTGGCTTGAGGAATGGCTTCAAACCGAGTGGCCAAANCTTAAGGTNTATCTAACATCTGTGACGGAACAATGGGCCGTTGCGGCAATTTGCGGCCCAAAAAGCCGAGAATTACTCCAGGAATTATGCACGGATATAGATTTATCAGACAAAGCATTCCCTTTCATGGGATATAGGGAAGGAACTGTTGCCGGCATCAAAGCTAGAATATTCAGAATATCTTTTACCGGGGAATTAAGTTTTGAAATTAACGTGCCGCGGAGTTACGGATTATCTTTGTGGCAAAAACTTTTAGATGTTGGAAAAAAATATGAAATCTGTCCCTATGGGACAGAAGCAATGCATGTCCTTCGAGCTGAAAAAGGATTCATAATTGTTGGACAAGAAACTGATGGAACAGTAACACCGGTCGATTTAGGCATGGATTGGATTATCTCTAAAACAAAGCCGGACTTTATTGGGAAGCGAGCCTTGTCTCGTAGGGACATAATTAAAGCGGATAGGAAACAATTAGTCGGACTATTAACTGATAACGCAACCGATATTCTTCCGGAAGGCTCTCAAATTGTCGAAGAAGTTCTGCCTAAACCTCCAATGTCAATGATAGGTCATGTCACATCGAGCTACTTTAGTCCAAATTGTGGACGCCCGATAGCGATGGCGCTAATCAAATCAGGCAGAGATAGAATGGGACAAACTGTCTACATTCCTCTTAAAAATAAATCTATCGCCGCGACTATTACCAGTGTTAATTTCTTAGATAATGTAAGCAAATAAAAATGGCTTCTAACCACAAAACCATTAGCCCCGCTACCAAAACCTCTCCTCTAGCAACCAAGCTTATTTCGAATAAAGGTCCTACTGACGCTGAAATTACACTAAAAGAAAATAAGCATGTGGGAAAAATGATACTAAGGGGGTCCCTAAGCGAAAAAAAATTTGTCGCCTCAACAAAAAAACATCTATCACAGCAATTTCCGGCATCCCCTAACTCGTTTTATGATGACAACAAGGTTCGCGTCATTTGGCTGGGACCAGACGAGTGGCTCATCCTAAGCGACGCAGCAGAGTTGGATTCTTTGAAGGACAATCTTACACGAGCATTAATAAAATCACATTCTGCATTAGTTGATGTCTCAGACAACTCGACTATCATAGAAATAAAAGGAAGATATTCACGTGAAATCCTTATGAAAGGTTGTTCACTAGATATCCATCCGAGCGTTTTCCAAACTGGATGCTCTGCCCAAATAGACCTTGCGCTATCGAATATTATATTATTAAAAACAGCTGACGAACCTATCTATCAGATCCTTGTACAGGCAAGTTTTNCTAGCTATGTATGGGATTGGCTGGTAGACGCCGCACACGAATTTAAGGTACGGATTGAAGAATAGATCAGCTCGTCTCCTAAAAAAATATATTTTGAGTTATCAAATATGGAAAAAGAGCAGCATCAAGTGCGGCATGCATACCTTGAAGAATATGAGGGAGCATCTTTGGTGGCGATAGAAGCATACCAGTGTCTTGAGTTTATCTATCCACCTGGTTTATGGCCCAGTATTCAAAAAATGATTGCTGACGCTACGCAACTTAAAGTTGGAGGCGAGTTATTGGTAGCAGTAACGGGCNAGGGAATTTCCGGCTTAGTCGTATATCACGCGCCAGGTTCAGATGAAAATAGATATTTTCCGCCTGGCTGGGCCTCTGTAACGATTTTAGCTGTTCTTCCTAAATATCGTCGCACTGGGCTCGGATCAAAACTGCTACACGCCTGCTTGGATATAGCAAAAACCGACAAAGCCCATGTTTTTGCGGCTTTGTTGAATTCGCGTATGGTTGGTGCAAAAAAGGTTTTCGACAAGAATGGCTTTTCAGAAAGTGGCTATAGTAGAATTATTTCTGGTCAAAAATATGAAAGATACTCGCTTATCCTTTAATCTCGGCAATAATTTAAGTAAACGCCCGCCGTTGACAGGCACTCACCGCCTGCGCATTCGGCACTTTTAATCGTAAATTATTAGATTTACAATGCGTTCAAAAAAACATTTTAAAAAGATTAACAAAATCTTCAGGACACAATAATTAAAAGTTAGCTGCCAAGCTCGTAATTTGAAATTGGCGGACAAGAACAAACAAGATTACGGTCGCCAAATGCATTGTCTATTCTTTCAACGGGGGGCCAATACTTGGACTCTAATTTGGTGGTCGATGGAAAAACTGCCTCTTTTCTCGAATATTTTCTATCCCATGTTGATTGAGTAATGGAATTTGCGGTATGAGGCGCAAACTTTAGCGGGCTTTCGTCAACATTCAACTCCCCATCCTCAATGGCTTTAATCTCATTACGAATAGTCGCCATTGCTTCTAAAAAACGATCTAACTCTGCTTTTGACTCGCTCTCGGTAGGCTCGATCATAAGTGTGCCTGCAACTGGAAAAGACATCGTTGGCGCATGAAAACCGAAATCAATTAACCTTTTGGCTACATCCTCAACNTCTATCCCGGTCGTTTCTTTAATTTTACGAAGATCGATAATACACTCATGGGCCACGCATCCATTTTCACCCGTGTACAGGACAGGGAAGTGCTTATTTATTTTTTTTGCAATATAGTTCGCATTCAATATAGCAATCTGACTGGCAGAAAGCATACCGCGCGCTCCCATCAGTGTTATNTAAACCCAGGAGATAGGCANTATCCCGGCNCTTCCCCATGGAGCTGCACTTATTGGACCAACTTTATAATTGTCGGAGTGCCCAAATCTATGTCCAGGCAGAAATGGTGCAAGATGTTCCGCCACCGCTACAGGCCCTACTCCCGGACCTCCTCCTCCGTGCGGGATACAGAAAGTTTTATGCAAATTTAAATGACTTACATCCGCCCCGAACCTACCAGGTTGGCATATCCCAACCATTGCATTTAAATTAGCCCCGTCTACGTATACCTGCCCACCGGCATTATGAACAATTTCACAAACCTCTTTTATCCCGTCCTCAAAAACACCATGAGTTGATGGGTAAGTCACCATGATTGCTGCAAGTGCTTTCTTGTATTTATCCGTTTTTTCGCGAAGATCCGCTATATCAATATTTCCGGAGCTGTCGCAATTCACAACTATCACCTTCATGCCGCACATCGTCGCGGAAGCTGGGTTGGTACCATGAGCCGAACTAGGAATTAGACAAATATCTCTTTCTACATCCCCTCTGCTCCTATGGTAAGCTCGAATAGCAAGGAGGCCCGCATATTCACCCTGAGACCCCGCATTCGGCTGAAGAGATACAGCGGCATAGCCGGTACAATGACATAGCATCCGTTCTAATTCGGCTATCATTTCGACATAACCCTCCACTTGGTCTTTTGGTGCAAAGGGATGTATTTTGCTAAATTCTGGCCACGTTANGGGAATCATTTCCGTCGTGGCGTTTAATTTCATGGTGCAGGAACCTAACGGGATCATCGATCTATCGAGTGCGATGTCCTTATCAGACAACCTTCTTATATATCTCAACATTTCAGTTTCAGAGTGATAGCTGTTGAAAGTAGGATGCGTTAAAAAATCTGTTTCCCGCTCCAAAGTTGAAGGTATTGCTGATCCAGTCTCACTAGCCAGTATTGAGTCAAAAGATGGCTGTTGCACGCTATCAAATGCCATAAGCGACCAAAGACGTTCTATGAGTTCCCTATCACAGGTTTCGTCAATTGAAATACCTACCTTTTCATCAAACGCCCTAAGATTAATTCCCTCCACCCGTGCGGCTTCTAAAACCGAGTGGGTCCAATCCTCAGTCTTTACTATTATCGTATCAAAAAACGCAGCTGTCTCGATGGTATAGCCTAGTTGCTTAATTCCCTCGGCTAGGACCTTTGCAAGAATGTTTATTCTTTTAGCAATTTGCCGAATGCCATCCGGGCCATGGTAAACAGCATACATTGAAGCTATGACTGCAAGTAAAACTTGCGCCGTACAAATATTGCTTGTCGCTTTCTCTCTTCGGATATGTTGCTCCCTCGTCTGGAGAGCCAATCTTAAGGCAACATCACCGTTAGCATCTTGCGAAATTCCAACGATGCGGCCAGGGATAGACCGCTTATACTCCTCCCGAGTGGCAAAAAAGGCAGCATGCGGTCCACCAAAACCAAGAGGAACTCCAAATCGTTGACTAGAACCAACAACAACATCAGCTCCCCATTCCCCTGGGGGCTTAAGAAGCGAAAGTGACAATAGGTCCGCAGCTACAATAGTCATCCCACCATTAGATTTTATATCTTTTGTTAACTTTGAATAATCTTGGATTTCCCCATTGGTAGAGGGATATTGTAGCAGGACGGCAAAAGCCTGACTTAAAAGATTTTTATGTTCATCGCCAATTACTACCCGGATCCCAATTGGTTCAGCTCTTGTCTGAATAACGTCAATAATTTGTGGGTGGCACGAATTAGAAACAAAAATTACATCACTCTTGGACTTAGTGATCTTATGACAGAAAACCATCGCCTCCGCAGAAGCCGTTGCCTCATCTAGAAGTGAGGCGTTGGCTATTTCCATTCCCGTTAAATCACAAACCATCGTTTGGAAATTAAGCAACGCCTCAAGTCTGCCTTGTGATATTTCTGGCTGATATGGTGTATATGCAGTGTACCATGCAGGATTTTCCAAAATATTTCTCTGAATAACGGCAGGTGTAAATGTCGGGTAGTACCCTGTCCCAATAAGCGATCTTGTCGGCTTTATACGGTCTGCGATCGTTCGAAGTTTGGCTAAGGTCCGTTGTTCACTAAGAGGGGCTGGCAATTCAAGAGGTAAATCAAGTTTAATGCTTTCTGGGAGTGTGGCTTTAATGAGCTGCTCGATATCTTGAAAGCCCAGTTCATTAAGCATTTCTTGTTGATCTGCTGCTGACGGTCCTATATGGCGCCTTATGAACTCGTCGTCACCGTTGTCCAATATGTCGATATTATTGCCGCTATCCATATGAATATCTTTCTAGTGTAAAACGCTCAGAAACTATTTTAATTCTTCGATAAATTTATTGTATGCCGCTTCATCCATCAGCTCCTGAAGTTCTTCTGGAGCGTCAATCGTCATTTTGAAAACCCATCCCGATTTTGTTGGATCACTATTCAATGTCTCAGGGGCATCATCTAACAAGTCATTCCATTCAATTACAGTGCCCGACACTGGGGCAAAAATATCACTTGCGGCCTTNACAGACTCNACAACNGCAACGTCGTCATTNCGCAACACTTTTTCTTTCAACTTTGTNACCTCTGCAAAAACAATNTCGCCAAGTTGNTCCTGNGCATATAATGTGATNCCCACNGTTCCTAGATCANCCTCNACTTCAATCCATTCATGTTCTTTTGAAAAATATATTTTCGACATTTTGACGACCTCCCCAATTTTATTTTCGAAAATACTTCGGGCTCACAAAAGGCAAATTTACAATTTTTGCTGGTAAATATTTACCCCGAACTGAGAGCAAGACTTCTGTGCCAATCTTACTGAACGCCTCTTCGACGTATCCCATAGCTATGGGTCTTTCAAGAGTGGGACTATAACCACCACTGGTTATTGAACCGATTTTCCTGCCTCCATTTACAAATATCTCACAACCTGCTCTCGCTGGCGCTTTACCGAACGGGGAAATACCAACCCGACATTTTTTAATACCATTTACAAGCTGTTCATTAATTATCTTAAACCCCGGGAAATTTCCTTCTTCGCGACGGCGCTTACTGATGACCCAACTGAGAGAAGCCTCGACAGGCGTCACATCTTTTGAGAGGTCTTGACCATAGAGGCAGAGGCCAGCTTCTAAGCGTAGCGCGTCACGTGCCCCCAAGCCAACCAAAGCTACATCTGGGTCGTTCAAGAGTGCTTCAACAAATTTTCGCACGTCCAACTTAGAAATAGAAACCTCGAAACCATCCTCGCCGGTGTATCCAGATCTACTTACGGTTATCGGAGAACCCAGAAATGTGAATTCAGCTGATTGCAGAAAAAAAAGTTCGTCAACACCGGGAACCAACGCATTCAAAATTTTCACCGACGCTGGTCCCTGGAGAGCTAGCAGGGCGCTATCATTAATTAATTCTATTTCACAATCTAAATTTTCTTGTAAAAGCTCTAAGCCAGCTGCTTTTGATGCAGCGTTTAAGACAAGAAGAGCATATCCATCCCCTCTTGTAACAATTAAATCATCTAAAATACCCCCGGACTCATTTGTAAACACCGTATANCGCATAGCTCCCACTTCAAGACCTTGAAGATCGCTCGGAACNAGGCTTTCGAGATCCTTCAAGACACCTTCACCTTTAAGACGAATCTGTCCCATGTGCGAGACATCAAAAAGACCAGATTTTGATCGCGTATGAAGGTGTTCGCNTTTAATGCCTAATTNATATTNCAGAGGCATACTNTACCCGGCGAACTCAACCATCGTCGCCCCATGCTCTTTATGGAACATTTCAAGCGGTGTCTTATCAAGCTTTATTTGGGGCATAATAACTCCCATACAAAAAGACAAACGATCTTCGCAAAAGCGAAAACGTTAGCCCCCTCTGTCGAAAACCTGAGAGATTAACCAATCCAAATAAAGACCGGCTTACACCGTCGGTGAGAGAGCTAATACTCCCCACTTTCCAGAGGCTCCTCGCCTTAAAGTCCTTTTGCCTGAGAGTTTCCGGGGCGGTTGCTCCTTCGGCGGCAACGAAATAAGTAGATGTTGCTCTCTTCTTTAAGGGTCTTTAGAGATTTAATCATCAACTGTAGCCATTAAATTCCTTTTCGAAAAGCATTCATTTTAAAAAAGGGGCTTGCGATTGATGGTTACCTGCAACTAATCTCGCAATTGCGATCAAATATTTAGCAATTCATTAGACAATCATAGGTAAAAAATGTCTTGGGATAAGGAATTAAAAGAGATCCTGCAGAAGAAGGAGTTCGCTCTGCAACAAGGCGGGGAAAAAAATGTCGAAAGACAACATGCAAAGGGGCTCCTGACAATCCGAGAACGCATCACTTCAATTTTAGACAATAATACTTTCGACGAAATTGGACCCGGTGCAGGTGGAGCAAAAAGAGACAAAAACGGTAATCTGATAGAGTTCAACCCTGCAAACTTTGTGCTTGGCTTTGGCAAAATTAATGGACGGGATTGTGTTATTGGGGGAGAAGACTTCACTATGCAAGGTGGGTCCCCAACAGAATCAGGNTTACGCAAAAGTATTTATATTGAAGATTTAGCCCTTCAAAACCTTGTGCCTCTTGTCAGGCTTCATCAAGGTGGGGGAGGTAGTGTGACAGGAGCTTCTGGTAGTTCACAGATCTCAACGACCCCTGTATATAACCCTCCTCGATTTATGACGGTTGCAAAAACATTACAAGCTATACCAGTTGCAACTGCTGCATTAGGGGCGGTCGCTGGACTACCTGCTGCCCGGCTTGTTGCTTCACATTTCTCAATTATGACAAAAAACAACAGTCAAGTTTTAATAGCAGGACCAAAGGTTGTAGAGCGAGCACTTGGCCGAAGTGTCACGAAAGAAGATATGGGTGGTGCACATATTCATACGCGAAACGGTGTCGTAGATAACATTGCTGAAGATGAGACCGACGCACTAGAACAAATTAAACTTTTTCTTTCGTACCTTCCAAATAACGCCTGGGAACTGCCTCCTCATGCTTTGACATCGGATCCCTTCGATAGGAGGGACAATTTTCTTGCAGATTTAGTTCCTCGTGATCGGCGTAAGATTTACGACATGCGAAAAATAATCCACAGCGTCACCGATAAAGATTCGACATTNGAAATAGCCAAGGATTTTGCAAAAGGTCAAATTATTTGTTTAGCTAGAATTAACGGNTANCCGATTGGGATATTTGCAAATGACTGCAAATATAATGCGGGTTCAATGACTGCAAATGGCTCGCAAAAGGTAAAAAGATTTATAGAAACATGTGAAACATTCAACTTGCCAATAATCACTTTTGTAGACGAACCAGGATTTATGATTGGTCCTGAAGCTGAGAAGGCTGCAACAATACGTCATGGGACAGATTTAGTTTTGAAGTCAGCTAACTGTAAACTGCCATGGGCTTCAATAATTGTTAGAAAATCGTTTGGTGTGGCAGCAGTTGCTCATTATGGTCCCAACGCTCTTGTATTGGCCTGGCCATCTGCTGAAATGGGGGCTGTTCCGGTAGAGGGAGGAGTTGCCGTAGCATTCTCAAGAGAGATAGAGGCTCACCCAAACCCAGAACAGCGAAGGAAAGAGCTGGAAGCCGAGATGTCTCACAGATATTCATCAATTCCTCGTGCTGAGGCACTTGCCGTACACGATCTTATTGANCCCAGGGACACTCGGCCGATGCTTAGCCGCTGGGTTGAAAGAGCGTATAAGGCATTACCTAATATCGTTGCAAAAAAAAATAGAATTTAATTAAAAAATATCTAGTTTAGTCTGCTTTTTAACGAATACCTCTATTATATTGAAGTTGGACTTCTGTTAATTCAAAACCTACTAATACCTTATGATTTCTAAAGTCAATCTTTCCCGCTGATGGTATAAAGACTTCAACCTNCTGGGTATNTCTCGCTGTTTGGATGCCATCCATAAAACTCAGTGTGGTTTCATAAACCTCTTTTGCTAAGATTTGGTCGTTGCGATCAATAGTTGCGATTAAATACCTTAAATCAACATCTATTGGAATGTCGTATTTAGAAAGTTTAGAAAGCAAATCAAATACTATTGAGATGGTGATGCCGTCGGCACTAGCTGTACACTTTGTCCTTAATCGCTGAATTTTTGAAGAAAGTAAAATATTCGATTTTGATTGATTGCCAGCCACCTCAATTTCCGAAACCCTGTCAAGATCGCTGATAACACCAACCTTTGGACAATACGCAATTTTATTTGAAGAACTAGCACAACCAAAACCTAAACAAATTATTAAAATCTGAAATAAAGCTCTTTTAATTTTTTGCGATGCCATAACATTAACCTAATAATTTTTCCCACTAATTCTAATTCAGTTTTCAAATAATAGCTTTTGTAGTCTGGCGACAAATCTATAGGGATGATAAACTGATNNCATTCGTTTATATCCTAATATACGCGTGAAAATCACATCAAACTTTGATTAGCCGGTAAAATTCTTATGTACATAATTAGAGATAAAAGATGCTTCGTTCACACTTAAAGATACGGCTTGCTGCTCCCCGCGGTTTTTGTGCTGGTGTTGACCGAGCCATTCAAATTGTCGAGAAATGCATAGAAAAACATGGTGTACCTGTATACGTGAGACACGAGATAGTACATAACCAGTTTGTTGTGCGAGCTCTTGAAGCTAAGGGGGCCATTTTTGTTGAAGAACTCGATCAAATTCCCGACGGGTTCCCTGTAATATTTTCGGCCCATGGTGTTCCAAAATCAATTCCAGAGGAAGCGAATAAGCGCGGACTATACTACGTCGATGCAACATGTCCTTTAGTGAGCAAGGTTCATATCGGTGCAGAGCGTCATTATAAAGCGGGCAGACATATACTTCTCATAGGTCACTCTGGACATCCAGAGGTAATCGGTACCATGGGACAACTTCCAAAAGGGGCTATTACATTAATTGAAACACCAAATGACGCTTTAATCTACTCACCGCCCGCAGAACAAGAAATCGCTTACATTACACAAACAACTTTATCAGTAGACGACACCCAAACAATCATCGATATATTAAAAAAGCGTTTTCCTAGTCTAATTGAACCTTCAAAACAAGATATATGCTATGCGACGACAAACCGGCAACAGGCAGTTAAAGCAATAGCAAGTAATTGTGACGCTTTAATTGTAATCGGTGCGCCCAACTCATCTAATTCTAGACGATTGGTTGAAGTGGCCGAACAAAATGGTTGCAAAGAAGCAAGACTTATCGGATGCGCAAACGAAATTGATTGGGAATGGCTTCAGACCGCTAAAACACTTGGGATCAGTGCTGGTGCCTCAGCTCCAGAGATATTGGTCGAAGAAGTCGTAGAGGCATGCAAAGAAAAATTCAACGTCGAATTAGAAGAAGTTGAGATTGCGCGAGAAACTGTTCATTTTAAATTGCCCAAGCAATTAGTTGTTTAATGGCTGTTTATACACATCTATCAGATAAGGAAATCAGAAATTTTCTGACCGAATATGATATTGGCCAGTTACTAGATTTTTCCGAAATCGCTGAAGGCGTCGAAAATTCAAATTTTCTCCTCACCACGAGTAGTGATAAATATATTCTCACTCTTTACGAAAAACGCGTCGACCCCCATGATCTACCTTTCTTTCTAAAATTACTATCTCATTTGGCCAGTGCTGGGCTCTCCTGCCCCCTACCCGTCGAAGGCATAGATGGTAAAGCTTTGCGAACACTTGGAGGAAAACCCGCCGCGATTGTGACATATCTGCAGGGTAGCTGGCCGAGACATACCACTCTTGATCACTGTAAAGCGTTGGGTTCGACCATGGCTTTAATGCACGAATTTGGTAAAAGTTTNCAGGGCACCCGNACAAATGCGTTANCACTTACCGCTTGGCGACCGTTATTGGATTCATGCAAGCTCCATGAACAGGAAATTTACCTCAATCTATTTAATGAACTTAATCAAGAACTGAACTGGCTGGAAGCAAACTGGCCTAAAAGCCTGCCNTCTGGAATTATACANGCCGATCTNTTCCCGGATAATGTGTTTTTCAAAGANGATAACTTATCCGGAGTTATNGACTTTTACTTNGCNTGNAATGATTTTTTAGCTTACGATATAGCTGTNTGCATTAATGCTTGGTGCTTTGATGAAAATGAACTTTTCGACCTTAAGAAATCAAGTTGCATTTTATCTGCATACACCGAGATACGCACTTTNTCTAAGGAAGAGATTGCTTCGCTACCTGTGTTAATTAGAGGCAGCGCTATTCGNTTNTTACTGACAAGACTTTACGACTGGTTAAATCANCCAGAAGATGCATTGGTGAAACCAAAAGATCCAATAAGCTATTTGAAAAAACTTCGATTTCATCAGCAGCTCAGTGATGCATCAGATTACGGTGCAGAAATATGAAAAAAGTTGTTATTTTTACCGATGGGGCCTGCAGTGGAAATCCTGGTCCAGGAGGGTGGGGCGCTATACTTCGTTATAATCAGAACGAAAAAGAGCTATCTGGAGGAGAAATTTCAACCACTAATAATCGAATGGAACTGATGGCAGCTATTTCTGCACTTGAGGCTCTAACTAAACCTGTTCAGGTGAGTCTATACACAGACAGTATATATTTGAAAGACGGCATCACAAAATGGATACATACCTGGAAAGCCCGCGAATGGAAAACTGCCGGTAAGAAACCAGTAAAAAATAAAGATTTGTGGATACGTCTCGAAGCTGCAATGAAAGTTCATGAAATAGAGTGGCGCTGGGTAAAGGGTCACGCTGGACATGTCGAAAACGAGAGAGCAGACCAATTAGCCAGGGATGCTATACCCGTTTAGCTTACGTTGGAAACGAAACGGCCGTCTAACAGAGTCCCCCCTATAAGGGGATATTGTCATGTTTTTTCCACGGGTTTTCTAGTTGCTTATTGCGAAGCATCTTAAATGCCCTCGCTATCCGACTACGAGTGTTCTGAGGCATGATGACATCGTCGATATAACCCCTAGCGCTGGCTGCCGAAGGGTTTGCAAATTTTTCGCTATATTCGGCTGTACGATTTGCAATCTTTTCTTGATCCCCCAAATCTCCCCTAAAAATTATCTCTACAGCCCCCTTTGCCCCCATAACAGCTATCTCCGCGGTTGGCCATGCAAAATTAACATCTCCTCTGAGGTGTTTTGAGCTCATTACATCGTAGGCCCCGCCATATGCTTTTCTCGTAATAACTGTAACTTTTGGAATTGTTGCTTCAGCATAAGCAAATAGCAGCTTGGCACCATGTTTAATAATGCCACCATACTCTTGTTGAGTGCCAGGAAGAAACCCCGGCACGTCAACTAAAGTGAGGATAGGAATATTAAAGCAATCACAAAATCGAACAAATCTTGCAGCTTTTTTAGATGAGTCTATATCGAGACAACCGGCCAGGACCATGGGTTGATTAGCTATGATACCGATAGTTGATCCCTGCACACGTGCGAACCCTATAATAATATTCGCCGCAAAATTTGGCTGCAGCTCAAAAAAACTATCACCGCCAATAATTTACTTCTTACTGCCATAAATGATATTGGTGGGCTCATGTAAATAAATAATCGCAATAGTCGATTACTCAATCAATTCAAATAATACCGTTCTTACACCGCGCCATGCGTAACCAAGGCTTGATTAGAGATTCCAATGCCGCAGACCAAGTTATAATTTATGCGATAGTTGGGCTTGTTACTATTAGTTTAATTTCAATGGGTGCTTATTTCGCTATGTCTGGCGGTAGTGACGATACATCCTCTTCATCAGATTCGGAAGATTGGATAGACCCTGTTGTGGAGATTGAGGATGAAAATCATAGTCACACCGATTTATTTGCTCATCGTCTAGCAACTAGCAACATGAAATTAATCGACTACCATAATCTAAATTGTGATGGTAATGTAGAACCGCCAGCTGAATTAGACAACACAGCCGGGCGTCCATGCTATCCTGAATACAAGAATGTGGGGCCAACCCCTGGGGACTCCTCGGAAATTGCTATTGAGGGAAATTTCATGGAAGATTGCGTTAAACATCCAGATGGAACTGGTGGTTGCTACGCTTATGTATCTTCATACAATCAATTCGAAATTTTAGATATTTCAAAACCAAATAATATTACATTACTTTCCACTTATTATGCTGAAATTGGTCGAATGATTGACATTAAGGTAACACCTGATAATAACTGGGTCTTAGTCAATCATGAACTAACTAACAGTGATTTAGATCCAATTCCTCAAGACGATGATGCTAATAGTGGAGCAAATAGACTTGATGTAATTGACGTTTCGGATAAAAATTCCCCAATTAAAGTAGCAGAATGGAATAACCCCCCTGCAGGTTTCCATAATCAAGATTTACACGTTGATTGTGATTGGGAAAACGCCCCTACAATCATTAACCCCTCAACAGGCGAAGAAGAAGAATGTCATTTATTCCTTTACGGGGCGGACCCCTATCCAGAAATGGTAGAAGGGGACTCAGGAACTTTTTACAAAGGAACACAAGTATTCTATGTGCCACT
>FUFK010041760.1_pt1 | contig 43336 bp, 35 predicted proteins | sample 1021851 | NCBI WGS metagenome assembly FUFK01 (sample SAMEA51879418, study PRJEB19060) | metagenome
TGTTGGGTGGGGTCGTCCTGCACGGTGTAGGTGCCGAACTGCTGGCTGTCCGCCTTGAGGTTGTGCTCGGCGTGCATCAGGCCGGCGGTGAGTTCGCTCTTGGTGCTGTGCGCCAGGTAGGCCGGATTATAATACGCGGTGGAAACCTGCGTATTAAACATGGAAAGCGCTTGCGCGGACGCGATGTCCGTGGGCAGCAAGCCGTAGGTGGTGGCGGTGTTGCCCATATTCGCCAGGGAGATAGCGGGTGCCAGCAATAGGGTGCTGGCGCACAGCCCGGTCTTCAAATAAGGAAGCGGTCGCATGCGGATTTTCCCTCCGATTTGTTTGTTGTTCTCTATTGTTCGCGGGTGTTCGCCGCAAACAGTCGTTATTGGTTTTATGTCCCGAACTGTCCATGAACGGGAAAGGCACCCACGGGATGGTGCAACTGCTGAGGCTATAGGGGCGCCAATGACGTCGGACACAAGAAAACGTGAAAACAAGTGTTTCAAAAAACGAAAGAATGCCGGAAACGCCCTATTCATAGGCGTGACCAAACGGTCACATTTTATGGTGACAGACACTTTTTACCGGTTTTGAGACCTTGAAAAGCCCCAACTCTATGAAAAAGTAAACAAATAAATAAACAAAATAGACCTCGTTTATTTACTTTCTTTTGTGCGGCAGGTCCGCCCTTTGTGGCTCCCGCAAAACGCCGATCCGGCGCCATCAAAACGCTATCATGTTTACAGGTGTTACCAGACGAAACACTTGCCGTTGTCGTCGCTGTTTTTTTCGCTCCGAGCCAAACTTTTTTGTAACAGAGCGGCGGCGAAGACCGCTCTTTTTTCCGGGAAACGCCCGTGCCACGCGGCTTCGAGAGGAAGGAAAAGCGGTTTTAAGTGGCGGCGGCGAAAGCGTAGTCAAACGGTTGTCTTGTGTTATAGTTTTTTAAGAACTGTCCAAGGATCGGTAAAAAACACCTTAACGGGAACGGGTGCTGGGCCCCCGGGGCGGGCTTATGCCCGGAGGGGATCAAAACCCCGAAGAACAACAAAAGGTGGAAGGAACCGCTGTACCGTTTTGTGTATCGGTTCCTTAAAAAAGGATTCGACGATGAAACGGATAGCTGATCTCAGTGTGTTTGTGTCGGTCGTTAAGGCAGGCAGTCTTTCCGAAGCGTCCAATGATCTGGGTCTCTCCGTGGCGTCCATCAGCAAGTACATATCGCGCATCGAGCAGGAGCTCGGGGTGCGGGTGCTGGTGCGCAACGCGCGGGGACTCAGGCTCACCAGCGAGGGACAGGCGCTGTATGTGCGGGTGGATAGCCTGCTCAGCGAACTGAACAAAGCGATCGCCTACGTCAGTGCTTGCCGGGACGTTCCCCGCGGCGTTCTCAAGGTGAGTTCCACTATCGGGCTGGGGCGCAATCGTATCGCGCCCCTGGTGTCGGAGTTTTCCAAGCTGTACCCCGACGTGACGGTGCAACTGTCGTTGGGCGACCGCTATGTGGACATGGTGCTCGACGACGTGGACGTGGCGATCTCCATCGGCGCGCCGGACGACGCCTCCCTGGTGGCCAAGCGGTTGATGAGCAATCCCTGCTGCGTGTGCGCTTCGCCCGCCTACCTGAAAGGCCGCAAGGCGCCCCGTCACCCCAAGGACCTGAAACGGCACGACTGCCTGATTCTGGATTGCCACGGCTCCTTCAAGGATCAGTGGCGGCTGGAGGACGAGTACGGCGGCCAGCATCATGTCAAAGTGTCCGGCAACCTGATCACCGATAACAGCGAGACGCTGCGCGAGTGGGCGCTGAAGGGCTACGGTGTGGCGCTGAAGAGCCGCTGGGACATCGCCGAGCACCTGGAGCGCGGTGAGCTGGTGCAGCTGATGCCGCGTTACCGGGCGCCGGATCTGGACTTCTACATGGTGTACACCGGGCGCGACCTGCTGCCGGCGAAGACCCGGGCCTTCATCACCTTCCTGGAAGAAAACGTGGAGCGTCTGAAAAAGCCGATCTCGGATTCCGCGTAGGGGGTCTCAGGCGTAGGCTTCCAGCGGGCGCTCCAGACGCCGCACCCAGGGCAGCACCTGCGCGCCCAGGCGCAGCCGCAAGTCCTGGGGGTGAATGGACACGCGCAACGTGCGTCCGCTGGCCAGCGCCGCCAGGTAATTACCCCGGTTGAACAGATTCAGGCTCCAGGCGCGCAGCGCGGTGTCGGCTTCAAAGCCCAGCAGCGGCATGGGGTGAAAGCGCTGTTCGCGGGCATCGTGGATGCCGCCCAGGGTTTCGTAATAGCGGAACGGCAGCGCCGCCAGCCGGCGTTTGTTCACTGCCCCCAGCGCCCAGGCCGGCGGCACATAGAGCGGCCCGGGTGTGAGGCCGTGCTCCACGAACCAGCGATGACAATCCTGAATCAACGCGATGATGCGCTCTTCATCCAGTGACAGATGCTCGGCCGCATCGCGGGAAATGAACGCGCTGTGCAAACGGTGGTGCAGGCTCTTCGGCGTGTCGCAGCGGTGCCGCCAGCCGTGGCCGGCGAGCGGGTAGCCGCGCTCGCTGAGGTCGCGCAGCCAGTCCAGGTCGGCGGCCCGCCAGTCCTTGCCGGGTACCACCAGCAGCGTCACCGCCGCCGGCGGCAGCCAGGCAAGCTGCTCGAGGATGTCCGAGACCCGCTCACGGGTCTCCGGCATCACATCGTGAATCGAGATCAAACCGCTTAACGCCATCTCAGAGCTCCGGGCGGGCGGTGCTCAAACGGCGCAACACGGCCAGCGTCGGCGACGGCCAGCGCTTGGGCAGCAGCGGCGCCTGGCGGGCGCAGTGGCCGAGCACCTGCAGCCAAGTGTCCATGGCGCGCTGGTTCATGGTGAGGGCGGCGTGGCGGGCCTGTTCGGCGCGCTCGCGGCGCTGGGCCGGGCTCTGTGCCTGCAGGCGCGCCAGGGTGTCGCCGAGGCCCTCGCCCTCTTCCATGATCGCCAGCCCGCGGGCCAGCTCCGGCCACTGGTTGATGCCNCAGGCCGGCGTGGTGATCACCAGCCGCTGCCGGGCCATGGCTTCCAGGGCCACGGTGCCGAACGCCTCCACCACCGACGGCAGCACCAGCACCTGGGCGGCGTCCAGCTGCTCCACCACCTGTGCCCGGCTGCACCAGCCCAGGAAGGTGAGGTTNGGCAGNCGGCGGGCCTGCTCTTCCACTTTTTCCCGCAGCGGGCCGTCGCCGGCCACGGTGAACCGGCAGTCCGNCCGCTGGGCGGCCAGCGCCAGGAAGCGTTCNATGTTTTTCTCCGCCGCCAGCCGGCCCACGTAGAGCACCGAATNCANCTGCTCCGCCAGNGGCNGCGGCGNCCGCTCGACGAATTCCGGGCCCAGCGGCGTGCCCACCANCTGCGGGTGNCGGGCGCCGGCGGCTCGGGCNTCGGCGATCAGGCTCTCACAGATGGTGGCCACCGCGCTGCTGCCCTGGAACAGGGTGCGGTTCACCCANTTNAGCAGGCCGCCGGCCAGGCGCGCCAGACGCGGGCCCCAGTACAGCCGCACCAGGCTGTCGTAGTCGGTCTGGAAGGTCACGCACACCGGGATGCCCAGTTTGCGCGCCACCCAGAACGCGCCCAGGGAAAAAATCCCCGGTCCGGGGATCACGATCACATGGGGTTTCATCTCCCACACCAGGGCGGTGAGCTCGCGCATTTTCGGCAGGAACAAGCGCTGGGTGGGATCGCCGGGAATCGGCATGGACAGCCCCTGGCAGGGATGGGGGTCCTCCAGGCTGGGGGANACCAGCTCCGCCCGGGCCACCACCCCGTCCAGGTGGGCGACCAGGTCCTGAAANTAGGCGCCGACCCCATTGCGGCCTTTCATGGCGTCGACGACGAACAGTACGCGCAGGTCTTTTGTTTTCATGGTCGTCAGTATCCGCACCNCGTGTGTCGTATTTATGACACCCCTANCCTAGCACGGTTCAGTCACCGGGTCGGGGGTAGCCGAAACGGTCGTAGACCCAGCCGAAGGTCGCCGCCAGNCGGCCCGGGTCCACGCCCAGGTTCTCCAGGGAATAGCGGTGGCCGCTGCGGTAGCCGGCGGCGCGGCGGTCCTCGCCNTCCAGAAAGGCGCGGTACNCCGGCGACGGGGTCCAGCCGAAGGNCCGGTAAAATCCGCTTACACTCTCNCCGGGNGCNGCCGCCAGGGTTTCCATCACCGACANNGCNCCGCGCCCCTCCGGCAGGNCGTCGAGCTGTTCCAGCANGTGCCGGTAGTAGTAATCGAGCATGGCNAGNAAGCCNTCGCGCCAGTAGTCGGCGGTGTCGCGGCCGTCNAACAGCTTGCCGCCGATNACGATGGAGTTGATCTGCGANGGCACCGCGGCGGTGGGGTTGCGCAGGCAGCCGATAAANCGGGCGTCGGGNAAGGCNTCCGCCAGGGTGGCCATGAACGGCGTGAACGANGGGTTCTTGGACAGGAANGTGCGGTGNTCNCCGTGGAAGTACAGGTGGCGCTGCACGAAACGCCGGTAGGCGGCCATCAGCCGCTGCTTCTCCGCCGCCGGCAGATCCCGGTCCGCGTAGGTGAGGCGCCACAGCGCCGGGTCCGGCACCGCCAGGACCAGCAGAAAGCAGCCCAGCACCGGCAGCAGCGCCAGATAGTCCTCTTCCGGATCGCGCAGGCCGGTCTGGTGGACGTCGTCCAGCCCGCCCAGCACCCACCGCTCCAGACGGAAGAACAGCCGGCTCAGCGGCGCGCCGACCAGGGCGTCCAGCCGCCCCACCCCGCGCCAGAANCAGCGCTGGGTGATGGACGGNGCGAAGATCAGCTCCCACAGGGCCGTNGTGGTGAAGCGCTCACTGTCGCCGGCCAGCAGCCGGTGCAGGAAGGTGGTGCCGCTGCGCGGCACGCCCACCACGAACAGCGGCTCGCGCACNCGCACCCGGCGGAAGTCGGGAAACAGCAGGTAATCGAGCANCAGCCCGGCGCCGTTGATCGCCTGCAGCAGCACGAACAGCGGCCAGAACAGCGCCATCACCAGCCAGCGGCGNNNCGACACCCCNTTCAGNGTGCCGCCGTAATCCGGNCACCAGGAGCGCACGAACAACCGCGCGTAGGCTTTTAACAAAGCACCCATAGCTTTCCACTTCCGTCGAAGACGCGCCGACACTAGCAGCAAAAAGATGACAGAACCATGTCNTNCGAGCGGGNNTCGCCCGCTCCCACAAGGCCNGCTCCCGCANGAANGCTCCNNCANGCCTTGCAACAAAGCGGTNANACCNNGGCCACAAAATCGGCGNGGNNTCCTGTATCCTGCANNCTGGAANCGCGGCCGGGGCCGCCACGACAACCTGATTCATTTGAGGCGTGATGAGTACCTTCCCCACNATTGTCGGCCACCGCGGCGCCCGCGGCGAGGCCCCGGAAAACACCGCGGCGGGCTTCCAGGTCGCCATGGAAGCGGGCGTCACCGAAATCGAGNTGGACGTGCGGCTGTCCCGGGACGGCCATCTGATCGTGGTGCACGACGCCAACGTCACNCGCACCACCGGCGAGCGGGGCAAGGCGCACCACTACACNCTNTCGCANCTGGAAGTGCTGGACGCGCGCCGCAATACCCCCGGCTGGCACAGCCCCCTGGGCATCCCCTCGTTGCGGGAAGTGGTGGACCTGTGCGGGCCGTCCATGCGCTTTCAATTCGAAGTGAAAGGCGCCGATCGGACCATCCTGCACCGCCTGGCCCACCAGCTGGTGGACTTCATCAACCAGCGGCAAATGAACCACCGGGTGGTGGTCACTTCCAGCCATACCGGCTTTTTGCGCATGCTCGGCACCATGACCGCCCACATCGAGCGCGGCTATGTGGCGGAGTACCGCTACCAGCAACCGACCCGGCGGGCGGTGGCGCTGGGCTGCACCTGGCTGATGCCGCGCCACACCCTGGTGACGCCGGCGCTGATGCGCCGGGCGCGGCGCCGCAACCTGAAGGTGTCCACCTGGACGGTGAACGATCTGACCCGGGCGGAGCGCATGGTGGAGCTGGGGGTCGACGGCATCATTACCGATTTCCCCACCAGCTTTATCGCCCATTTTGAGCGGCGGGCGGCGCGGAAGGCTTAAATAGAGAGCCGCCTACCNGCTTCAATCCTCNAAAAANGCGCGGATNTCNTCTTCNCGCNCCTTGGCNTCCTGNTANCCCAGGGACATCAGCCGGCCGGTGAAGCCGGGCTCGAACAGCAGGTAACTCACCGCGCTGGCGCCCGGCGAGCGGGTGGCGCCGGAGCCACTCAGGAAAAACCGCAGCGTGCGCGGCAGCTCCTTGATGTGCTCGGCGGCGATTTCGTCGATGGGCTGGGAGGGGTAGATCTTGAGCACGTCCACCTGGCGCAGTTGGATGCCGTGCTGGTTGCGGGCCCGTTTACCGAGCGCCTCCACGGTGCGGTTGATCCGCTCCAGCCGCTCCACGTCCCCTTCCAGGGTGTCCACGAACACGCTGTTCAGTACGTGGCCGAGCACCTGGGCCAGCGACGGGTAGCCACTGAGCTGGCGTTGATGATCGGCGCTGACGTTACCGGACACCCCCACCACCAGTAGTTTGTCCGCCCCCAGGTGCAGCGCCGGGCTCACCGGGGCGAGCTGGCGCACCGCGCCGTCGCCGTAATAGCTGCCGTCCACTTTCTCGGCGGGAAACAGCAGCGGGATCGCCGCCGACGCCAGCAGGTGCTGCACGCCGATATCCGAGCGACGGCCCACCCGGCGGGCGCGGGTCCACTCTTCCACCCCGGCGGCGCCCTGGAAGAACGCCACCGATTCGCCGGTGGCGTAGCTGGAGGCGGTGATCGACAGCGCCCGCAGATGCCCCTGACGGATGCTCTCCTCGATGCGCTGGAAGTTGATCACCAGCCGCAGCAGCCGCCGCAGCGGGGTACTGTCAAGCAGCGCGCTGCGGGTCACCGCCCGGCCGCCGGCGGCGGAACTGACCACCCAGCGCAAAAGACTGCGCAGAAAGGCGAAGATATCGGTGCGGTAGACCTGCTCGGCGGTCATGTTGGCCCACACCCGCTCCAGGCCGCGCACCGCCAGCCGGTAGTCGTGGGCGCCGGCGGCCAGGGCGGCGGCGTTGATACCCCCGGCGGAGGTGCCGCAAATGATCGGGAAAGGATTGCTGCTGTGGGCCGGCAGCATATCGGCGATGGCGCTCAGCACGCCGACCTGATAGGCGGCGCGGGCGCCGCCGCCGGACAAAATCAGCCCTCGGTTGGGGGCGGACGCTTGGGGCATGGTGTGATCTCCTTATCGCGCCAGTATGCCGTTTGACGGCCCCCGGCGTCATCCGTCGGGAAGCGCTGGCTTCACCGCCCCACTCCGCTTTATGCTGCCCCGGTCTGTTTCCGGATTACGCCATGACCGCCGCTTTTTCGTTTCGCCCCGCCCGCCCCGAAGACCTGGATGCCCTTGTTGACCTGGAGCAGCGTTGCTTCGACGGCGACCGCCTGTCACGGCGCAGCTTCCGCCACTGGATCCGCCAGGCCCACTCCGGGCTGATCGTCGCCCATGGCCTGGGCGACGACGCCGGGACCGAAGGCGCCCTGGCCGGCTACGCGCTGGTGATTCTGCAGCGCGGCACACGCATGGCGCGGCTCTACTCCATCGCCGCCGACCCGGCCTGCCGCGGCAAGGGGCTCGGCGAGCAGCTGATGAACGCCGCGGAGCGCTACGCCCACCGGGAAAAACGCCTCTATCTGCGCCTGGAAGTGCGCCGGGACAACCCGTCGGCGATCCGCCTCTACGAGCGCCTGGGCTACAAGTTGTTCGCGGAAACCCCGGACTACTACGAGGACCACCAGGACGCGCTGCGCTTTCAGAAGCGGCTGCACTATAAGCCGGAGAACCCGGCGCGGCTGGATATTCCCTGGGTGCGCCAGACCACCGAATTCACCTGCGGGCCCGCCTGCCTGCTGATGGCCCGCCACGCCCTGGACGGCCACGCGCCGGCGGACACCGACGAGCTGCTGATCTGGCGGGAAGCCACCACCATCTTCATGACCGCCGGCCACGGCGGCTGCCACCCGCTGGGCCTGGCGCTGGCCGCCCGCCGCCGGGGGCTGACCGCCACCGTCTACTGCAACCAGAGCGGGCCGTTGTTTCTGGATTCGGTGCGCGATGAAAACAAGAAGCGGGTGATCGAGACGGTGCACCGCCACTTCGAGGACGAAGCGCGGCTGCAGGCGGTGCCGGTGCACTACCAGGAGCTCACCGCCGAGCGGCTGGATCAGGCGTTACAGGACGGCGAAGTGGCCATCGTGCTGATCAGCACCTGGCGGCTGGACGGGCGCAAGGCGCCCCACTGGGTGGTGGTCAGCGGCGCCGACCGGGAGTGCTTCTACATTCACGACCCGGACCCGGCGGACGATCAGGTGCCGCTGGACTGCCAGCATGTGCCGATCAGCCGCNACCGGTTCGANCAGATGACGCGNTANGGGCAGTCGNGGTTGCGGACCGCGGTGATTGTTGGGAAAGGGGATTTGACTTAGGTCTTGAGGACGTCCTTGCCGNGTTCGCCGGCGCGCTTGCTGNTCACTTCGCGGCTGTTTTCCTCGCAGGCATTCNGGTCGCCGCCGCAGATTTCACAGCCGTCCTTCATGCCCAGGGTGGCCAGGCCGCCGCAGGAGCCTTTNACCGGTTTGTTGGCCAGAATCNAGCCGATCNCCATGCCGGCGAACAGCAGCCCGAAAACGACAATACTGGCTATCACGGTTGCGAACATCTCAGTTTCCTCCTTCGCGGCTCTCGAGGAGCGCCTCAAAAGCCGGGGTCATGACTTCTTCNACCCCGTCATCAGTTCGGACAATAAACAGCACCGCCAGTTCACGCTCTTCGGCGAACGCCAGGCCCTTTTCCGGGCCGAGCACGGTGAGCGCGGTGGCGAGCCCGTCCGCGGTCGCGCAACTGGAGTGTAACACGGTCACCGACCCCANTTTGTGCTCCACCGGCCGGCCGGTGCGCGGATCCAGGGTGTGGGAATAGAGCTTGCCGTCTTTCTCGAAGAAATTGCGGTAATCGCCGCTGGAGGCGATGGCCATGTCCCGCAGGGGCACCACCTTCTCCACTTCGCGGACGCCGGGGATGGGCCGCTCCACGGCCACCCGCCAGGGCTGGCCCTGGGGNTTGGTGCCGGAAGCGCGCAGTTCGCCGCCGATTTCCACCAGATANTTGCCGATACCCGCGTTTTCGAGGATTTTCGCCAGCTTGTCCACGGCNAAGCCCTTGGCGATGGAGGACAGGTCCAGATAGACGCCGCCGGGCTGGGTCAGGGTGCGGTCGTCCAGCTTGAGCTTTTGCCAGCCCACCCGCCGGCGGGCCGCCTCGATGTCCGCCGCCGCCGGCGGCTCGAAGCGTTCCGGATCCGGCCCGAAGCCCCATAGATTGACCAGCGGCCCCACGGTCACGTCATAGGCGCCGTCGGTGGCCTCGGCCAGGCCCAGAGCCTCGTCCAGCACCGTGGCGAAATCCGAAGGCAGCACCAGGCTGCCGCCCGCCTCCAGGCCGTTGAAGCGGCTGATCGCCGAGTCCGGCAGGTAGGTGCTCATCTCCTGATTGATGTCCTCCAGGGAGGACTCAATGGCGCTCTTGAGCGCCGGCACGCCGTTTTCGGGGGTACCGAAAAACTTCACCGACCAGGTGGTGCCCATGGTCGGCCCGGAGAGCTGGGAAAGACGGTCGGAGGTGTCGTCGCAGGCGGTGAGGAGTGCCAGCGCCGTGAGCAGCAGGAAAAAGCGGGGGAAGATATTTTTCATCGGATATCAGCTAAGAAAGGCGGGAAGAAACGGGCCACCGGCGTTGCCGTCCCTGGCGAGGCGCCGGTGCCGTTTGGAGAGCCCGGCCCGGCCATCCCTGGCCGGGCGTTCGCCCTGCTGCGATATGCCACCGGCATATCGGTCAGGGCTCACCCGCCGAAATCATCCAGCATGATGTTTTCGGGCTCGACGCCCAGATCCTCGAGCATCTTGATCACCGAGGCGTTCATCATCGGCGGGCCGCACATGTAGTACTCGCAGTCCTCCGGCGCCGGGTGATCCTTGAGGTACATATCGTAGACCACGTTGTGGATGAAGCCGGTGGGACCGTCCCAGTTGTCCTCGGGCAGCGGATCGGACAGCGCCAGGTGCCACTCGAAGTTATCGTTCTCTTCGGCCAGCTTGTCGTACTCTTCCGAGTAGAAGGTCTCACGGATGGAGCGGGCGCCGTACCAGAAGCTGATCTTACGCTTGGAGTTGAGACGCTTGAGCTGATCGAAGATATGGCTGCGCATGGGCGCCATGCCGGCACCACCGCCGATGAACACCATCTCCGCGTCGGTGTCCTTGGCGAAGAACTCACCGAAGGGCCCGAACACGGTGATTTTGTCGCCGGGCTTCAGGCTGAATACGTAGGAGCTCATCAGGCCGGGCTGGATGCCCTGGGAGCCCGGGGGAGGCGTGGCGATCCGGATATTGAACTTGAGAATGCCCTTCTCTTCCGGGTAGTTGGCCATGGAGTAGGCGCGCACCACGGTCTCATCGCTTTTCGCCGTGAGATCGAAGAAGTTGAAGCGCTCCCAGTCACCCCGGAATTCCTCTTCGATGTCGAAGTCGGAAAACTTGATGTCGTAGGGCGGCGCTTCCAGCTGCACGTAACCGCCGGCGCGGAAATCCACGTTCTCCCCTTCCGGCAGCTTCAGGGTCAGTTCCTTGATGAAGGTGGCCACGTTGGGGTTGGACACCACCTCGCATTCCCACTTCTTCACGCCGAAGAATTCCTCCGGCACCTTGATCTTCATGTCCTGCTTGACCGCCACCTGACAGCTCAGGCGCCAGCCGTCGCGGATCTGGCCCTTGGTGAAATGGCCTTCCTCGGTGGGCAGGATGTCACCGCCGCCTTCGAGCACCTGACAACGGCACTGCGCGCAGGTGCCGCCACCGCCACAGGCGGAGGACAGGAAGATGCCCTGATCGGCCAGGGTGCCGAGCAGCTTGCCGCCGGCGGGGGCGTCGATGGCCTTTTCGGCATCGTTGTTGATGTCGATGTGCACATTGCCGCTGACCACCAGCCGGGAACGGGCCACCAGAATCACCGCCACCAGTGCCAGCACGATGGTGGTGAACATGACCACGCCGAGAATAATTTCAAAACTCATGATGCTGTTTCCCCTTTACAACTGCACGCCGGAGAAGGACATGAACCCGAGCGACATCAGCCCCACGGTGATGAAGGTGATGCCCAGCCCCTTGAGGCCGTCGGGCACATCGCTGTACTTCAGTTTCTCACGGATACCGGCCAGCAGCGTGATGGCCAGGGCCCAGCCGGTGCCGGCGCCGATGCCGTAAACCAGGGACTCGCCCAGGTTGTAGTCACGCTCCACCATGAACAGGGACGCGCCGAGAATCGCGCAGTTCACCGTGATCAGCGGCAGGAACACGCCCAATGCGTTGTAAAGACTGGGCACGTATTTATCCAGCGTCATTTCGAGAATCTGGATCAGCGCGGCGATCACCCCGATGTAGCTGAGCAGCCCCAGGAAGCGCAGGTCCAGGTTGGCCAGCGCCTCGATGCCGGTCCAGGCCAGTGCGCCCTCGCCGAGCAGGTAGTTCAGGATCAGGTTGTTCACCGGCACCGTGATGGTGAGGGTCACCACCACGGCGACACCCAGACCAATGGCCGTGGAGATTTTCTTGGACACGGCGATAAAGGTGCACATGCCAAGGAAGAAAGCCAGCGCCATGTTCTCAACGAAAACGGCGCGTACGAACAGGCTCAGATAATGCTCAAACATGCTTCAAATCCTCCAGGCCGTCGCTTAGAACGCGTCGCTGACACGGGTGTGCGGCTTCATCTTGAAGTCGTCCTCTTCCACCTGCTCCGGCTTCCAGGCGCGCACCGCCCAGATGAAGAAACCGATCAGGAAGAAGGCGCTGGGCGGCAACAGCAGCAGGCCGTTGGTCTGGTACCAGCCGCCGTCGGCGATCGACGGCAGCACCTGCACGCCGAACAGGCTGCCGGCGCCGAACAGCTCCCGGATAAAGCCCAGCACCAGCAGCAGTACGGAGTAACCCAGGCCGTTACCGATACCGTCCATGAACGACGGCAGCGGTTTGTTCTGCATGGCGAAGGCTTCGGCGCGACCCATCACGATGCAGTTGGTGATGATCAGGCCGACGAACACCGACAGCTGCTTGGAGATGCTGTACGCGTAGGCTTTCAGGAACTGATCCACGACGATCACCAGCGAGGCGATAATGGTCATCTGTACGATGATCCGGATGCTCGAAGGAATACTGTTGCGGATCGTGCTGACGAAAAAGTTGGAGAACGCCACCACCAGGGTCAGGGCGATACACATGGTGACCGTGGTGCTGAGGTTACTGGTGACCGCCAGCGCGGAGCAGATACCCAGGATCTGCAGCGCGATGGGGTTATTGTCGAAAATGGGACCGAATAACAGGTCCTTGGTTTTCTCCGCCATTACGCTTCTCCTCCGCTGTTATTCCGCATACGCTCCAGGTAGGGCCCGAAGCCCTTCTCGCCGACCCAGAAACGCACCAGATTGCTGACGCCCTTACTGGTCAGGGTGGCGCCGGCCAGGCCGTCGACTTTGTTTTCCGCGTTGGGGGTACCGCTGTCCACGGAGCCCTTCACGACCTCGATGGCGATATCGCCGTCTTCGTCGTAGAGCTTCTTGCCCTCCCAAAGTGCTTTCCACTTCGGGTTGTCCACTTCACCGCCCAGGCCCGGGGTTTCCCCGTGCTGGTAGAAGCCCAGACCGGCGATGGTCTTGGCGTCGGCTTCCAGGGCCATGAACCCGTACAGGGTGGACCACAGGCCGTAGCCGCGCACCGGCAGGATGATGCGGCTCAACTCGCCGTCGTCGTTACGGGCCAGGAACACCTCGGCCACGTCCGCCTGGGATTTGATGCCGGCGATGTCTTCCTCGCCGCTGAGGCGCTCGCTGCGCTCGGGATCCTTGGCCGCCTTGAGCTGGTCGTAGGAGTCCGGCATTTCCACATACTCACCGGTCTCCAGGTCGACGAACCTGCGCTCGATGGTGTTGAACGCCTTCTCCACGTCCATGCCCGGCTGATAGAGATCCGCGGCCTGCAGGATGTTCACGCGCCGGTCCAGGGTCTGGTTCTTCTGCTGCACCGGGCGCAGGCTCACGGCGGCGGTGGAGACCACCACGGCGCACACCAGACACACCAGGAACGCGACCAGCAGAGTCTTGCCTACGCTTTCGTTCTTTCCAGCCATTACGCCACTCCCCCGGTCCGACGCAGGCGACGACGGATGTTCGCCTGGGTAACAAAGTAGTCAATCAAGGGCGCGCACAGGTTGCCGAACAGAATCGCCAGCATGATGCCCTCCGGGAACGCCGGGTTGATCACCCGGATCAGCACCGTCATCACACCGATCAGCGCGCCGAAGATCAGCTTGCCGGTGTTGGTCATCGCCGCGGACACCGGGTCGGTGGCCATGAACACCAGGCCGAACGCCAGGCCGCCCACGGTCAGGTGCCAGTACCAGGGCATCGCGAACATCGGGTTGGTGTCACTGCCGACACCGTTGAACACCGCGCTCATCGCCACCATGCCCAGCAACACGCCCAGCATGATGCGCCAGGAGGCGATCTTGGTGAACAGCAGGAAAATCGCGCCCAGGCCGATGGCGATCACCGAGGTCTCGCCGATGCAGCCCTGGATACCCCCCAGGAAGGTGTCCATCCAGGCCAGGCTCTGGGTGGCGCCGTTGGCGCCGGCGGCCAGGGCGTTCTCGCCCAGGCCGGCGGCGAAGTTCAGGTCGCCGCTGGCGGCCAGGGACAGCGGCGTGGCGCCGGAGAAGTTGTCCACCGCGGTCCACACCGCGTCGCCGGACATCTGTGCCGGGTAGGCGAAGTACAGGAAGGCACGGCCCACCAGCGCCGGGTTGAGGAAGTTCTTGCCGGTGCCGCCGAACACTTCCTTGCCGATCACCACGCCGAAGGAGACGCCCAGCACCACCTGCCAGAGCGGAATCGCCGGCGGCAGAATCAGGGTGAACAGAATACCGGTGACGAAGAAGCCCTCGTTCACCTCATGGCCGCGCTTCCACGCGAACAGGGCTTCCCAGAAGAAGCCGGTGAGGTAGACCGTGGCCAGAATCGGCACGTAGTAGACCAGGCCGTGCAGCATGTTGGCCCAGAAACTCTGGTAGTCGAAGCCCGCCAGCATGGCCACCAGGTCGGCGCGCCAGCCGGGAATGGCGTCGTAGCCGAACTCGGTGATCTGCAGGTTGGCCTGATAACCGGTGTTGTAGAGGCCGAACAGGATCGCCGGGAAGGTGGCGAACCAGACCGTCATCATGATCCGCTTCAGGTCGATGCCGTCGCGCACGTGGGCGGCGGACCGGGTCACCGAATCCGGGCTGTACAGCATGGTGTCGAACATCTCGTAGAAGACGTAGTACTTCTCGAGCTTGCCGCCCTCGTGGAAATGAGGCGCGATTTTGTCGTCGATGTAGTTTCTCAGGCCCATCTCAGCTCTCCACCTCGATCGTGGTCAGGTTGTCGCGCAAAATCGGCCCGTACTCGTACTTGCCGGGGCACACGTAGGTGCACAGCGCCAGGTCCTCTTCCACCACTTCCAGCGCGCCCAGCGCGATGGCGGAATCGGTGTCGCCGACGATCAGCGAGCGCAACAGTTGAGTGGGCAGAATGTCCAGCGGCATGACCTGCTCGTAGGCGCCGATCGGCACCATGGCGCGCTCACTGCCATTGGTGGTGGTGGTCAGATTGAAGCGCTTGCCGGGCATCAGCTTGGACAGGTAAATGTTCATGACCGAGAAGCGGTTGGGCCCCGGTGAAATATAGCCCAGCAGCTGCCGCTCGCGGCCTTCGCGCAGCACCGTCACCTGGTTGCTGAAACGGCTCAGGAACATCAGCGGGCCGCGGGCGTGATGGCCGTTGAACACGGAACCGCCCACAATGCGATTGTCGCCGTCCTTGAGTTCACCGCGCGTGAAGTCCTCCATGCCGGCACCCACGCGGGTGCGCATCAGACGCGGCGTCTTAACCTGGGGACCGGTCAGCGCCACTACCCGGTCGGTGCTGATCTTGCCGTCGGTGAACAGCTTGCCGATGGCGATCACTTCCTGATAGCCCACCGTCCAGACGGTCTTGGAGAGGCTGACGGGGTCAAGATAGTGCACATGGGTACCGGCGTTGCCGGCCGGATGCTTACCGGCGAACACCTCTTCACGCACCTGGCCCTCGGCCACGGACGGCATGCCGCTTTCCGGCGCCCGGCACACCCACACCGGCCCGTCGGTGAGCAGGGTGAGCAGCGTCAGACCGTGCCGGAAGCTGGTTTCGTTTTCCTTGATCACCACCGCCGGGTCCTGAGCCAGGGGGTTGGTGTCCATGGCCGTGACGAAAATCGAGTTGGGGGTGGAGCCGGGCACCGGCACCTTGCCGAACGGACGGGTGCGCAGCAGCGTCCACTCGCCGGAATCAATCAGTTGGCGCTGAACGGTTTCACGATCCAGGGTCGCCAACCGGGCCGGGTCGTGGCGCTCGAATTCGACGTTCTCTTCCTGGTCCGCCACCTCGATCACCACCGACTGCAGCACGCGCTTGTGGCCGCGGTTGATCGCCACCACCTTACCGGCGGCGGGGGCCGTGTATTTCACGCCATCGGTCTTTTTATCCGTGAAGAGCAGCTGGCCCTTCTTGACCGTGTCGCCTTCGCGGACCTCCATGGTCGGCTTCATCCCCATGTAGTCGCCGCCGAGCACGGCGACAGAACGGACCTGATGACCCTCCTCAATCGCCTGGCGTGGCGCGCCAGCGATGGGCAGGTCAAGCCCCTTCTTGATTTTGATCATAGTGTCTCGCCCACGTTGCGTGTTCTGAAGTCAAGCGGTGCATTCCCCGGATGGCCGCGATGGAGGCGGAGGTGGGAAGGCGGCGCCATTATAATGACCGAGTGGTTCGGATGCCAGGACTGACCGTGTGGCTATTAGTCGAAAAAAAGCCCGCGATAGCGGGCTTTTCCTTGGCTGACGGCTCAATCCTTGGGGTAGATCGGGTATTCTACCCCGGACAGCTGCTGCAGGAGCCGCACCACCTGACAGCTGTAGCCGAACTCATTGTCGTACCAGACATAGAGCACGCAGTGGCGACCGTTGACGATGGTCGCCTCCGCGTCCACCACCGACGCGTGTCGGGAGCCCACGAAGTCCGTGGACACCGCGTCCGGGCTGCGGATGAAGTCCAACTGACGCTGCAGCGGCGAGTGCAGGCTCACCCAGCGCAGGTAGTCGTTGAGCTCCTCGAGCGTGGTTTCTTTCTCCAGGGTCAGGTTGAGAATCGCCATGGAGACGTCCGGGGTCGGCACCCGGATGGAGTTGCCGCTGAGCTTGCCGCCCAGCTCCGGCAGCGCCTTGGCGGCGGCCGTGGCGGCCCCGGTCTCGGTCAGCACCATGTTCAGCGGCGCGGCGCGGCCCCGGCGCGGACCCTTGTGGAAGTTGTCCAGCAGGTTCTGGTCGTTGGTGTAGGAGTGCACCGTTTCCACGTGGCCGTACTCAATGCCGAACTTATCACTGAGCGCCTTGAGCGGCGGCACGATGGCGTTGGTGGTGCAGCTCGCCAGGGACAGGATGGTATCGCTGTCCTCCACCATGCCGTGGTTGACCCCGGGCACGATGTTCTTGATGTCGCCCTTGCCGGGCGCCGTGAGGATCGCCTTGCTGATGCCCGGGCACTTCAGGTGCTGGCCGAGACCCTCGCGGTCGCGCCATTTACCGGTGTTGTCCACCAGCAGCGCGTCCTTGATGCCGTACTGGGTGTAGTCGATGGCCGACGGATCATTCGCGTAAATGATCTTGATGTAGTTGCCGTTGGCGATGATCGCGTTGTCTTCCTCGTCCACGGCGATGGTGCCGGCGAACGGGCCGTGCACGGAATCGCGGCGCAGCAGGCTGGCGCGCTTCTGCAGGTCGCCCTTGCCGGTCTCGCGGACCACCACGGCCTTCAGGCGCAGGCCGTCGCCGGAGCCGGTCTTCTCGATCAGCAGGCGGGCCAGCAGGCGGCCGATACGGCCGAAACCGTACAGCACCACGTCGGTCTGGCCCGGCAGATCCACCTTATCGTTGACCGCCTCGCCCAGCTCTTCGCGGACGTAGTCCTCGACGGACAGGCCACGGCTGTCCTTCTTGTACTCCACCGCCAGCTTGCCGATGTCCAGGCGGCAGGGGCCCAGATCGAGCTTGGTCACTTCCTGCAGGATCGGGAAGGAATCGACCACGGAAAGACCGCTCTCGAACAGCTCGGAGTCCTCGATCTGCTTGACGAAGCGATGGGTCTTGAGGATCTGGATCACGGAATTGTTGACCAGGGACCGGCTGTACACGGTGGTGGTCACGTTCTTCTCGCGGTAGAGACGGCCGATCATCGGGATCATGGCCTCTGCGATTTCTTCGCGGTTTTTCCAGCGTCCGAAGTGGTCTTCCAGTTTGTTCACGGCTGCGCCCCTCATCGGTTTGGGTTGGCGGTCATGGGGGCGCGCATGATAGCGCCAAAACCGCGCCGCTTCCAGGGTACTTAGACCGGGTCTTCGCCGGGCCGCAGGCGCATCAGGCCCTCCTGGGCCACGGAAGCCACCAGAGTGCCGTCGCGACGGTAGATGGCGCCGAAGGTCAGCCCCCGGGCGCCGGCGGCCCCGGGGCTCTCGCAGTGGTAGAGCAGCCAGTCGTCGACGCGCAGATCGTCGTAGAACCACATGGCGTGGTCCAGGCTGGCGCACTGCACGTTGCTCTGCCAGAAGGTCATGCCGTGGGGCTGCATGGCGGTGCCCATGAAACCGAAATCCGAACAGTAGGTCAGCAACGCCTTGTGGGTCATGCGGTCCGCCTCGATCGGGTCCGGCACCCGGAACCAGAACTGCTTGAGCGGCTCACGGGACTCCGGGGCGAACACGTCGCGCGGCGTCACCGGGCGGAACTCCACCGGCCGCTCGCGCAGAAAAGCGGCGCGGAACTGCTCGGGAATTCGGTCCGCCACCCGCAGGCGGGCGCTCTCATCGCTCTCCAGGTCCTCCGGCGCCGGCACCTCCGGCATCGGCGTCTGGTGGCGGCTGCCCTCCTCTTCCACCTGGAATGACGTGGACAGACTGAAAATAGGACGGCCGTGCTGAATCGCGTTCACCCGCCGGGTGGTGAAACTCTTGCCGTCGCGGATCCGGTCCACGTCGTAGACCACCGGCTGGCGGATGTCCCCCGGACGCAGGAAATAGGCGTGCAGGGAGTGCACCGGGCGGTCCTCCGGCACCGTCATGGAGGCGGCCAGCAGCGCCTGGCCGGCCACCAGGCCACCGAAGATACTGCTCTGCCCGTTGGCCTCGCTGAGCCCCCGGAACAGATTGTCCTCCAGCGGCTCCAGGCGGAACCGCTGCATCAATTCACTGACTGATTCCCTCATGCTCTTCTTCCCCAGCGCATAAATAAAAACGGCAACAATATTACCACACCCGCACGAGGAAGCGGCCGCGCTATCGCGGCCGCCTGTGGTTCCCGGGGCTCACTCCTTGCGCAGAAAGCGCAGAAGGTCCTGGTTCAAACGGGCCTTGTGGGTGTCGGCAAGGCCGTGGGGCGCCCCTTCGTAAATAATCAGTTCAGCGTCCTTGATCAGCGCCGCGGACGCCTTTCCGGCGGCGTCGATCGGTACGATCTGATCGTCGTCACCATGAATCACCAGCGTCGGCACGTCGAACTTGGCCAGGTCTTCGCGGAAGTCCGTCGCCGAGAAGGCGGCGATGGAATCATAGGTGTTCTTGGCCCCCGCCAGCATGCCCTGCCGCCAGAAGGATTGAATCAGACCCTGGGACGGCTCGACACCCGGGCGATTGAAGCCGAAAAACGGCCCGGAGGCGATATCGAGATAGAGTTGGGAGCGGTTTTCCAGCGAGGCCTCACGCAATCCGTCGAACACCTCGATCGGCAGCCCGCCGGGGTTGTCCTCGGTCTTGAGCATCAGCGGCGGCACGGCGCTCACCAGGGCCGCTTTCTTGACGTGGCCGGTTCCGTGGCGGCCGATATAGCGGGCCACCTCGCCACCGCCGGTGGAGAACCCCACCAAGGTAACGTCCTTGAGATTCAGGGCGCTAATGACTTCGGCCAGATCGTCAGCGTAATGATCCATGTCGTTACCGGACCAGGGCTGGCTGGAACGGCCATGGCCGCGACGATCATGGGCAACGGTGCGGTAGCCGTGTTCCGACAGGAACTGCATCTGGGATTCCCAGCTGTCCGAGTTCAGCGGCCAGCCGTGGCTGAACACCACCACCTCACCGTCTTTCGGCCCCCAGTCCTTGTAGTAAAGCTCAACGCCGTCGCCGGTGGTGAGGGTGCTTTCCGTGCGCTCGCTCGCGGGTGCCGCGGCCAATTCCGATGCGATGGGCAGCAACGCGGTCAACAGGGCGGCGCCAATGGTGCGGTTGGAGTTACTCATGTCGAAATCCTCTCGTTTCAAGCGTTGGATGATTTGCCTGATGGCGAGAGGAAGTATCTTCCAAGCCCCAATATATATTGCTACATTAAGTCTCTATTTTTTGACATATCGTATTTTCCATGGTCGATCGTCTCCAAGCCCTGCTCACACACTTCTCCGTCAGCGCCCGCACCTTTCAGCAGGGNCCGCTCTGTGGCGTCAATACCCTGGANGGCGATGCGCCCAGCGGTCAGCTGCACCTGATCCGGGACGGCACGGTGAAGGTATGGCACGGGCAAACGCAGGCATTCGCCATCAACGAACCAAGCCTGCTGTTCTATCCACGNCCCATGGCGCACCGGTTCGTGACGGACNCCAAGCGGGGCGCGGATTTCATGTGCGCCCATATTACGTTCGAGGGAGGCACCGCGGCCCCGCTTGCGAATGCGCTACCGGCGGCGGTCTGTTTCCCGCTTGCCGAACTGCCCGACAGCCTGCCGGCCCTGGAGCTGTTGTTCGCCGAAGCCGGCGCCCTCAACTGCGGTCGTCAGGCGGTTCTCGACCGGCTTTTCGAGGTGGTCCTTATTCAGCTTCTGCGGCACATGATGGAAAACGGCAGTGCCCGCATCGGCTTGCTGGCCGGCCTGTCCCACCCGCGGCTGAAGCGCGCCATCGTCGCCATGCACGAAGCGCCGGAGAGAAACTGGCGCGTGGAGGANCTGGCCGCGGTGGCCGGGATGTCGCGCAGTGTGTTCTCGAACCTGTTCCATGACACCGTCGGCGAGCCCCCGGCGAGCTATCTGCAACGTTGGCGTCTGGGGTTGGTACAGAAGTGGTTGAAACAAGGTCTGCCGCTNCGGCTGATTGCCGAAGAGGCCGGCTATGGCAGCGAATCGTCACTCTCCCGGGCGTTCAAGTCGCAATGCGGGTTGTCGCCAAGGGATTGGCTCAAATCCGAGAACGCCGCCGCTGATACCGCCGGTTGAATCCGGCCGACGACGTGCCGCCAGCGACCGCTCCAATGGAGACGATGCCTGAGGTACAATGCGCGCCCTCTGCTGGAGACGAAATGACGCTGTTACCCGATACCCCCCTGTTCCCCACCGGTCAGGACCACTACAAAGACTGGCAAGGCCTGTCCGACGGCAGCCTGGCCGCGGTGCTCGCCGAGGTGGCGCGCGGCGCCGACGGGCCCCTGCTGGTGGCCGCGCCGGACAGCAGCCGCGCCCAGCAGCTCGCGGACGCCCTGGGGTTCTATTTGGCAGGCAACCCGGGCGCCGCCGGCGAGGTGCCGGTGATGCTGTTCCCGGACTGGGAGACCCTGCCCTACGATCTGTTCAGCCCGCACCAGGACATCGTCAGCGACCGCATCCGGGTGCTGAACTGGCTGCACGGCGCCACCGCCGGCGTGCTGGTGGTGCCGGTGAATACCCTGATGCAGCGCATCGCGCCGCCGCTGCACATCAGCGGCAACAGCTTCATGCTGCGGGTGGGCGANACCTTCGATATGGAGACCACCCGCGCGCGCCTGGTGGACTGCGGCTACCGGCAGCGTGACAACGTCTACGAGCACGGCGAGTTCGCGGTGCGCGGCGCCATCATGGACGTCTTCCCGATGGGCTCGGAGCAGCCGTTCCGGGTNGAGCTGTTCGACGAGGACATCGAGTCCCTGCGCCTGTTCGACCCGGAGTCGCAGCGCTCCACCGGCCAGGTCAGCGAGATCAACCTGCTGCCCGCCGCCGAGTACCCGCTCAGCGCCGAGGGCATCCGCCGGTTCCGCACCGCCTTCCGCGACACCTTCGACGTGGACCCGCGCAAGGTNCCGCTCTATCAGGACGTGTCCGAGGGCATCGCCACGCCGGGCCTGGAATACTATCTGCCGCTGTTTTTCGACGGTCTGGCCACCCTGTTCGACTATCTGCCCGGCAAGGCGCGGGCGGTGGAGATGGCCGGCTGTGAAGAGGCCGCCCGGCATTTCTGGGANGAGGTCAGCGCCCGTTACGAGCAACGCCGCCACGANATNCGCCGGCCGGTGCTGCCGCCNANNGANCTGTTCCTGCGCCCGGANCAGCTCAACAGCGCCTGGCAGACCCTGCCCCGGGCGCGCCAGAAGNATNCCGACCAGGCGGTGCGCTTCCACGTCGAGACACCGCCGACCGTGTCCGCCGACGCCAAGGCNCGCAACCCGCTGGCGCCGCTGCACACCTTCGCCGACGCCCACCCGGACACCCGCATTCTGGTGGTGGCGGAAACCGCCGGCCGCCGCGAGGCGCTGCTGGAGATGATGCAGAANATCGGCATCCAACCGGCGATGAAGGAGGGCTGGGCCCACTTCATCAACGAACCGGACCGCTGGGCGCTCACCCGTGGCGAGCTGGACGCCGGCTTCTACGCCCCCGACCAGGCGCTGCTGGTGGTCACCGAAAGCGAGCTCTACGGNGAGCGGGTGATGCAGCGCCGCCGCCGGCGCACCAGCGAAGAGAGCGGCAACGAACTGGGCATCCGCTCCCTGGGCGAGATCAACCCGGGCGCGGCGGTGGTGCATCTGGATCACGGTGTCGGCCGCTACCAGGGCCTGGTGCACATGGAGGTGGACCGCCAGCAACACGAATTCCTGCTGCTGGAGTACGCCGGCGGCGACAAGCTCTATGTGCCGGTGTCCTCGCTGCACCTGATCAGCCGGTACGGCGGCGCGGACAACCCGCCGCTCAACCGGCTGGGCACCGAGCAGTGGACCAAGGCGCGCCAGAAGGCGGCGGAGAAGATCCACGATGTGGCCGCCGAGCTGCTCAACACCTACGCCCGCCGGGAGGCCCGCCAGGGGCGCGCCTTCACGGTGGAAGCGGAAGACTACGAGCGCTTCGCCGCCGGCTTCCCGTTCGAGGAGACCCCGGACCAGGAGAGCGCCATCCGCGCGGTGCTCAGCGACATGCAGCTGGCCAAGCCCATGGACCGGCTGGTGTGCGGCGACGTCGGCTTCGGCAAGACCGAGGTGGCCATGCGCGCCGCCTTCGTGGCGGTGCAGAAAGGCGCCCAGGTGGCGGTGCTGGTGCCCACCACCCTGCTCGCCCAGCAACACTACGAATCCTTTATCGACCGCTTCGCCGACTGGGCGGTGAACGTGGAAGTGCTGTCCCGGTTCCGCAACGCCAAGGACCGGGCCGACGTGCTCAAGCGGCTGGAAAGCGGCAAGGTGGACATCATCGTCGGCACCCACCAGCTGCTGCAGGAGTCGGTGACCTTCCACGACCTGGGGTTGATCATCGTCGACGAGGAGCACCGTTTCGGCGTGCGCCACAAAGAGCGGCTCAAGGAACTGCGCGCCGAGTGCGACATCCTCACTCTTACCGCCACGCCGATTCCGCGCACCCTGAACATGGCGATGAGCGGCATGCGCGACATTTCCATCATCGCCACGCCGCCGCAGAAGCGGCTGTCGGTGAAAACCTTCGTGCAGCAGAAAGACGACACCGCCATCAAGGAGGCGATCCTGCGGGAGCTGCTGCGCGGCGGTCAGGTCTACTACCTGCACAACGACATCGACACCATGGCGCGCACCGCCGACGACATCCGCAAGCTGGTGCCCGACGCCCGGGTGGGCATCGCCCACGGGCAGATGCGCGAGCGCGAGCTGGAAGCGGTGATGAGCGACTTTTATCACCGCCGCTTCAACGTGCTGGTGTGCTCCACCATTATCGAGACCGGCATCGACGTGCCCAGCGCCAACACCATCATCATCGAGCGCGCCGACAAGCTCGGCCTGGCGCAGCTGCACCAGCTGCGCGGCCGCGTGGGCCGCAGCCACCACCAGGCCTACGCCTACCTGACCACCCCCGGGCCGCGCGCCATGACCAAGGACGCGCTCAAACGGCTGGAGGCCATCGAGCAGGCCACCGACCTGGGCGCCGGCTTCGTGCTCGCCAGCCAGGATCTGGAAATTCGCGGCGCCGGCGAACTGCTCGGCGAAGAGCAGCACGGCAACATGGAGAGCATCGGTTTCTCGCTGTACATGGAAATGCTGGAGCAGGCGGTGGAGGCGCTCAAGCGCGGCGAGCAACCGGACACCGCCAAGCCGCTGTCCGGCGGCCCGGAGGTGAACCTGCGCATTCCGGCGCTGATTCCCGAGGATTATCTCCCCGACGTCTACACCCGTCTGACGCTGTACAAGCGTATCGCCGGCAGCAAGAACGCCGACCAGCTCAAGGAACTGCAGGTGGAAATGATCGACCGCTTCGGCCTGCTGCCGGAGCCGGTGAAAAATCTGTTCCAGGTCACCGAACTGCGGCAACAGGCGGAGAAGCTGGGCATCACCCGGCTCGACGCCCACGCCCGCGGAGGCAAACTGGAATTCGCCGAGCGCACCCCGGTGGATCCGCTCACCATCGTCAAACTGGTGCAGTCCGGCCCCAACATCTACAAGCTGGAAGGCGCCAGCACTCTCCGTTTCGAGCTGGAATCCGAAACCGCGGCGGAGCGCATTGAGGTGGTTAGCGGAGTGCTCGAGCGCCTGAGCAGCTCAAGCGCTTAAGGCACTTGTAGGAGCGGGCCCGCTCCTACAAGACCTCCGCTTTAGTGGTGCCCGCCGCTGGCGGCGACTTGCTCGCCGGGCAGCCAGTCCACCACGCCGTTCACCGCCACCGGTTCGCCGTCCACGGTGACCGGCAGTGACCAGGTGGCCACCTGGGCGCGGCGGCCCGCCTGGGACACCTTCTCCGGCGGTCGCAGATCGCCGTAGGTGGCGCGCGGCTCGGTCCAGGTGTAGCGGGAACCGCCGGCCACCTTCACCCATTTCGGTTCACCCTTCTCCTGGTTGGCGTTCATAAAGCTGCCGCCGGGACCGATGCGCAGGTGCGCGCGGCCCTCGGCGTCGGCCACCACCACCGGCTTACCGCTCTGGTTATGAATGTGCACCGCCGGCACCGTGCCCGGCGCCAGGCCCACGGTGACGCCCTTCACCGGTTCCGGGTCCGAGGTCAGCCGCGACTGGAAGGATCCGGGCGGCAGCGGCTCGTAGCGGAATTCACCGGCCAGGGTGCTCTCCTCACCGTCGAACCGCACCGGCACCGACCACTTGCTGATCGCCCCCGGCTTGCCGGCGTGCTCCATGTCGTGGGGCACTTCGATCTCGTCGGTACGCAGCCGGGGATCGAACCAGCCCCAGTTGGGCTCCTTGTGCACCAGCGCCCAGCGCGGCTCGGCGTCCTGGCTGGCGCCTTCCGGGATCGGCACGCCACGGGCGGCGGTCTGGCTGCGGTACCAGGCCGGGCTGGCCAGATCCGCCAGCACGCCCTGCTCGTTGATGCGCAGGAACACCCGCCCTTCCTGATCGAAAATCTCCAGGGTGCGCGGGCTGTCGTTGGCGACCACCAGTTGTGGCGCCACCGTGGTCTGCACCTGAGCGTTGATCCCGTCCAGCGTGGCCGACAGCGGCGCCAGCCGCGCCTTCACCGCCTTGGCCTCCGGCCCGTGGGCCAGGGCCAGAGAGGGTGCCGTGGCGAGCACGGCACCCAGCATCCAGGCGGCAAGACGAGCGTGGGTGTTGCGATTACGTCTCGTCATGTCGACTCCTTAACGTTGCACCACCAGGCCCGGCGTGCTGGAAGGCAGCATCACCTGCACCGGCGCGGATACGGACGGCACCACCATGCCGGAACCGTCGCTGGCGATGCGGTTCACGAACAACATGTAGTGACCGGCCGGCATCACCGCCGCGTTCTCCGGAATCTGAACGCGCACGCTGTTGCCGTTGGCGGTGTGCGGCAGTACCACGTTGCGCTGATCGCCGTCCACCAGGTGGGTCAGGCTGGTGCGGCGCACCATCATGACTTCGTTGATGGCGGAGGCGTCGTCCACCGCGATTTCGATGGTGTCGCCATGATCCACTTCACTCGGCGCCTGGATGATTTCCGGACGGTCCTTGAACACGTACGGCGGGCTGTAGATCTCGAAGGACGGGTCACGACCGTCGTTCGGGGACAGGCCCAGCTGTTCCAGGTTGAGGCTGAACAGGTAGGCGGTGTTGATCGGCGCGTGGCCGCCCACCAGCACCCGGCCGTCGGGCAGCAGCAGCGCGGTGTTGTGGTAGGTGCGCGGGTTCAGCGAGGTGGCCATTTCGGTCCATTCGCCGGTCTCGGGATCAAAGCGCTCGGTGGTCTGCACCGGGGTGGCGGAACCGGGCAGAACCACTTCGTCCCGGTTGGCGCCGTTGAACGCCATCACCGAACCGTCGGGCAGCAGCACACCGGTGGAGTACCAGCGCGGGCCGTTGAGGTTACCGACGATCTCGGAGGTGTAACGCATGCCGGACTCGGTGTCCGCGTTCACTTCCACGGTGTCCAGACGGCTGTTGGGTACCGCCAGGTAGCTGCCCGGGCTGGTGGCCGCCACCGCGCCCAGCACACCGCCGGCGGTGAGGAAGCTGGCTTTGTTGTAGTTGCCGCTCTCATCCTGGCGCAGGGGCATCATGATGGAGAAGCTGGAGCCGCGGAAGCCGGCGCCGATCAGACGGTTGGCCACCTGCGGATCGGCCACGTCGCCGAGCACGTTCTCAAGCTGTTCCAGGCTGCCGATGGGATCGCCGAGCAGGTTGGTCAGCAAACCCTCGCCGGTGCCGATCAGGTCTTCCAGCAGGTTCGGGCTGGTCAGGGTCAGCGCCGAGGTGATGCGCTCCAGGCCCAGCTCGTCGAGCTGCACGTTGAGGCCGGCGTAGCCCAGGTCGGTCCAGAGCTCCTCTTCCGGATCGTAGGCGGACACGAAGTTCCACTGCGCCTGGTTGTAGGACTGGCCGAACGGGTTGAACGCCTGACCGGCGGCGTTATAGAACACGTGACCGTTGGGCAGCAGGTGCAGACGCGGGTACAGCGGCAGCGGCTTGCCGGCGGTGGTGTCGAGCCCCGGCAGCGGACGCTCGCCGTTTTCGGACCAGGTACCGGTTTCAAGATCGTAGGTTTCGCTGGTGCGCACATTGTCCGCGGACTGCAGCAGTTCACGCAGGCCGGTGCTTTCACCGCCCAGCAGCGCGCCGGTGTAGACCGGCTTGAGCAGCTTGGTCACACCGCTGGCCACGAATACGTCGCCGTCCGGCAGGGTCACCATGCTCGGGTACCAGCGGCCGTGATTCATGTGGCCGGTCTGGGTCCAGCTGTTGTCTTCCGGGTTAAAGATACGGGCGTCCTTCAGGCCTTCCAGCTCCACCACGCCGATATCGTCGGGCACGCTGATTTCGCCGAAGTTGCTGGGCAGCGGCACCTCGTTGTCGATGGAGCCCAGCACGTCGCGGGCCTGCGGGAACACGGAGCCCAGGGACGGCTCGGTGTAGTAGTCGGTGCCGCCCACCGCCATGATGCGACCGTCGGCGAGCTGGATCACGTCGGCGCAGAACAGGGCGCCGTCGTTACCGGCGGTGCTTTCCGCGTCGGTGAGCTCGGCGCCGGGCAGCAGCGTGTCGCTGTCGTTGCCGTCCACGTTGGCGCCGCCGCGTACCGGCGACGGACGCTCCCAGGAGATCTGGTCACTGGCGCCGGCGGGGCCGAAGTTGAGCACCCGGGTCTGGTCGTTCACCGACACGAAACCGAATTCGGCGACGATGGAGAACTCCACGTTCTCGGTGCCTTCCAGGGCGTTGAAATAGATCAACCGGTTGTCCGGCAGCAGGGCGATGGAGCCGGCGGCGGGTTTACAGCGCAGCGCGCCCTCCGCGTCTTCCAGACACTTATCCTCGGTGGTTACCACTTTCAGATTGTCGCCGGTGGTGGAATCGCTGTAGCGGATGGTGGGCTCGGCGAACGGGCCTTCGAATTTACCCAGCAGACACTCGTCGCCTTCACAGCTGTACTGACGACCTTCAAAGGACGACGCTTGCGGCGCCGGGGCCGGCGCCATGGGGTCTTCCGCGCGGGGCGTGCCGTCATCCGTCGACGGCGCGCTACCGCCACCGCCGCCGGTGCCGGCCGTGGTACCCGCACCGCTGGAACCGCCACCGCCGCCACAGGCGACCAGCGCCGTGGTCAGCAGACCCAGTCCGATAAGCCGTTCAAGGTTTTTCATTTGTCTCTCTCCCGAGGGCGTTGTTATTCAAACCTGAGTTGTTCAAAACGAATCAGTGAGACGCCGTGTATACGTCTTCTCAGGCGGAATTGTGCGCCGGAGGGAAGAGGGTCGTCATGAAGGTAGCGCCGGGTCTTACCACATCACGACAGTTATTCACCGCGCGAACATGCCGCTTAACAAAGACTTCTAAAAAGTTTCACGCGTTAATGACGACGGCAGGAAAAACGCACCGAAAGGCGTAATACTTTGGGAGGATAAATTAGGGCAAGAGCCTTGTAGGAGCGGCCTTGTGGGAGCGGGCCCCGCCCGCGAAAGGGCGGCTTCCAGCCGCCCGGCAGGATTCCAGAGATGCTGTTTGTGCGGCCGTTAGAAAAATCTCTGGTATCCCGCCGGTCGCTCCGCGACCTTTCGCGGGCAAGGCCCGCTCGCACAATTCGTGCTTCGTAGACACCGGAGCGGCGGGCCTCACACCGCCTGGCCGGCGCACCAGCCGCTGGCCCAGGCCCACTGGAAATTAAAGCCGCCCAGCTCGCCGGTCACGTCCAGCGCCTCGCCGATAAAGTACAGGCCGGGCACGCTTTTCACTTCGAAGGTTTTGGAAGAGACGCTGTCCGTGTCCACCCCGCCCAGGGTCACCTCGGCGGTGCGGTAGCCTTCGGTGCCGGAGGGTTTGAAACGCCAGCCTTTCAATACCGAGGCGATCTCCGCCAGCGCCTCGTTGCTGTAATGCTGCAACGGCCCGGACCAGCCGAAGTGCGCCGCCAGGGCGCCGGCCAGCCGCTGGGAGAAGAAGCCGCGCAACCATTTCTCCACACCGGTCCCGGGTTGTTCATGACGGGCCTGGCGCAACGCCGCCAGCGGGTCCGCCAGCGCCGGCAGCCAGTCCACCGTGACCGCCTCCCCCGGCGCCCAGAAGCTGGACACCTGCAGCATGGCCGGGCCGGACAGGCCCCGGTGAGTAATCAGCATGGGTTCGGTGAAGGCGCGGCCGCCGGCTTCGGCGCGGACGTCCGCGCTGACCCCGCTGAGTTCCGCCAGCCACGCCTTGTCGGCGGGCTGCAACGTGAACGGCACCAGCCCGGCGCGGGTGGGCAGCACCTTCAGGCCGAACCGCTCCGCCACCCGGTAGGCAAAGGCACTGGCGCCCAGGGTGGGAATGGACAGACCGCCGGCGGCGATCACCAGACGCTGGCAGCGAATCTCGCCGCTGCCGGTGCGCAGGCGAAAGCCGCGCTCGTCCGTGTCCGTCTCCGGCGGGCCGCCGGCGGCGCCCTCCCCCACGGGCCGGTCGTTGATATGGGTCACGGCGGTGTTCAACCGCACTTCGGCGCCGGCCCACTCGCACTCGGTGAGCAGCACCTGGAGAATCGCCTTGCTGGAGCTGTCGCAGAACAACTGGCCCGGCGCCTTCTCCACATGGCCGACACCGTGGCGTTCCACCATTTCCACGAAGTGCCAGGGGCTGTAGCGGTTGAGCGCCGACTTGCAGAAGTGCGGGTTGGCGGATACGAAGTGGTCCGGCGTGGTATTCAGGTTGGTGAAATTGCAGCGCCCGCCGCCGGACATCAGGATCTTCTTGCCGGCCTTGTTGGCGTGGTCCAGCACCAGCACCGAGCGGCCGCGATAACCGGCGCTGGCGGCGCACATCAAACCCGCCGCGCCGGCACCGATTACCACGACATCATAGTGCTGCATGCTGTCTCCCTAGCTTCGCCCCTTTCGCGGGCAGGGCCCGCTCCCACAAACGATGGCTATTAGCCGGCTTTGGCAAGCATGGCGAGGACAGTGCGCACATCCGCCATGCCGGTGTGCAGCACCGCTTCGATTTCCGCCATGGTGATTTCCCGGTCGGCTTTGCCGGCGGCCGGGTTCACCACCAGCGACAGCATCGCATAGGGGATCTCCAGCTCGCGGGCGAGCACCGCTTCCGGCATGCCGGTCATGCCGACGATGTCGCAACCGTCGCGCTCCAAGCGCAGTATCTCGGCGGCGGTTTCCAGGCGCGGGCCCTGGGTGGCGGCGTAGCAGCCGCCGTCCACCCATTGCAGGCCGGCGCGCTCCAGGGCACCGCGCAGCCGGCGGCGCAGCACCGGGTCGAACGGCCAGCTGAAGTCCACGTGCACCAGCGGGTCGTTCGGGTCGTCGAACAGGGTGCTGTCCCGGCCCCAGGTGTAATCGATGATCTGCTCGGGCAACACCAGGGCGCCGGCCGGGGCGGTGATGCCGCCCACCGCGTTGACCGCCACGATGGCGGTGGCGCCGGCCTCCTTGAGGGCCTGCATGTTGGCCCGGTAGTTCACCTGGTGCGGCAGCCACACATGGGGATCGCCGTGGCGGGCCAGGAACAGCACCGGTACACCGTTGAGCTCGCCTTCCGCCACCGGCGCCGAGGGCTTGCCGTAGCGGGTCTCGATATCGTGCCGGCGACGAATCTCGAGATCGTCCATGCGGGTGAGGCCGGTTCCGCCGATAAATGCCAGCACCTCAGGCCTCCTCCACCGCGAAGATACCCGGCGCGTTGCGCCAGTAACCTTTGTAGTCCATGCCCATGCCGAACAGGTAGAGGTCTTCCGCTTCCAGGGCGGTGTAGTCGGCTTTCAGGCCGGGTTGCGCCTTGCGGTCGTGGACCTTGTCCACCAGCACGCAGGTTTTCACGCTGGCGGCGCCCTGCGCCTTGCAGGCGTCGATGATCGACAGCAGCGTGGAGCCCACGTCCAGAATGTCGTCCAGAATCACCACGTCGCGGCCTTCCAGATTGGCGGTCGGGGTGACGATCCACTGCACGTCGCCGCCGCTGGTCTCGCCCAGATAGCGACTGGCGTGCAGGTAGTCCACCTCCAGCGGAATGTCCAGACGGGTGAGCAACTGGCCGGCGAACACCAGGCCGCCGTTCATGATGGTGACGAACACCGGGAAGCGCTCGGAATAGTCCTCGGCCAGCTTGATCGCCACCTTGGCCACCGCCTCTTCCACCTGGTCGCGGGAATACAGTTCGCGGGCTTCGCGGCGCACGCGCATCAGTTCTTGCTTCAGTTCAGTGGCCATCTCAGTCGCCATCGGCGTCCTCCTCGGATTGGTCCTGGTCGCCTTTCCAGGTTTGATTGCGGTCGCGACGGTTGCGGCCTCGGCGGCGCGAGCGGCGTTGCGCGGCGCGTCCTTCGGCGGCCTCGTCCTCGTCGTCCTCGAATTCCTCACCCTCTTCATCGTTGGCCGCCATGTACAGCGTGCGGCTGGGGAAGGCGAACTCGGCGCCGTGCTCATGGACGATCGCCATGATGCGCATCAGCACGTCCTGTTTGATCTCATGGTAGGTGACCCAGTCCGTGGTCTTGGTGAAGGTGTAGATAAAGAATTCAATGTGCGACGCACCGTAGCTGTCGAAGTTGACGATCAGGGTGCGGTGGTCGGTTTCCAGATCCTTGTGCTTCTTGGCCATCTCGCGCACCGCGTCGACGATGGCGGGCATCTTCTCCCAGTCGTCGAAGCGGATGCCCACCTTCTCGTTGATGCGGCGGTTAAGCATGCGCGACGGGTTTTCCAGGATCACCGTGGTGAACATGGCGTTGGGTACGTACAGCGGCCGCTGATCAAAGGTGCGGATGCGCGTCAGGCGCCAGCCGATATGCTCCACCGTGCCTTCGATGCTGCGGTCCGGCGAGCGCACCCACTCGCCCACTTTGAACGGCTTGTCCATGTACACCATGGCACCGCCGAAAAAGTTGGCGAGCAGATCCTTGGCGGCGAACGCCACCGCCATGCCGCCCAGGCCGCCGAACGCCAGCACCCCGGAAATGCTGTAACCGAGCGTCTGCAGAATGATCAGAAAGGCGGTGATCAATACCGAAATGCGCAGCAGCTTGCCCACCGCCGAGGCGGTGGTCTGATCCATGGGGTTGCGCATGCGGTCCGGGTCGATCAGATTCTTTTCCACGTTGCCGACCAGCTTGGTCAGGAACAGCGCGACGATAAGGATGAACGCCACGCGGCGGACGTCGCCGACGTAATCGAACACCGCCGCCTCGGACACCGCCTGCATCATTTCCGCGGCCACCGACAGGCCCGCCACCCAGATCAACAGGCGGACCGGGATGCGCAGGGAGTCCAGCAGGGCGTCGTCCCACAGGTTGTGGGTTTCGCGACTGAAGTGATCGACGATGTCGATCACCCGCATGAGAACGAAGTTCACGGTCACCGTGCACAGCACCACCGCGAACACCTGAGTGACCCACACCGCCGGTTCGGAGTCCGGCCCGGGCCACACCAGAAGTTGCCGCCAATCGGTCAGAGCTTCCCAGTTCATTACAGGTCCTTATTGAGCAGGTCCGCCACGTCGCCGGCCTGCCGGCGGCGGCTCAGATGCATGGGGGCGCGGGGTTTGCCCCGCAGGGCGGCGGCGCCGACCCGGTGCTCGAAGCGGCGGCCTTCCAGCCATTGCGCCACCGCCACGGCGCCGGCGCGGTCGTTGCACACCAGCACCATGTCGCAGCCCGCCCCCAGGGCCGCCTGGGCACGCTGCGGAAAGTTCCCGGCGCCGGCGGCACCGGCCATGCCCAGATCGTCGGAGAAGATCACGCCGCGGTAGCCGCAGTCACCGCGCAGCACCTTGCCCAGCCAGTGACGGGAAAAACCCGCCGGCTCGGCGTCCACCGCCTGATAACGGACATGGGCCGGCATGATGCCGTCCAGTCGCGGCGCCAGCGCCTTGAATGGCACCAGGTCGTCCTGCAGCTGTTCCCAGGTGCGCGGGTCTTCCGGCAGCTCCAGATGGGAGTCCGCCGCCACATGGCCGTGGCCGGGAAAGTGCTTGCCGGTGGCGGCCATGCCGGCGCGGGCCATGCCGTCGATAAAGGCGCCGGCCAGTTCGGTGACCGCGTGGGGATCGGCGTTGAAGCTACGGTCGCCGATCACGCTGCTGGTGCCGAAATCCAGATCCAGCACCGGCGCGAAACTGATGTCGATGTCGTAGGCGCGCAGCTCGTCCGCCATCAGTTCGCCGAGCAGGTCGGCGGCGTGGCGGGCGGCTTCGGGATCGCGCCCGTGGTAGCGGCCCAGCGCCGCCATCGGCGGCAGGCGGGTGAACTCGGTGCGGAAACGCTGGACCCGGCCGCCCTCCTGATCCACGGCGATCAACAGATCCGGGCGCGCGGCGCGCGCCTGGTGAATCAGCTCGTAAAGCTGGTCCGGTTCCTGGTAGTTGCGGCTGAACAGAATCAGGCCGCCCACCGCCGGGTGGCGCAGCAGATCCTGCTCTTCCGGCGTGATGGCGAGGCCTTCCAGGTCCAGCATCAGCAGCGGCTGGGTATCGGTTTGGTTGGGCATAAGCGGGGTGTCTTACTCGACGATGGTCACCGGCGTGCCCACCGGTACCCGTTCAAAAAGAGTGATCACATCCGTGTTGCGCATGCGGATGCAGCCATGCGAAGCCGGCTCGCCCATGGGCTGGTCGTCCGGCGTGCCGTGAATATAAATAAAGCGGCGGAAACTATCCACGTCGCCGCCCTGATTGACGCCCGGCTGCAGACCGCCGAGCCACAGAATGCGGCTGAGAATCCAGTCCCGTTCCGGGGCTTGCCGCGCCCGCTCCGGGTCGTAAAGCTCACCGTGAAAGCGGCGGCCCGCGAACACCGCGCCCGCCGGCAGGCCGGCGCCGAAGCGGGCCCGCACCAGATGCCGGCCGCGCGGCGTGGCGCCGCTGCCGTGGCGCTCACCGGCGCCCACGGCGGCGGTGGACACCGGAAACCGCAGCGTCTCTCCGGGGCTTTCCAGGGTCAGAGTCTGATCGCTGAGCGACACGAGAATAGGCATAGGTTCAGTTGACAATGGATAGTTGATAATTGACAGCGAAAATCAAAACACGGCCCCGTAATTCGGGTTTTAACTGTCAACTATCAACTGTCCACTGTCCACTATCCCTGGATGCCGCCGACCACGAACGGCAGGAGCTGCTGGGTGATGTGGGCGGCGGTGACGCTCTGGTTGAAGTCTTTCTTGCTGATCGCCTGCAGCGATTCCATGCCGGACAGGGTGAAGATCACCGCGCCCAGGCTGAAGTGCACCCGCCAGAACAGTTCCATCGGCGGCACGTCGGGCACCGCCCGGCGCAGCAGGCCCAGAAAGCGGCGGAACACCGGACCGTAGTGCTCGCGCAGCCAGGCTCGCAGGTGATCCTGCGGCTGGCTGTAGGCCTGCCCGGAGAGGCGGAAGAAGATCATCGCCCGGCGCGGCTCGTCGCCGTGGGAGCCCAGCGCCAGCCGGGAGGCCACCGTGAAGAGCTTCTCCAGGGGCACCTCGCCGCCTTCGCGGGTCTCGCGCTCCAGTTCTTCCAGCTTGGCGTCCAGGGCCTGGCAGAACGGCGTCAGATAGCGCTCGAACACCGCTTGAACCAGGGCTTCCTTGGAACCGAAGTGGTAATTGACCGCCGCCAGATTGACCCCGGCCCGGCTGGTGATGGCGCGCAGGCTGGTCTCGGCGAAGCCCTTCTGGGCGAACAAGACTTCCGCCGCATCGAGGATGCGTTGCACGGTATCGGATTGGGACATGGGGCCTCAGCGCCGGTTACAGACGTTTTAAACTAGCGTTTGAGACAGTCGAGCGTCAACCACTGGAGGCGGGCGACGAGACGCCCGCGGGGTTTCAGTGGGTCCAGCGTTCGCGGGCGTAGCGGCGCAGATCGGCCACCTTGTCGGTTTCGTCCATGATTTCCTGGCCGAGAATGGATTCAATCACGTCCTCGATGGTCACCAGACCCACCCAGGTACCCAATTCGTTGTACACCAGCCCCATGTGCTGGCGCCTGCGCAGCATGTCGGTGAAGACCCGTTCGACACTCATGTCGCTGCGGAACGGCGCCATATCGTGAGCCAGCTCACCGAGCTCCACGTCGTCGTCGGCGGTGAGCAAATTGCCCGCGTGAACATAGCCCAGCGCCTCGTTTTCAGCGTTGATCACCGGATACCGGGTGAAGGGCTTATGCCTCTTGATGTCACGAAACTCGGCGACCGTGAGATGCGGAGCAACCACCTCGGTGACCTGGCGCGGCGTCATGATGGTGTCCACGGTGATTTCGTGCAGCCCGAGCACGTTGCGGATCATGCGCTTTTCGTCGGCGTCGAGCGCTTCACGGTCGAAACTGATGTCCGCGAGCGCGCGGATCTCCGCGCGGAAGTCGGTTTCCGGCTCGTTGGCGCCGATACGACGGGTGATCATGTTGGACAGCCAGATAAACGGCTTCAGCGGCACCATGATGAATTTCAAGGTGGTGGGCAGCATCGGGGCCAGGGAGCGCCAGAACTTGGCACCGATGGTCTTGGGAATGATCTCGGAGAAAATCAGGATCGCCAGCGTCATCACCGCCGACGCCGCGCCCAGATAGGCCTCGCCGAACACCACCGCCACCTGGGCGCCGACCCCGGTGGCGCCGGCGGTGTGCGCGATGGTGTTGAGGGTGAGGATCGCCGCCAGCGGGTCGTCGATGTTGTCCTTCAGCGTGCGCAGCCGCTCAAACAGCCGTGGGCGACTCTCGCGCTGCTGGGCGATGAAACTGGGCGTAATCGACAGCAGGGAGGCTTCCAGCACCGAACAGAGAAACGAGAAACCGAGCGCCACGGCGGCGTAGATGATCAGCAAGGTCATAGTCCATTCCTTTGGCTAAGTGGCCTTTCAGCCGGCCATCTCCGGGCCGGTGATGCTGACCAGTGTTTCGGTTTTCACTGGCGATGACTTTAAAAATCTGTCAAACCTGCTTTCTTTCGGCCTTTTTCAACCGCCGGCTCCAACGCTGCTTGGCGTAGCGGCGAAGGTTGGAGACGTTGTCGGTTTCATCCATGATCTCGTGGCCGAGCAGGGTCTCGATGATGTCTTCCATGGTGATCAGGCCCACCCAGGTGCCCAGGTCGTCGTAGACCATGCCCAGATGCTGGCGCTCGCGCAGCATTTCACCGAACACATACTCAATGTTCATGGTGGCGCGGAACGGCGCCATGTCACGGGCCAGCTCGCTGACCTTGCGGTCGCCCTCCACTTCCAGGAGGTCGCTCTTGTGCACGTAGCCGAGTGCTTCGTCGTGCTCATTGATCACCGGGAAGCGGGAAAACGGCGAGCCGGCCAGGCGCTGGCGCACGTCGGCCACGCTCTCGTCCGGGCCCAACGAGCGCACCACGGTGCGCGGGGTCATCACCTTCTCCACCTTGATTTCGTGGAGGTTGAGCACATTGGTGATCACCCGCTGCTCGTCCTCGTCCAGGGCCTGCTGGTCACGGCCGATGGCCGCCAGCGCCTTGAGTTCGGCGCGGATGTCGGCGTCCGGCTCGCCGGCGCCGATCTGCCGGGTAACGATCTTGGACAGCCACACGAACGGCTTGAGCACCAGAATCATCACGTTGAGCACCGGCGGCAGCACGGGCGCCAGGGTGCGCCAGAACTTGGCGCCGATGGTCTTGGGAATGATCTCGGAGAGCACCAGGATGGCCAGCGTCATCACCGCCGACGCCGCGCCCAGGTAGGCCTCGCCGAAGATCACCGCCACCTGGGCACCGACGCCGGTGGCGCCGGCGGTGTGGGCAATGGTGTTGAGGGTGAGAATCGCGGCCAGCGGGTCGTCGATGTCATCCTTGAGCTTGCGCAGCTTCTCGAACAGCTTGGGTCGCTCGCCCTTGAGGCCGGCGATATAGCTCGGAGTGATCGACAGCAGGGCCGCTTCCAGTATCGAGCATAAAAACGAAAACCCGATGGCGACCAGGGCGAAGACAATCAGCAACAGCATCGGCGTTTCCATTCAGTGATTTCCTACCATTCTTCCATATAGGCGCCGCAATGCTCGATCAGTTCCTCGACACGGCGCGCGGCCTGTTCCAGGCGTTCCAGGTCGCCGTAGGCGAGCGGCGCGTAGGGGTCCTCGGCGCGCATCGCCAGGTCGTTGCCTTCGCCGGGCGGCGTGGGCCGGCGGGCGAGCCCGGCGGCGCCGACCGCGGCGCGGATTTCCTGGTCGAGCCAGAATACCAGATCGGCGCGGTCCGCCCGCGCCGACGCCAGCACCTGAATTTCCTGGGCGCGCACCTCGGCGCGCTGGAACGCCTGCTCCAGGGCCGCCAGGCTGATCAGGTCCTCGTAGCCGGCCACCTGGTAGTTCCTGGCCGCCTGCCGGGCCAGACCCACCAGCACGGAATACAAATGAAACACCACCGCGCCGCGCAGCGCCAGACGCTGCCCCACGGCGGCGCTTTCGTCGCTGTACAGCTGCTTGAGCAGACTGCGGGCGAAAAACAGCCGCTCGCGCAGGCCGCTCACTTCGCTTTCTCGAACCATTCGGGACATGATCAATCGCGTGGACTCTGGATTCAGACTGCAGGTACANGAGCCGGGGCTTCGCCTTGTATCCTGCATCCTGTATCGCGGCGCCTTGGCGNGCAAGCATCGCTACGTAGCGCNTATTTCTTGGCGGCGGCCTTTTTCTTGGCCGGGGCTTTTTTCCTGGCGGCCTTCTTCTTGGCGGCTTTTTTCTTGGGCGCGGTCTTTTTCTCTTCCACTTCCCAGGCGCCGTCACGGTAGAAGGCGTACCAGCCGGTGGGCTTGCCGTCCTCCTCGGTCATCACGTACTGCTCCTTTGCCTTGCGGCTGTAGCGCAGCACCGCCTTGCGACCTTTGGCGTCCTCGGCGGGGGCCTCGGCGAGATACTTGTGCTTGGGGTCCAGCTCCTTGGCCACCGACTGCACCTCTTCCACCAGCGGCGCGCGGGTCTCCCGGTTCTTGGGAAACTGGCTGGCGGCCAGGAACAGGCCGGAGGCGCCGTCACGCAGCAGGTAGTGGTCATCCACCTTCTCGCACTTGAGGTGCGGCATCGGCACCGGATCGGCGCGCGGCGGCGCCGGCTCGCCGTTCTTGAGCAGCTTGCGGGTGTTGCCGCAGTCGTCGTTGGTGCACTTGAAGAACTTGCCGAAGCGGCCGGTGCGCAGCTGCATTTCACTACCGCACTTTTCGCACTCCAGCGTCGGGCCGTCGTAGCCCTTGATGCGGAATTCGCCCTTCTCCACCACGTAGCCGTCGCAGTCCGGGTTGTTGCCGCAGATGTGCAGCTTGCGCTTTTCGTCGATCAGGTAGTTTTCCATCGCCGTGCCGCACTTGGGACAGCGTTTCTTGCGGCGCAGCTCCTGGGTTTCCGCCTCCTCGTCGTCGGCGCGCACCGCCTCTTCGCCGGGCAGCAGATTGAGGGTGGCGGTGCAGCGCTCCTTGGGCGGCAGACTGTAACCCGAACAACCGAGGAACACGCCGGTGGAACCGGTGCGGATCTGCATCGGCCGGCCGCATTTGGGGCACTCGATGTCGGTGTCGGTGGGCAGGTTGGCGCGCATGCCGCCCTTGGCCTGCTTGCCGCTGCCCTCGCCCTGGGCGGCTTCCAGCTTGGCCAGGAAGTCCCGGTAGAACTCGTCGAGCACGTCGCGCCAGCCGCGCTTGCCCTCGGCGATCTGGTCCAGGGTTTCCTCCATCTGGGCGGTGAAGTTGTAGTCCATCAGGTCGGGGAAGCTTTCCACCAGCCGGTCGGTGACGATGTCGCCCATCTTCTCCGCATAGAAGCGGCGGTTGTCCTGCCGGACATAACCCCGGTCCTGGATGGTGGAAATAATCGAGGCGTAGGTGGAGGGCCGGCCGATGCCGCGCTTCTCCAGCTCCTTGACCAGGCTGGCTTCGGTGTAGCGCGCCGGCGGCTTGGTGAAGTGCTGGTTGGCGTCCACCTGATCGATGTCGAGCACGTCGCCCTGCTTGAGATCGGGCAGCACGGTGTCCTCGGCGCCCTTGCGCGACGCCTGGGGCTGGATGCGGGTCCAGCCGTCGAATTTGACGATGCGACCGCGGGCCTTGAGCTCGTAGCCGTCCGCTTCCGCGGTGATGGTGGTGCTCAGGTACTCCGCCGGCGGCATCTGGCAGGCGATGAACTGGCGGCGGATCAGCTCGTAGAGACGCTGGGCATCACGCTCCATGTCCTTGAGGTTGCTGGCGTCGCGCTTCACGTCCGAGGGGCGGATCGCCTCGTGGGCTTCCTGGGCGCCGTCCCGGTTGGAATAACGCAGCGGCTGCTCGGGCAGGTACTTGTCGCCCAGCTGATCGCTGATCCAGGCGCGGCAGTCGTTGACCGCGTCGGCGCTCAGGTTGGTGGAGTCGGTACGCATATAGGTGATGTGGCCGGCTTCGTAGAGGCGCTGGGCCATCATCATGGTCTTCTTCACCCCGAAGCCCAGGCGCGTGCTGGCGGCCTGCTGCAGGGTGGAGGTAATAAAGGGAGGCGGTGCCTTGGAGCGGGTCGGCCGCTCCTCGCGCTGGCTGATGGTGAGCTTGCCGGCGGCCACCAGGGCGGCACGGTGTTTCTCCGCGTCGTCGCCGTTGTTGGGGCGGAAGTTCTCGCCCCGGTAGCGGGCCACCTGCATGCGCACGGCGTCCGCCGCGTTGGCCGCGTTATGGGTGTCGGCGTGCAGCTCCCAGTACTCTTCCGGGGTGAAGGCGCGGATTTCCCGTTCGCGCTCCACCACCAGCTCCACCGCCACCGACTGCACCCGGCCGGCGGACAGGCCGCGGGCGATCTTCTCCCACAGCAGCGGCGAGATCATGAAGCCCACCACCCGGTCCAGGAAGCGGCGCGCCTGCTGGGCTTCCACCCGGCTCATGTCGAGCTTGCCCGGCTCCTCGAAGGCGGCCTGGATCGCTTTCTTGGTGATCTCGTTGAACACTACCCGGTCGAAGCGCTGGTCGTCGCCGCCGATCACTTCCCGCAGGTGCCAGGCGATCGCCTCCCCTTCGCGGTCCAAGTCAGTGGCGAGGTAGATGCGGTCGGCGCTGCTGGCGAGCCGCTTGAGCTCGTCGATCACCTTCTCCTTGCCCGGCAGGATCTGATACTGCGCCTGCCAGCCGTGGTCCGGGTCCACGCCCATGCGGTTGATCAGCTGCGCGCGGGCCTTCTTCTTTTTATAGGCTTCGCGCTCCTCCTTCGGCAGTGAGCGGGTATAGGCCGCTTCCTTGGCCCGCTCCTTGGGAGTGCTTGTCTTGGCGCCGCCGCTTACCGGCAGGTCACGCACATGGCCGACACTGGATTTGACCACGAAATCATCGCCCAGATAGCGATTAATGGTCTTGGCCTTGGCCGGCGATTCCACGATTACAAGGGATTTACCCATTCGTTGCTCACCCGATCATGAGAAGCTGCGTCATAAGAAACCTCTGAGGCCTGGCCGCCAAGGCGGTCGAAAAGTCGCCAGGCAGGACACGCCTCAGAGGTCGGGCCGGAGCCCTTCACGGACCCCGGCGGGCGCCTATTTAGACAGCGCCGGTATCGTCCGGTCAAGCACCGGGCTCGCCGCCGGCGCCGCCCGGGGGGCCTGCAGGCCGCGCCGGCCATGGCGTCGCGGCGGGTTTCACGGCGGGCTGGCAGCGCCCGTCCAGAAGGCTATACTCGGCGTGAAAGTACTGAAAACAACCTCTGCCGGTTAAGGGAGAACACCATGACCTCACCCTATCGAAAGGTACTGGTGGCGATAGATTGCAGCGACGAATCCGCCGAGGTTCTGTCCCGCGCGGCGGGGGTCCAGGAAGGCACCGAGGGGGAATTGCACCTGATCCATGTGATCGAACCCCTGGCGCTGGCCTACGGCGCGGACGTGCCGATGGACGTCACCGACCTGCAAAGCGGCCTGGTGAAACAGGCCCGCGACACCGCGCTGGAATACGCCGGCCACTACCGCATTCCGGAAAGCCGCATCCATGTGGAACTCGGGTCGATCGAAAAAACCATCCTCGACAAGGCCGACGACATCGGCGCCGACCTGATCGTGGTCGGCAGCCACACCCGCAGCGGCCTGGCGCTGCTGCTCGGCTCCACCGCCCGCGGCCTTGTGCCCGGCGCCCACTGCGACGTGCTCGCCGTGAAGATGGACAAGCGCAAGAAGGATTAAGTGAGTTGGGCGTTGCCCGTGGCGCTTGGTGGTTTCGCGTTCCAGCGGTACAACAAACCCGCCAGCTCTCGAGCCTGTGTTTTGAGCGCCGCCAGCTCTTCGTCGCTGTCCCGGGGGCCGGTGAAGATCGGCACCTTGCGCAGCGCCGCCACCAGCTCCTGGTCCGGCGCCTGCATGCGCTGCACCTCCACCGCCCAGCGGATCTGATGCACCAGCATATGGAAGAACGCCAGCCGGGTGGCCAGCGTGTAGGGTGAGTCGGGGCGGTCGAAATCGGTGAATTCCAGCTTCGCCATCACCGCCTCGCGGGCGGCGTCCGCCACGCGGATGGTGGCGCTGCGGGCGGTGCCCAGCAGCATGGAGAGGGTGCCGAACACCTCGCCGGGGGAGACGTAATACAGCACCGCCGACGGCGCGCCCTCGGCGCTCTCGCCCTGCACCACCAGCTGCCCGCGCAGCAGAAAGTACAGTGACGATTCCACTTCCCCGGCGCGGATTACCCGGTCGCCGGGGCCGGCTTCGATGATCTCCGTGCGCGCCAGAAGCAGCGCCCGCTGGTCCGCGTCGTCACGCGCCACCTCGTTGAAAAACGGCACGCCGGAAAGCAGTGCCTCCACCCGCGCGTGATCCGATTCCTGCCACTGGGCGTGCTTCATGTCTCCCCTCTTCCCCGTTCATGGCGGCCTCATCCTAGCCCGAACGTTTCCCGGATTGCCACCGCCGAAGAGGCCGTATTGACTTGCACGGTGCAAAAAACCACTGGACATATTACACTGTCCGTATTATCAGTATACCTAACAGCGGAACCGTGCCCGAGGAGGCCGACATGAGCATCGCATTAACCGCACGCCAACAGCAGGTTCTCGATTGCATTCGTGCGTCCCAGATGGAGACCGGCATGGCCCCGACCCGGGCGGAAATCGCCGAGCGCATGGGGTTTCAGTCGAAGAACGCCGCGTCCGATCACCTGCGCGCCCTGGAGCGCAAGGGCTACATCCGCCTGCACGGCGACCGGTCGCGGGGCATCCAGCTTCTCGACCAGGCCCTGGAAATGGGCGACGAAGTGCCGGTGGTGGGCAAGGTGGCCGCCGGTACGCCGATCGAGGCGATCGAGAACGTGGAACGCACCGTGCCGGTGCCCCAGGGGCTGTTTCGCCAGCGCCCCACCTATCTTCTCAAGGTCCAGGGCGATAGCATGATCGAAGCCGGCATTTTCGACGGTGACCTGATCGCGGTTCGCAAGAGCCAGACCGCCCGGTCCGGCGAGATCGTGGTGGCGCGCATTGACGATGAGGTCACGGTGAAAACCCTTAAACTGAACCGCACCAGCGCCACGCTGCTGCCGGCCAACGACGCCTACGCGCCGATCCGCGTGGCCGCCGACGAGTTGATGATCGAGGGTATCTTCGTGGGTCTGATCCGTGATCCCAATGCGCATTGAGACCGTTAACCGCCTTCTGGCGACCCTGTTGCTGGGCATCGCTCTGGCCGCCTGCCAGGGCAACGCCGGCGCCGGCGACGCCACCAGTGACAAGAGTATTGAGAGACAGAACCGTATGTCGGACACCCGTTTGCTAGCCCCCTGCCCGTCCGCGCCGAACTGCGTGTCGAGCCTNGCCGAGGACGAACGCCACCGGGTGGCGCCGCTGCCCGGCGCCGGCAATCGCGCCGACAGCCTGGCGATGCTGGAAGAGGTGCTCGACACCCTGCCCCGGGTGGCCTACGAGCGGATCGGTCCGGCCCGCATTCAGGCCCGCTTCACCAGCCGGATTCTGCGGTTCGTTGATGATGTGACCCTGTACGTGCACGACGACGGTCTGATCGACGTGCGCTCCGCCTCGCGCATGGGTTACTGGGACCTGGGCGCCAACCGGCGCCGGGTGGAAGACCTGCGCGAGCGCCTCAACGCCCGCCTTGGACAACCCCAGCCCAGCCACGGATGAGCGAGGTGCCGGAACAGGCCCCGCGCTGGGCGGACATCGGCGTCAACCTGGGCGACAAGCAGTTCGCCGAGGACAGTGAGCAGGTGCTGGGCCGCGCCGCGGACAGCGGCGTGGCGCTGATGCTGCTCACCGGTACCAGTGTGTCGGAGTCGGAAACCGCCGTGGCGCTGTGCCGACAGTGGGCCGACGCCGGCCCGGCCCTGTTCGCCACCGCCGGCATCCATCCCCACAACGCCCGTTTTTTCGATTCCCAGGCCGGCCAGACGCTGGCCCGCCTGCTGACCCTGCCCGAAGTGGCGGCGGCCGGGGAAATGGGCCTGGACTTCAACCGCGACTTCTCCCCCCGGGACGACCAGGAAAACGCCTTCGAGGCGCAGCTGGCGCTGGCCGCCGAGGCCGGCAAGCCGGTGTTCCTGCACCAGCGCGACGCCCACCATCGGTTCCTGCCGATTCTGAAAGCCTGGCGGCACAAGGTGCCCGCCGCCGTGGTGCACTGCTTCACCGATCAGCGCGAGGCCCTGTTCGACTACCTGGATCTGGATTGCCACATCGGCATCACCGGCTGGGTGTGCGATGAGCGGCGCGGTGGCGCCCTGGCGGCGCTGGTGCCGGAGATTCCCGGCGACCGCCTGCTGCTGGAGACCGACGCGCCCTATCTGCTGCCCCGGGATCTGCCGGAGAAGCCGCCGCGCAAGCGCCGCAACGAGCCCTGCTATCTGCCCTGGATCGGCCGCCGGATAGCGGCGCTGCGGGGTGAGAGCGAGACCGACCTGGCGGCGCGTACCTTTGCCAATACCCGCGCCTTTCTCGGGCAGGTCTGATTTCCCCAGGTCGTTCACTCCAGCGGGGGCGCGTGTCTGTGTTCTGCCCTTCCGGGAACGCTGTGAATACGTCCCTGTACGCTCCCTGTCGAACGTCCTGTTCTCCAGGGTCCCGGAAGGGCAGAACA
>FUFK010040936.1_pt1 | contig 43274 bp, 49 predicted proteins | sample 1021851 | NCBI WGS metagenome assembly FUFK01 (sample SAMEA51879418, study PRJEB19060) | metagenome
AGACGGTGCGGCTGTAATTACTTTAGGTGGTATGAGTGGCAGTAATTCAGCTACCATGCAAATTAACTACGGTCAGTTTCTTGTCTTTGATGGTGGTTCAACCACAAACGGATTTAAGTACACACCACCAACAGGATTTCAAGCAGTTAACCAAGACAACCTAGACGACACTGCATCAAAGATCACAGCTTGGGCATGGATTAAGAATAGAGATGCTTCTGACAATCACATGCTTATAGACAGAGTTAGAGGTGTAGGTAAAGACCTTCATTCTAATTCTACAGCCGCTGAAGCAACCAATGCTAACACTGTTCAAAGATTCCTTCAAAGAGGTGTTCAAGTTGGCAATGATGCAGAGGTAAACACTGCCAGTGAAAGCTATGTGCTTTGGCAGTGGCTATTAGGTGATAGTGCTACAACTGGTTCTACTAATTCAGACGGTTCTGTAGATACAACGGTGATTGCTGCTGATACAGGACATTTTTCAGTTGTTAAAGGAACAACTGGAAGTTCCGGTGCAACCTTTGGGCATGGTCTTGGCGCAGCACCAGATTTAATTATTAATAAAGATTTAAATAATAGTAGTTCTAATTGGTTAGTTTATAACTCAATTAGTGGTGCAAGTTTTTATCTAGCATTAAATTCTAGTGGTTCTATAAATGGACCGGGAAGCACAGTTTTTGGAACAGAACCTACTTCAACAGTGTTTACACTAGGATCATTTTTTGCAAATGTTGAATGCATTAATTATTGTTTTCGATCAGTTCCTGGTGTGTGTAAAGTTGGACTATATGAAGGCAATTCTAGTTCCGATGGCACTTACATTAGCATGGGCTTTAAACCCAGATGGGTAATGGTGAAAGTTATAGATTCTGGCACTGGTTCTGATGGTAACTGGACACAATACGATACTGCAAGACAACCATTTAATAGCACCTCCTCTAATCCTTCTTTAGAAGCTGATACGTCTGATACAGAAAAATCAAACAGTCACAAAATTGATATTCTCAGCGACGGTATAAAGTTTAGAGATAATTCTTTTCAAACAAATAGTGCTAGAACATACCTCTATCTAGCAATGGCAGATATAGGCGGTAATGGTACACTGCCTCCAATATATGGTAGATAATTAAGAAAGGAAAATAAACTATGTGGGCAAGAATTGTAGGCACTCAGTTGGTAGAGATTATTCACCAACCAAAAGCCATGACTATTAATGATGTGCAATATCCTAAGTCTATCTTTGGTTCTTCTTGGACAAATGAAGAGCGTAAAGCACTAGGTATTGTACCTTATGAATATGAAGGTAGTTACATATCAAATATGTTTTATAGCACTAGTGAAGCTGCTCCTGCTGTAGAAGAAGATAGAGTTGTTGTTCGTAGAACACAGTCTGCTAACAATGTAGATGATATTAAGGTAGCTATGAAAAATAGTGTATCTAAAACTCTTGGTAATTATCTAGATCAGACTGACTGGATTGTTATCAGAGAGCAAGATAATGGCACTGCTAAACCAGCAGACCTTGCAAAGTGGCGCACAGACCTAAGAGCAAAAGCTGCTGCATTGGAGACTGCTATTGATAGTAAGTCAGATGTTGCTGGTCTTGAAGCGATGACCATTGTAACTGAAGAAATGTTTAAGAATAATGAAAGTGCAGAATTTAACGACTGGCCTGTTAATCCCAGAGAAAGTGCGGTATAATCAATGAAACTATTAGCTGCCCTTACTCTTGCTGCTTGTTTTACAATACTGCCCAGTTGTGTCACAGCAGAAGAGATTTGGAACAAAGGTGATAAAGTAGCGGCTTTTTTTATCTGTAGAGAAGAAAAAGATATAATGGATGTAGCTCTTGCTGATTCTAAAGGTTTAGAAAAATTTAGAGGTTTACTTGTAGAAAAAAGAATTACAAGACAATGTATGTCTCTTAGACCACCATTACTGTTTACTGTTGATGCTGTGCTTGGAAGTTACAAAGACTCTAAAGGTAAAGAAACTACAATAATGAAAATAATATCACCTGTAAATAATTTAGTAGCGGGGTACATAGTAGCAGAAGGAACACCGGGAGAGGACAAAGGAATTTAGTAATGCCTGATTTAACTGATGTAGAAATAGGAAAGATGCTTCAAGCAGTTGATCAACTTAGTAAAGAAGTTGACAGATTAACTGTGCGTCTTGATCAAATGGAAAGTCAGTTAGACAAAGGTAAAGGTGTTCTGGTGGGTTTCTTTCTTGTAGCGTCTGGTCTAGGAGCAGCTGCTTCCACCGTTGTACAAAAGTTTCTTAGCACGTAAAGGAAAATAGTATGTCTACTTTTACATCTAGAATTAGATTAGAGAAGCAAGCAGATGGAGCCAACCCTAACTCTTGGGGGCTAATCTTAAACCAGAATGTCATTGACCTTGTTGATGATGCAATTGCTGCCTATACCACAGTTACTGTCTCTGCTGCTGATGTAACTCTTACAACTGAGAACGGGGCATCTGATCAGGCCAGAAGTGCCTTCATAGAGCTTACAGGAACTCTTACATCTAGCCATGATATTATACTACCTGCTCAATCAAAAAGTTATTTTATCAGAAATAAATCTGTACCCTCACCTACATCTAACACCATAACTATTAAAACTCTTGCAGGTTCTGGAGCAACTGTAGGAACCAGTGCAAATGGTTTCTTTATCTGTGATGGTGTCTCTGTTCATCAGACTAATGCAGTTGGTCTAGGACTAGGCACAGCTGCTAATCTAGATGTTGGAACTGCAGACGCAAACCTTATACCTGTATCTACTGCAGATGTTAGATTTGTCAGAGCATCTGTTGCTAGTTCAATCACTGCTGCTAAAACTTTTACAGCACCTGTCATAGGTAATGTAACATCTCTTACAGATGCTGCTTCTATTGCAATAGACATGGGAGTTGGTAATGCCTTTGCAATTACACTTGCAGGAAATAGAACCTTAGAAGCACCTACCAATGTAACGCCGGGACAAACAGGGTATATCTATGTGGCGCAAGATGGCACAGGTTCTAGAACACTTGCATTTAACAGTGCTTATATCTTTGTAAGCGGCACAGCCCCTACCATGAGCACAGGTGCTAATGCTATTGATTTACTGATATACAATGCAAAAACAACAACAGCTATCACCACTTTGGTTGTCAAAGCACTGGCAACTGCTACCTAGGAGTTATAAGTGTCTACACTTTCTCAGACAAAAACTCTTAACTTTAGACCGGGTATTCACCGAGAATCTACGCAGTATGCGGAGGAGGGTTCTTGGTATGATGGCAACCGGGTAAGGTTTAGAGACAAGAGGCCAGAGAATATCAGAGGGTATGAGACTAAAACTCCTGATATTTTGCTAGGCACTGGGAGAGACTTGCTTACGTGGCAGGACAATATTACACAGAAGCAGATGGCCATAGGCACAGAGAAAGCACTGTACCTTTACAACAATGGAGGTGTCTTTAATATTACACCTGTCAGAGCCAGTGTATCACTGACCAATGCATTTGGCACACAGACTGACTCTGTAAGAGTTTGCGTATCTGACACTGCTCATGGACTAGCCTCTGGTGACTTTGCAGTGTTTACATCTTCTTCTGTTGCCACAGACTTTTCCTTTAATANTATGTTTGAAGTNAGCGTCATAGGTACAAACTCTTATGCTTTTAATGCCTCTACATCAGCTGCCTCTAACCAGAGCGCAGCGGGTCANGCCACTGCTCACTACCTGATCAGGAGNGGTGCNTCTGTNGGTATCACAGGNACAGGATACGGTGCAGCATCTTATGATGCAGAGACACTTACCTCTGTGGTTTTGACCAGTGTGATAAATGTGGTGGCAGCTACAGTTGCTGTCAGTATCACCAGCAATAGCCATAATCTAGAGATTAATGACTATGTGTACTTTACCACTGCAACAACAGTTGGTGGTAATATAGTTTTGACAAGCTCTACATTTGGTGGTCCTATATTTAAAGTGGTATCCGTAGAAACTGCAAATACTTTTACAATTAATTCTTTGGTAAATGCAGCAGCAACTAGCGCAGCAGCAGGGTTAGCCACAGCACAGTTTCTTGTCTCTGCTAGTTCTACTGATGATTTTAGAACATGGAACTCACCAGCTGCATCTTCTGGTATTGAGTTTGAAGCTGCCAACTGGACACTGGATAACTTTGGTGAGATACTACTGGCAAACAGAAGAGGTGGTGGTCTCTTTCAATGGTTCCCAACATCTGGTGGTAGTGTCAGAGCAAATGCTGTTACCAATGCACCCGTTAGTTCAAACACATTTGTTGTCTCTCCCAATGACAGACACGTTGTTTGTTTTGGTTGTTCTAATATAGCAGGTACAAAAGAACCTCTACTGGTCAGGTGGTCAGATCAAAATAACTATAACAACTGGACTCCCTCTATTAGTTCTACCTCTGGAGAGAACAATCTAACAGGTGGCACAGTGATTGTACAGGGCATCAGATCACGTAACCAGATAGCTATTCTTACAGATGAAGTTCTCTATGGTATGCGGTTTACAGGTCCACCGTTTATCTTTTCTTTTACTGAACTAGGCACGGGTTGTGGTGGTGTAAGTCAACACGGTGGCATAGACATGGACGGTATGCCTGTGTGGATGGGTAGAGATAATTTCTTTGCTTTGGATGGTAACAGAGTCAGAAGACTAGATTGCACGGTGAGAAGATTTATCTATGATGATATCAACACCTCTGAACTAGGTAAAATATTCTGTGGTTTAAACTCTGAGTTTAAAGAGGTAACGTGGCTGTATCCCTCTGCTAATTCCACAGAGTGTAACAGGTATGTGTCTTGGTCAATGGAAGAAAACTATTGGGTCTATGGTGAGGCTATCTGGACAACGTGGAATGACAGTAGCACGTTTGATAACGTGATCACCACTGGTACATCTGTAGGCACCACTAGAATATACGACAATGAACCTCCGGGTGTCTTTACAGCCAAGGGGCTTAAACTAGATTCTTTCATTGAGTCTGCTGACTTTGGCATAGGTGATGGTAATGAGATGCTTTTTGTCGATAGACTTATTCCTGACATGACCATCAACAACGGACAAGTATCTTTTACAATTCAAACCAAAGAGTTTCCAAACGCTCAACTAAGAACTAAGGGACCTTTTGATCTTACACAGTCTACAGAAACTGTTAGGTTTAGATCAAGAGGTAGACAGGCTAGAATTAAACTGGAGAACAATGCAACTGGAACTGAGTGGAGATACGGTGAACTTAGACTAGATATACAAGATGATGGACTAAGATAATGGCTACAACATACCCCACAATACCTGTGCTCTATAACCTAAGTGACGAAGAGTTAGTAGAGATGTACACCGTGGTTCGTCAGTGGGCAGATGGTCTAGTTGCAGAGCTAGACAGCAGAGACCTAGACCAAGAGAGGAGAGGAGCTTTTAGAATAAACAGAGCAGTTTCTTTTGGAGAACTAGGGCAAGCTCAAGCAGGTGATATTGTCTATGAAAGAAAAACAGGTAAGTTTAAAGGTTATGTAAGTGTTGCAGGAACCACTATTGGATGGTCTGATTTTAATTCGTTTACACCGTAGGAGTTTAAGTTATGGCAGGAATAACAAGAGCACTGATGAATTTAATAGGTAGACAACCTGAGTTTCAAGCTCAACTAGCAGGTGGTCCTCCTAATGCTCAACTAGCTTTTAACACTATGTTTGGTATACCGATGCCTACATCAGGAGGATTGTCTGGAGTTTCTGTTGCTGATCCTCAAGCAATATTTAATATAAGAGCCGATGCCTCTGGTGACCCTGAAACAAAAGCTATGCTGAGAGCAGGTATAGACCCAAACGCTGCTGTACCTATGCAAGAAGGTGGTACATTAGATCAAGCATTTGCACAGGGGTTTAGGGCTGGAGTGCTAGAGCCTATCGTCTCTACACCTATACCAAACAATGCTGATGCTTACGGTAGTGCTGCTGGCTTGACTAGTTTGATGCGCCCTCCTGTTTATCAAGGTGTAAACGCTTATAATCGTGGCATACCAGTGGGACAACCCACAACTCCTGCAGCTATACAGATGGCTCAAGGTTTTGCTAATCCTTCTGTTTTTAGTTATAATAACCCTAACCCACAGAGTGGTGGCACCATGCCTAGTGGTTTAGCAGGAGTGGCACAAGCGCAACAACAACAACCGGGGCAAATGCCAATGGTAGGGCAAGCGCCTAATCAGATACAACCTTATACAATGGGTACATAAAACAAATGCAAATGCGTTCTAACTCATCTATGGCAGCTGTTCCCGGTACAGACTTTAGTGGTCTGGCCAATCTTATGGCTATGAAGGGCAGAGGTGGTGATAACACTCTTGTTCACATGAGCAAGTCAGAGCTACCCTACCTAAACATGCTTGCCAAGTCTGCAGGTTACCCACAAGGACTGCCTGTTAATCCAGAGACAGGACTACCAGAGGCTAACATACTCAAGACTATTCTACCTGTGGCAGGTGCTATACTGGGTGGGATGTTCTTTCCTCCTTCTCTGTTAGGTTTAGGTGCAGGTTCAGCACTGGCAACAGGTATAGGTGCAGGTCTAGGTTCTTTTGGTGGTAGTCTTCTGGCAGGTAAAAGTTTAAAGGACGCTGCCATTGGTGGTCTGATCAGCGGTGGTCTCTCAGGATTAGGCGCTGCTGCATTTGGTGGTCAAAGTTTTCTGGGTGATACCACAAGTTTTTCTAGTCCAGCCGCTGCTAAAGTTGCAGCTGATCAAGCTGCACAAATAGCTACGACTAATGCTGGGACCACCGCTGCAAATGTAACAGGCGCACAAATTAGTCAAGCAGGTCAGCTAGGTGCTTTTGGACTGCCAGAAGGTGCTGGTGGCGCTAATATTTTATCAACAACAGGTGGTGCAACAGGTCTTGGAGATGCAGGTACTTTACTAGCTCGTGCTCAAGATAGTGCTGCAGCTGCGTATAATCCAAAGCTTATTCAAACTGGTATAGATAATATAGCTTCGCAACTTGGTACACCTGTTGTACCAACTGCTTATCCTACGCCAGAACCACTAACTAATTTAGCTAAGTTTACAACACCTACAGCATCTGCAACTGCACCAGTAACTAAACAACAAATAGCTGATGCTTATGTAGAAACAGGTGTTTTTGATAAAATGAGACCCGGAGATTTAAGAGAAGGGTACACGCCATCAGCTGCAGATTTACAAGCTATTAAAGATGCGCCTTCATCTTCCTTCTTTAGTTTTCCTAAAACTTACGATCCTGCAGGTCCGTTGACTAGAATAGATTTCTTAAGAACTCAACTTAAACCTGCCACTACAATGGGACTAGCAGGTGTAGCCATGGACGCTATAAGAGAAGAAGGAGCCTTTGAGCCTATTAAATATGATTTTCCAGAGGAGCCTGAAGAAGCACCCTTTAGCCCAAGTAACATACGCTTTGCTTCGCGTAGAACAGGAGCCTTTCCTAGAACTGAAGAAGAGGCGCTGGCATTTGCACAACCCGGTGGAACAAGACAAAGGTTTTTTAATCAAGGATTCTTTACACCTGCTAAGACAGGAGGAGGTTTATCAAGATTAGTAAGATGATGGTAAGAGATAAAAATAAAGACTTTGTAATTATATGTCAATATTTATTACAGTCTGATAATCACAAGCACTACACGTTACAACACTTAAAAAGATTTATTTTTCCTCCAGTTGAACTAGGGCAATATAAAATTTTTGATTCAGGGTTTTTAACGTATGCATTTATTAACGAAGAGGTTGAGAAAGCTTTTGTAGATTCAAATAGAAGACTACAACCAAATGAGTGGAGGTGCGGTGATATATTTTGGTATATGCATTTTGTTTGTTTAGGAGGGCCAGAGGCTATTAGAAAAGTTAAAAAAGAAAACTTGAAACAGTTTGGAAGTGTTAACAGAAAGTACATGAGAACCTTTAGAAAAAACAATCATAGATATGTTGTGGAGAATCCTTCAGTATGCTAACAAGTAGATTTACATCAATACGAATGTTACTGGCTATGAATATGATAGCATCTGTAGCTCTTGTACCTATGTTGAATGTTACTTGGCTATGGATTCTGGTGGCTATGTTTATGTACACCTGCATGAATGGTCTTGGTATTATTGTAGGTAATCACAGGTACTGGACGCACCACTCCTTTGACTTTAAATATTCTTGGATGAAATATTTATGTGGCGTGTGTAGCGTTATCTCTGGCACAGGTAGCACTATTGGATGGGTAGGCATTCACAGAAATCATCACTCAAAGGTTGACGGCTCTAAAGACCCTCACTCCCCTGCTAGGCTTAGTCTCTTTGATATGTTATTCTTGAGGTACAATATTTCTAGCACTGACTTATTAAGAAAGTGTACAGATGTAGCTAAAGATAGTTTTATGAAGTTTACACATAAATACTGGTTACCTTGTATTTTGAGCTATATACTTCTGCTTAGTTTTGTAAGCGTTGAAGCTTTGTATTTTATGTTTATCATACCGTCAATGATTACCATGGTGCTTCAAGCTTTTACAAATTATTTCTGTCACAAGGACTATGGCTATAAAAATTTTGTCTCTGATGATAGGTCTAAAAATGTTTGGTGGTTGGCTTTCTTAAACTTTGGAGAAGGCTGGCACAACAACCATCACCAACAACCAAGAGAATATACTAACAAAGTTAAATGGTGGGAGCTTGATCTAGCTGGTAACTTAATCAGTGGTATTAAAAGATGATTGAACTAAGACAAAATAAGATATGGTCTGATAGCTTAAACTCGACTCTTGAGTTTGATCAATCTTGGAATTGTGTAGACAAAGGTTTACATAAATTTATTTGTTTTGGTGAAGGTGGAGACAGCGGTGGTGCTGGCAGTGGCGGTGGCGGTGGAGTTGAAGCTTATGGAGACAAAGCTGCAGAAGTTGCTGCTGAACTTGGATCATTTGGTTTTGGTCTAGGCCTTGACGAAGAGGATGTATTTGGTCCTCCTGCATCAATAGATGATCCTTTTGGTGTAGGAGCTTTTGATGCATTTGCTCCACCAGATACACTACCCTCAGTAGCACCTCCAGCTATGTCAGAGTTAGATATAGCTCCAGCCGTTTTATCTAGTGTAGTAGCGCCTGTTGCAGCATCAATTATTGCTCCCCAAGATGAGCCTATTGTAACAGTACCACCTCCTACACCTGTTACTACGGCACCACTTCAAAGTCTCGCTCTAACGCCAGACCCAGTAGATGTATTTGATGCATTTTCTCCACCAACACCTCCTGCTCTTGGGTACGGTCCTAATGTTCTTGATCCTGACATGCTGAACCCAAACGTAGTTTCACTGCCTGAAACACTACCACCTGACCTAGCTGAGATGACTGGTTTTGATCCTCAAAGTAGAGCAGGTATTGCTGCTACTCCCGGTCTTGAATCAGAAGTATATCCCGGTTTTAGTCTTCTTGGGCTTAACCTTGGTTTTGGAAGAGGAATGTTTGGTGGATACCAATCTACTGATCCAACTACTGCTCAGTCAGATGTAGATCAGGGCTATACCACTTCAGAAGTAGGTTCCTTCAGCCTTCCTGGATTTCTAGGAGGTCTTGGTAAAGTTGCTGCAAATGTAGCTTTACCGGGATCAGCATTTGCAATTAATGCTCTTGAACAAGCTAGTAAACCTCCGGGCATGAGTGATATAAATGCACTGTCAAATATATTTGGCTCTGACAGAGGTTTAACAGAAGCTGAAGTACTGGGAGCAACTACTGCTGCACCACCTGCACCTGCTGCAGCACCTGCTGCTGCTCCTGCTGCAGTGCCTACATCACCTCCTGCTCCTGATCCTTTTAGTGTTGGCTTTAGTGACTTTGGTGTTCAAAACCCACTTGTGCAGCTTATTGAAAAACAACGTGAAGAGGAGTCTACTGTAAAAATGTCACAGGGTGGTAGTTTCTTAGAACAAATGTTAACAGGTGGTTTAGCAGCTACTGATAAAGCTCAAGATATACTTCGTCAATTACCTAAACCTATAACTGCTTTACTAGGAGGTGTTGGTATGCCTACGTTAGCAGAGAAGTTTATGGGTAAGCCAGCTACTGATACAACAGCACCACCTCCTCCTGTTCGTGCAATGGAAGCTCCTGTAGAGGCACCTCCTCCACCCACAGTTCAAGAACTAGAAGAGATGCAGGACATAGCAGTGATGCAACAAGTTCTCTCTGGTATTCCTGTTGAGGCACAGGCAGGTGGCTTGATCTCTGCTTATCAGATGGGTGGACCACCCTCACCTTACTTTGAAGGAATGGTAAAAGGAAGAGGAGATGGTATGTCAGACTCTATACCGTTTACAATAGAGGGAACACAACCAGCTATTCTTTCCAGAGATGAGTATGTGCTACCCGCTGATATTGTGTCTATGATGGGTAACGGTTCTTCTGATGCTGGCGCAGAAAAAATTGATGCTTTTATAAATGACTTTAGAGTGCAAAAATACGGTAGGGGTAAACAACCACCGGAAACAAGAAGAGGACTTAGCGGCGTAGCATAGTATGATTAATATTTCACTTGTGCCTGTTGACCAGATAAGAAATGTTTGGGAGGGTGTATCAAGACATATAAAGAAGGCAACTGATTATACTTATGGAAGATACGAAGAGATAGATGTTCTTCACGAATGTTTAACTAACAAGTTTCAGCTTTGGATTGTTTATGATGAAGGTACAGAATATATAGGAGCAGCTGTTACAGAAGTTATAAACTACCCTAGAAAGAAAGTTCTCTCTGTTGTGTTTCTTTCTGGTGATCGTTTCTCAGAGTGGATGCCAGCGATAGATCAAAAGTTTGTAGACTTTGCAAAAGTTTTAGAATGTGATTTTGTAGAAGCCTGTGGTAGAGCAGGTTGGGAACGTAAAGTAAAGAAACTAGGATGGCTCAAAAGATTTAGCATTATAGAAAGACCCTTGACATGATGATAAATAAAAAGCAAATGTGGAGTGACAACCCCTTTGATCAGTGGACAGAGGAAGAACTTCTGTGCATGAAATACCAAGGCATATGCTATGGTAAAGGTGGTGGCGGTTCTCCTCCTCCTCCTCCTGCTACTCAAACAGTGAGACAAAGCTCAGAGTTTCCTGCAGAACTCAAGCCTTTTGTATCTGACATTTTTAGTAAAGCTCAAGCTGTTCAAGAGCAAAGACAAGAAGAAGGTTTTCGCCCAGAGCTTACACAACAACTAGCCTCTTTTACGCCTGATCAACAGGCAGCATTTACAGGTATTCGTGAGCAGGTAGGTCAAACTCGTCCTCTGTTTGAAGANGCNACGNANNTTAGCCAGANGTGCAACCAGAGCCGCCACTGATCCTGCAGAGGTAGCTGATCTGATGAATCCCTTCCTTCGTAATGTCACTGACATTGAGAAGAGAGAGGCACAGAGAGTTGCAGATGTACAAGAACAACAGTTGGCAGCACAAGCTGCACAGGCAGGTGCATTTGGTGGGTCAAGAGCAGCTGTGCTAGAGGCAGAGAGACAGCGCAACTTGGCTCAACAACTAGGAGATATAGAAGCCAGAGGTAGAGCAGCTGCCTTTCAAGATGCACAGGCTAGATTAGAGAATCAGTTTGCCAGAGAGGGCGCAGGTGCTGCACAACTGTCTGCACTGGGCGCTGCCATACCTGCACAGACATTTAAAGAACTGGGTGCACTGTCGGGTGTAGGTGCTGCTGAACAACAACAGGCACAGAGAGCACTGGACATTGCCACGCAACAAGCCAGAGAAGAGTATGGCTTTCCTATGCAGACACTGCAGGACTTTCAATCTATTCTCAGAGGCTTCCCGCTACCTGCTACCACCAATATTAGTAGACAAACCTTTAGCCCTGCACAGCCGTTGGCTACACAGCTGCTGGGTCTTGGCACAGGTTTGGCTGGACTTGCTGGTGCAGCTGGTGCCTTTAGAAAAGCAGGTGGTCTTGTAGGTGCACCTGTTGCTATGAAAGACGGTGGGTATGTTAAGCTGGCAGGAGGTGGTGGCCTAGGTCAATTGATGCAGGGGAAGCTACCGTCTAATAGAGTTAGAATGGGTAAGACTGCTTATCAGAATGCTACACCTATTGCTAGTACAGAATTATTAGATATTCAAATGTTAGAGTTAGAGCCTCTTTTAAGAAGGGCTATAGGTAAACCTGCAAGTGAAGCAAGACGTATCTTAAAAGAAGCCTCTGATAAGTTTAGCCCTGAACTTGTAGAAGCAGGAGCAAAAGCTTTAAAAATTGAAAACTTATTACCTTCTGCTCCGGGTGCGTATGTATCTCCTGCTAATGTTGCTACGCAGAGTATACAAGCTGCTGGCACAGCCGCCACTCCTGTGCCTTCATCTAAAAAGCTTTCTTCTATTATGTCTCCTCCTCCTGTAGATGAACAAGCTCAAACTGTAACAACAAATTTAAATCTACCTCAACTAATGTCAGGTCAAACCTTAGACCCCGGTGGTGCTGCCCCCGCTCTTGATAAAATGAGACCCGGACTTATTCAAAGAATAAGAAGTCAGTTTCCTTATGCAGGATCAGTAAGTCCAACTCTCGGAACTACAGCAAAAGATGCTCCTCCTCCCCCTCCTCCTGCGCTACCTCTTATAACACAGATGGGTGCACAGGGTTTACCAATAGAGGACGACACAACGCCTACTAGACTTCCTTTAACTGAGGCGCAAATACGGCGAGGTATTGGCGCAGCTAAAAGAAGAACAACAGCAGAAGAATTAACAAAAAATATACCTGATGATAGCAGCACCGCTTTAGATAAATTTAGTACTGAACAAGCTGTTGACGGAGACCTACCTTCAGAACCTTTAGTAACACCAGATGATGATGATATTAATTTAGCTGCTGAAGCAGCAAGCGCACAAGCAGGTGCAGATGCTGTAAGAGAAGAAGCTAAAGCTGCAGCTACTAAAGCTGCTAAAACTGCAACAGACCCTGAAGGTAAACCTCGTCCAGAGCCAAAGACAGAGATTGATCCTGACAAACCTGTAGAGTCAGTGGCGAGGAGAGAACTTGGTGATTACTATAAAGATGCAGAAAAACTTTTAGGTAAACCGCCAGAGCTTGAAAAAGGAGAGGAAGAAGACTTTGCTTCTAGAAAATGGCTTGCACTTGCACAGTTTGGCACTAACATGCTCAGAGCAGGTGGAGATAAAACTGTCTTCCAAGCCATAGGTGAAGCTGCTCAACCTGCCTTGAAAGAACTTGTAGCTATTAGCAAAGAAGAAAAGAAACTTAAATCAGATTTAAGAAAAGAAAGAAACGCTGAAAAGCAAAGACAATACTCTGACAGAATAGCTAAGTTAGGTATAGCTCAAAAACTTCAGAGTGCTGATCTTGACCATACAAGAGCAATGGCAGATATTGCAGACAAAAAAGCACGAAGAATAATAGACGAAAAAACTCTTGCAGAAAGAGCTAGAGCTAATACGGCACTTATCAACAAACAAATAATAGATACTGCCACTGCTCAGTATGCACTAGATAATGCAAAAACAGGTAGAACTACTTCGGGCCAAGCCCAAAAAGCTATACTAGACAGTATACAAACAACAAGAAATACGATAATTAAGAACAGACAATTTGGCTATCGTATAAATGCAGAAGAAGAAAATAGACAGATTATGAATGCAGCACGACAAACAGCTGCGTTGTATGCACCAACAACAGTTAAAGAAGTTAAAGGTGAAGATGGTAAGATACGTTTTGAAAAAGTGGACTTAACTAAATTTATACCTAATCTAGGTGGCACACCTAAAGGTGGAACTGCAGTTCCTGTACCCGGTAGAGGTGGAGCTACTGTTACAATGCAGGTCTCAGGGTAACTAAGATAAATGTCAGAGCAACAAAAAACAACTGACTTTGTTTACACTAGCGAAGACGGTACAGAGTTTAATGTCTCTTTACCGGGAGAACTATCGCAAGAAGAAGTTCTTGAATGGGCTAGTACATACGGTGAAGAAACAGAGATAGCAGCAGGTATCAGAGAACCGGGGTTTGGTCCTCTTACCATGGGGCTTGTACCTGGAGAGCCTTTTGAGCGTGGTCTCTACGGTGCCAGACAAGTGGGTGCAGCACTAGGCACAGAGCTTGGTTTACTAGACGAGGCCACAGCTGCAGAAGATATCGCCAAGATGGAGCGATATAAACAATACTCCAGAGAACAAGCCAGAAGAGAAGCTTTTGCCAGTGGTGAACTTGTCACAGACCCAGAGACAGGCAGATTAGTTAGAGAAGGTCAGCTAGAATATGAAGCTGATCAAGAAACTTTGAGAAAACTATCAGAGGCAGAGACTTTCTCTGATGCTATGTCTACACTGGCAAGCAATCCCGGCGCTGTTCTACCTATCATAGGCGAGTCTCTTGGTCTGTTTGCACCTGCTCTTGCAGGTACAGTGGCAGTTGGTGTTGCCACAGGTGGTGCAGGTGTTCCGGGTATCATTGCCACTGCCTTGACGGCAGGTCTAGGCTCTGGTGCCACTGAGTACGGTGCATCTTTTCTGCAAGCTTTTTCAGAAAATGGTGTAGATGTAACTGACGATGAACAAGTCATTGCTGCTCTTAACAACGATGAACAACTAAGTGAGATCAGAGAAGACGCTGCCAAGAGAGGCATAGCCATTGGTGCCTTTGACGCTGCCACGGTTGGCTTTGCAGGTAAGCTGACAAGTTTGATCAAGGGTGCACCTCTTAGCAAGGCAGCAACAGAGGCGTCTAAGTTAAGACGAGTAGGCGCAGGTGCAGCAGAGGCTGGCGCACAAGCTTTTGGTGGTGGTGCAGGTGAAGCCACTGCACAGGCTCTGACAGGTGAATACAAGCCCGGAGAAATACTGCTGGAAGCTGTGGCAGAAGTGCCTACCGCTCTACCAGAGGTAGCCCTAGGTGCCAGAGCAACCCGTGCCAGAAAGCTCAGAAGAGCACTGGAGGAAAGAGGTTATAGTGATGACCAGATAAATGAATTTGGTTCTATGTCTGGTAATGAACAAAATAAAATTATTAAAGAGTTAAACGCAGCAAATGTCAGTACAACTTTTCCCTCTCAAAGAGAAGTAGAGGTTCAACAACAACAGGAAGATGCTAAACAAAGACAAGAGGATATAAAAGTAGAAGAAGCAGCTGAAGCTTCTGAGTTTGCTCAAACAACTATGTTAGAAGATTTGTATGCTGATACTATTGAAGAGGTAGACACAGCTGCGCCAATAACCACAGAAGAACTAACAGTTACACAACCACAGGCTAAAGATTTATTTTCAGAAGATTGGGAGATTGCTGGCCTTAATGTAGCAGGTCAAACAGGGCGCAGTACAGATACATATTCTTCTATAAGAGTTGAGATGACTCCTGCAAAATTTTTAGAAAATGTTGAGCCTTTAGGTTATGATCCTAGAACTGAATCAGGACCTAAGTCTGAGACAATGAAGTTTGTCACCAGAGAAGCTAATAAGCTTAAACAAGGTAAAGACCATCAAAAGATGGGTATTCCTTTTATGACCCTACAATGGGATAATAAAACTAAAAAATGGAATCCTAAATTATCTAATCACGAAGGGCGACATAGAGTTTTAGGTGTTGAAAATATTTTTGGATCAAATGCTAAAGTTCCTGTTAATGTAGGCTTGCGTAATGAAAATGGAAACAAAATTCCTGTTGAAGAAATAACAGGAGAACGCGACTTATTCACAGTAAAGAGCGAAGAGCAAGCTGCTGAGATGAGAGAAGCTCTTGAGGAGTGGCGTTTAGGTGCAGAAGAAACACCAGTAACAGCGGCAGAAGAAAAACAAGTTAAAGAAACTTCAGTAGACAACTTTGTTGAGCAACCAATAAGTGAACAAGAAACTGCTCTTGCTCAAGAAGGCACCACAACGGATTTAAAACAGAACGAAGAATTTATAAACACGCTTAAACAACAAGCAAGTGCTGCTGGAGTTTCTGAAGAAAATATTACAAGAGCCGCTGATGAGAGAGCTAACAAAATTGTTCAAGCAGCAGAAGAACAAGATTACACTGCAAGTGATCCTGATAGTATGGCAGGACGTACATCAGATGGTAGACTAATAAGATCAGAAGAAGAAGCTATTCAGTTTACAGGTGATCAACTTGCTCAATCAAATGGACCTGTTGATCCTGTGCTTGCAGCTAAACCACTTAGTCAAGGTGAGTACAATGATTTTGCAGCTAGAACCGCAAAAGACCTTAACTTCTTTGCCAGATGGTGGAACTTTCCTGATGTCATGGCAGAGAGATACCCTGTTTTTGCGCCTTACTGGAACGCGGTAAATCTGCAAAGACAGATAGCTGCTTTTAAAATTACAGACTATATGACTCCTATGGCTAATCCACTCAAAGCTCTTAAGACTGATGAGAGTCAGAAAGGTGTTGCTCAAGCACTAGAGTTGTTGGACCAGATGAGAAGAGACGCTAATAAATTTACCACCAATGGTAAACTAGACCCTACTAAAATGGTAGACCCTACAAACTCAAGTCAATATATTCTCAAAAACGAGGGCGGTGATGATGTAAATACTGCTCTTACAAAAGATGGAGATACAATTGTACTAGATCAAACTCAGATGGATGCACTACTAGCCATCAGAGAATCTTTTGATAAAGCAAAGAGCGATATCATTGCAGCTTATAATACTAATTTTTATTTTGGTAGAGAAACAACTCCGCAAAATTTACAGGCGCTTGTAAATAGGTTAAAGAGTTTTACAAATCAAGCAGACAAAACTGAGATCAGTGGTAATATAACTGTGTCTGCTGACAATCAGCAAGCTTTGATGCAAGCTATCAAAGACTCTCCACTGATTAACACCAGTGACCCTAAAAGTATATTTAACACTGAAACTGATCCAGCTAAATTAATTAACTATATTAATAACTACAGGAACACTCTGGCTGTTTACGCAGCAAACCCCTTCTATTTCCCGCACCAACGTCTAGGTTCTGTTGCTTTTATTGTAACAGAAGTGGTAGATGGAAAGAGTGAGAATGTATGGGTTGAAACTCACGCACCACAAGAGTTTAAGAAAAACTTATTAACTGCAGATTTTAACGAGATTAAAAATACTAAAAAATATAAACAGATAATGGCCAGACTAAGACAGGAGTATAGCGGTAGGCGTTATACAATTAAACCTCCTGTAAATTTTGACAAGTCATTTACTGAATATACAGAGAATGTTACGCCTGATAATATCAATGAACTTTTAAGCAGAGTTGCTGATATACAGATGGAGGGCTTGACAAAAGAACAGAACGATGCTGTGACAGCTTTTCTGTCAAAAGCTAGAAACCTACTACTTACAGAGCAAGGGTCTTCTGTTGATCCTGCAAAGATGATTACACGTTTAAACACAAGAGGCTGGATCAATGAGGATAACGCTATTGATCAAATGAATAACACAATTAACATTTACTTAGGTAAAGTTGCAGGGTACGTTGCAAATCAAAATACAAAGGACCTACGCGCTGAAGCTATAAGACAGCTGGATACACCACCATCTGGTAAAGCCTTTCCTAAACTAGCCACGTATGCAAAAGAGCTAGAAGAATATATGAACAGTGGCTACAGAGATGCGCTCAATCTTAAACGTCTATCGTTTCATTACTTCTTAGGGTTTAATCCATCCTCTGCTGTGGTAAACTTAACTCAGATACCTATGGCAACTGTGCCGTGGCTTATCAGATATACATCTTCTACCAGTGCTCAACTAGAAGTTATGAGAGCAATGAAAGATGCTGGTAAAGTTGCTGGTCTTATCAAAGGTATTAAAAGAACAGGAACAGGAACAGTCACTGAAATTTTAGAACTAGATAATCCACTAGGCAAAAGTAACGAGGCTAGACAACTTTGGAATGATATGAAAATTGATCTACAAAATAGTAGATTGATCTCTCAGGTTACAGCAGAACAAGCTGGGCTTATAAACTATGGACAGTTTCAAGCTGGTAAAAGTCTTTACAGAAATTTTGAAAATATGTCATCTTCTATTTTTAGTTATGTTGAACTTATAAATAGAATGTCTACTTATATTGCTGCTCATAGAATATATACAAAAGCTCAGAAAAAAGGTAAGCTGGAAGACATTACAAGAATACTAAATAAGAACTCTGACTATAGAGCCATGGATCAGATGCCTGATTACACAGGCTCAAGCGAAGCTAGAAAGTTTGCTGCTTTTTCTGTGGATAAAACTCAGTTCTTGATGGGCGCAGATAATAGACCTATGTTTATGCGTGGCACAATACCTAGTATCATCTTTCAGTTTATGCAGTTTCCAGTTAGATACCTACAACTGATAGATGGTCTTGTGTTTAGAGAAGGTGGTGTTGTAAAAAATCCTAAAGAAAGAGCAGCGGCACTGGCTTATATGGCAGCATTTATGATAATGACAGGTGGATTCTGGTCTCTGCCTCTTGCAGAAAATGCTGTTGATCTTGGAGAGTTTGTCTATAAAGGTTTATACAAGACTGATCCTATGATCAAAGCAGAGTTGGACAAAGCTCTATTCCGTATGGGCATGGAGGACCCCAGCTACTTTACCAGAGGTGTTATACCTCAACTTGCAAACATCTCTTTGACAAGTAGAACAGGTGCTGGTAGACTTATACAACCTGATATGTTTAGTGGTGATTTTTCTAAGACAATTGGTCCTGCTGGTTCTATGATTTTTGGCAGTGCAGCGGCAGCTATACAGGCCATACATAATGATAATTATGTTATGGCTCTTGCTAATATATTTCCAACATCTGCGTACAATGCAGTTAAAGCAATTAGAATGGGAACAACAGGACAGGTAAAAACTTCTAGAGAGAATAGAGTTATGCTTGCAGACGAGATTAGTGCGCGGCAAGTACTACCTCAAATACTAGGCTTTCAGCCTGAAGATGTTTCACAGCAGATGTTGTTTGAATTTAATATAAGAAGACGCAACACCAGAGTTGCTGATCTTCAAGTAGCTTTTGGCAACAAGATCAAAACTAATCTGGCAGATGCTTACAGAAATCAAATCTTATACGACAAGTCTGTTGCAAAGAACAGACCAGAACCTGCGCTGTTGGAAGCTGCAAAAGAATCCTACAAAGAAGCTTCAAAGTATATGGAACAGATGCGTGTATACAATGAAGAGACAGAAGACCCATCACTACGGCTAAACTTTAGCGGTGCTACCTTTAGAAGCTGGAGCAAGAATGCAGCAGAACGTGCCAGAGGTATACCTAAACTAGGCAGGAAAGTTGCGCGTCAAACAGAACTGCAAGATAGATATGAAATGGCACCTTATCCTCAGAAGTTAAAGATGATACGTGATGGATTTATTCCTCATAGACCTTAAATAATTTTTCCTTTTATAACTAATATGCTGGTGCTAGTCTTTCTTTATGATAGAAAGATTAGCAGATAAAGCATACCATGTCTTTGTGGGTTATGACTCGCGTGAGCACATCCCCTTCAAAGTCTGTTCACACTCTATAACTCGCAGGTCCAGCTACCCTGTAGAGGTTACACCTATCTATCATAAAACTCTACGTCATGCCAAGATGTTCTACCGTGCTTGGCAAATAGATGAAGATGGGCAGTACTATGATGACGTAGACAACATGCCATTCTCCACAGAATTTTCTCACACCAGATTCTTAGTGCCTGAGATAGCCAGAAGAAATGATCTTACTGGTTGGGTGCTCTTCTGTGATTCTGATTTTCTTTTTCTCTCTGATGTATGCGAGGTATTCAAATACTGTGATGATGACTATGCCGTCATGTGTGTCAAACATAATTACACTCCTGAAGAAACCGTCAAGATGGATGGGATGCTACAACAAAACTACAACAAGAAGCTCTGGTCATCCTTTGTCCTCTACAACCTGGACCATCCAGCAAATGATAGACTAGACGAGGTAATGGTAAACAGTGAAACAGGTGGTAACTTACACAACTTCTGCTGGCTTGACAGTGATGATCAGATTGGCAGCTTACCTCACGGTTGGAATTTTATTCCCGGTATTAGCCATGGGACTAATGATGTTCACGCTGTGCATTTTAGTCTTGGCGGTCCTTGGTTTGATGGTTACGAAGATAGTGAATATGCTGAAGAGTGGGAAGCAGAACTTGATCACTTTGAATTTAGCCTGAGTAGCTTTAGAAAAATAGTGGAGATATTCTAGCATGAGTAAATATGACATTGTAACATCTTTCAACCCTGATGGGCTAGAACTGTACGGCAGGAACATGCTCAACTCCTTTGTTGACTTATGGGAAGATGACATCAAACTACATGCTTGGTATCATGACTTTGGAGAGCCAGCGTTCTATCTCAGGTTTAAAGAGTTAGACATTCCATCTCAACGTATCAACTACTGTAATTTAAATAACGTAGAAGATATGCTCAACTACAGAGAAAAGATGGAGGTGCACAATGGCACAGAGGGTGGGCGCATTGACTACAACTGGAGACTAGATGCCATCAAGTGGTGCCACAAAGTCTATGCCCTGACAGAGACTGCTGCTGATCCTCATATGCTGCAGAGCAAAGACTGGCTTATCTGGCTAGATGCTGACACTATAACTCATGCCACTGTGACCAAAGAGTTTCTTGACTCTGTGTGTGATGAACAGTATGACGTTGTGCATCTGGGACGTACAGCTGCTGACTATAGTGAGACATCCTTTGTTGCTTTCAATCTCAAGGGTAGACCTGCCAAAGATTTTCTAGCTGACCTGCGCGAGACCTATGACAACTGTGAGGTGACTGCCTTCAGAGAGTGGCACGATGGCTTTATCTTTGAACGTCTGCTCAAGCTACACCAGTATCATGGACTACACGCACTGAACCTAACGCCTGATGTTCCTGATCTCAATGCCTTTGGTTCTTCTGTTCTGGCGCAGAAGATGGAGCACTTCAAGGGTGACCTAAAGCACGGCGTCTCAAAAGATGTAAGTCTTGAACATCACAAGAGATACAAGCAGATCAGTGAGATGATTCACTTCTATAAGTGCAGCAGCTTCATTGAGACTGGCACATACAACGGTGGCAGAGCCATACAGATGGCAGATGCTGCCTTTGATTATCATGACAAGGTAACCTATACAGGGTACGATCTGTTTGGCACAGCCACGCCAGAGATGAACGAGAAGGAGTTTAACTCCAAGGCAAACAACACTGCAGAGGCTGTGTCAGAGCGGCTGGCAGAGTATGCCATGGAGAAAGCAAAAGAAGGTAAGACCTTTGAGTTCAAGCTGATTGAAGGTGATACCAACGAGACACTAACAGATAAACCTGTGGCTGATCTTGTGTTCATTGACGGTGGTCACTCTTACGAAACTGTATCACACGATTATCATCAGCTGATGCACAACAAGGTTGTTGTTCTGGACGATTACTTTAGCAAAGATGACAACGACAACTGGCCAGAAGAAGAACACAGGGGTGTCAACAAACTCTGGACAGAAGAGATCAAAGAAAGAGAAGACGCCAATGTATATGTGATACCTTCCAATGATCCTGTCAAGGGTGGTGGGTTTACACATCTAGGTTTGGTTCTTGATCCTGACCTACCCAAGTTCAAGGCCAGAGTTCCTATCATTGTAACGCCCAAGGACTGCGTACCATCTGATGATATCCAGAACAACATCAAAGCAAACCTAACAAAGATTGACAAGTGGATTGATGAGAAGTGTAGGATCAACGATGAGATTATCTTTGTTGTATCTGCTGGTCCTTCTCTGGATGTTGCTCAGATCAAAGAAGATAAAGAGATGCTGGAGGAGGGTGGCAAGACTGTCAAGGTTGTCTGTGTCAAGCACTCTCTGCCCATCCTGATGGACAACGGGCTTGTGCCTTGGGCATGTACCCTGCTTGATCCAAGACCAGTGGAGGGTGTATCCACTCACGGCGTGGTCAGGAGTACACTCTTTGAAAACATTAGCCCACGTACTCACTTTTGGGTAGCATCCATGACTGATCCATCTGTGGTGGACCTACTACAAGATAAGGGTGCTCACATTGTAGGCTGGCACGCTTTCTCTCAAGCTGTCAAAGGAGGTATCGAAGGATCAGGGAAAGATGCACTGATGATCACCGGAGGAACCAATGCTGGTCTCAGGACCATAGGTATTGGACATACCATAGGATTTCGCCAGTTTCATCTCTATGGCTTTGACATGAGCCTTGGAAAGGACCCCTCTGAAGCTGATCAGAAGGCTCTGGACGAAGAGGGTAAACCAAAGTATCTCAATGTATCTGTTGGAGACAAGAGCTTCTGGACAACAGGAGAACTACTGGCAGGTGCACAAGACCTAGAGAAGTTGTTCAAGACCTGTAAGGATATGGACCTAGATGTACAGTTCAAGGGTGCAGGTATGGGTCAGGAGATATGGGACATTGAAAAACCAGAACCATGGAAGGGGTATCAACAATGGGGGATGTAATTAAGTTTACCAATTCAACCGTGTTAAATCCAGACGGTAGTCTAAATGCAGAGGGTAAAGAGCAAGCGTTGCAGCATCTGCAAAAATGTGTTACGCTTCTACAAGAAAGAGTAGAGAATAAAAACATTGACGGTGCAGTTCTTCTCCTTTTTAAGGAGGGTGATCTGGCTGAAGATGTAATGGCAGGGAATATTAAATCAACGTCCCTGCTGTTTGTTCTTGAATACCTAAAGCACCAGATTATTACGGGTGCAGAATTATTTACTGAGGAGGTGATCGAAGATGATTGAAGCAATTATGTTACACAAAGCAGAGATCATTGAAGCAGTCTTAGGTATTGTTGTGGTTGCCAGTGTAATTGTCGGTGGCACCAAAACTCCTGATCCTAACTCTTGGTTAGGTAAAGCTTACAAGGTTCTTGAGTGGGCGTCTCTGACTTTTGGCAAAGCAAAAGAAACTGGTGAGAAGCCAGCTGAAAAGATTGAAGTTAAGGACGCCTGATGCTTTCTATCGTTGGTAATATTATAGGCTTTATTACCAAGGTTATACCCATGCTCTTTGCATACAGAGCAGGGAAGAAATCTGCACAGGTGGACATACTGGAGAACGAATCAGAGATAGTGGAGAAGGCGAATGAAGTTGAAAGAAATATTGACCGCATTCATAGTGATGCTGTCTCTGAGCAGCTGCGTAAGCGTTGGAGCCAGCCAAAGTAACTGCAGTTGGGTGAAGCCTATTCTTGTACATGAACAGGATGTCCTCACTCCAACCACAGCCAGAACTATTCTGACCCATAATGAAACATGGGCAGAGATATGTTCTAAGTAGAGATTTTAATCTCTCTAGGTTTTAGTTCTTCTGGTAGAAGATGCTTGACTTCAATGGTCAGTAGACCGTTCTTGAATGTGGCATCTGTCACCACATAGTGAGGTGCAAGCACAAACTTCTTACTAAAGTTCTTGGTAGATATACCCTTGTAAGCCATGTGCTTTGGAGGTGTATCTGAGTCCTGCTTCTCACCCTTGATGGTGAGTTCAAGGTTCTCTACAATGACAGAAATATCTTCCTCTTCCCAACCAGCAAGAGCAATCTCCACTACATAGTTGTCACCGTCTTTGTATACGTTGTGAGGGGGATACTTGTTATCTTCATAACTGATGTTGTTGAGGACAGCTACTAGGTTATTCATGCCTAGCATTCTGTTGAACATATCAGTGGTCAGTTGTGTTTTGAATACATCATTCATCATGTAAACTCCTTTTCAGCAAGTTGTTAAGAGACCCGACAACTCGGCATCTCAGTTAGAATATAGCACACCTAGTCTTCTTTATCAAGTGTTATGTTTTCTCCTAGTTGTTTTATTTTTCCCACCAAAGATGAGTGATCCATCAGAAGACTGATCAGTGCTTGTCTAGGAACCTTTATATCTTTGGCATTCTTTCTAGCTTTGTCTGCTGCTAGATGCAGTGTATCAAAGTCCTCNTCANTNGTGTATAACTTCACTATCTATCTCCTATGTAGTTGGCGCTCCCGGCAGGACTTGAACCTGCAACCTACAGATTAGAAGTCTGTTGCTCTATCCAGTTGAGCTACGGAAGCTGTGTTAGTGCCTCCCAAGAGATAGGAAAACACTTGGCACATTCTATCTCTATCAAAGAAGCAATGTCTCTGGTCTCCTCCTGTGCATCTATCTTGATCCTGAGAGAACAAACTCTGGCAAAGGAGACAAGACTACCTGTCCAGTACCACTCAGTAAACATACTCTGAGGGAGGACCATACGTGCCATCTCTGGTGCCACACCTTTTCTTAGTAACTCTTGATACGTCCAACTGCATGAATGTATAGCTTGCGTGTAGTGATCCACCATAAGATGACCAGAACCAGTGGAAGGGTTGATATCTATCTCCTCCTCTGAACTACCTTGCTTCTTGTTCTCTGGCCTACCTCTCCAGTACTCTGGGTAGTAGAACTCTGGTTCATAGTCAACGTATCTCCTGCTAATCTCGTTCCAGACTAGACCTACCTGATGTTTGCCAAGTTGTCTGGCCACAAAGATAGGAGCCTTGATCCTGAACTGGAGAGAGGTATGGGCAAAGGGTGTCCAGTGATTGTGCTTGGCAAGGTAGTTGATCAGTTTCTCATCTGACTCTTTCAGAAGATCACGCACAGGTCCTGCCTCTGGCACTGACTCCCAGTCTGATTCCTTGTTGAAGGAAACTCTGGCAGCGTTTACCACTGTTAGGTCAGAACCCATGTGATCTATCAGTGTAACTTCCATACCGTTCATTCTACTAGACATCCTCCGCACACAGTGTTGATGATAGCTGAACCTATAACATAGCTAAGATAGCTAGTCAATACCAAACTTGTAATAATTGTTAGCCAGTCTCTATCTTTCACTCATGCTCCCCACCGGGGTCACCATCTGGGTAAACTATCCTCTTACCATTGTGCCACTGGTAGCGACTTCTGGAGGGCGTGTGATATTTCTTGACAAAGTTAAAACTATTGGGACTTCTTCTGGCAGTTTCAAATGTGCTCACTGTTACCACTATGGCAACTATAAGAACGGTGTGAGCAATAAGAGTATAACCAAAGAATAGTAAATCTCCTATCATAATTGAGAACGTGATGCACCACATCCAAGCAAGTGTTTGTAGAACTAGGTGTCTTACCTGCAAGTCCTTTATATTTTTCAAAGGATTTATCTCTGCGTTCATCACACCGTTCCAACAGTCAAATACAAACTGTCTCATTTTAAAGCCTCCGTTGCTTTTGCATCAAAACTATCTGTAAACCCAGAGTCAGGAAACTCTTTGACTGGATTTAGATAGGTAAGAATAATATCACACGCTTCCATTACACCTCCATCAGCGGTATCTTTTTTAATCTGTTTTAGAAACGTGCAAGTCAGTGACTGCGCCATGTCTTCCTGCATCTCAACTACATATGATGTCATGTCTATGCTCCTATGTCTACTACTTCACATACACCACCAGCGCAAGCTAGTTCCTGTGATCCGCTGGTTGTGTCACCTCTTTCATATCCCTGTAGCTCTGTCCAGTCAATGATAGGTGGCATCTTCTTTATCATGTCACCATAGATATCTTTCTCAATGTCCTGATACGGTGCTTGCTTGTAGGAGTGATCAGAGAATGGGAGAAAAGATATACCAGAGAGAGACTCAAAGTGTTCCCAGCACCATGACCCCACAGCCAACCACTCATGTTCTTTGACAGAGATAGTAACAGATGGCTTGTGTTCACAGTAGTTGTCAGCTATCTTGAGCCACAGTTCAAGCTGCTCAATAGCGCTCATGTCATACCTGCACACAGCACCATCTGGACTTTTCATAGGGAAGGAGAACACAGTCACACTGTCAGGTGCAGTGAAGTCTGGCTCTGCTGGCACACCCTTGTCCTTGAGGAACATGGTCAGCGGGTCCTTGTTATCACCTCTGACTGTCCTGACATAGAACGGGTTGTGTCTTGCATGTATACCAGATGCTGCGTCAACAAGCTGAGACACAGTGCCAGAAGGTTTGACACAGGTGACAGCTGCACTCTGCTTGATGCCTAGCTTCTCTGCCAGCTTCTTGTTGGTCTTTACAGCCATGTTCCTCAGTTCTTGTAGTGTCTCCGGCTTGGCATTGTACACAGTGGGGCAGTCCATGATACCTGTCAGTGACACACCGAGCAGACGCTCTTCCTCTGTGGTGTCCTTCCAACGCTTACGCAGGTAGCCAAAGTCTGTCAGCGTGGACTGGAACGTGCCTAGAATGGTGGCTAGTCTGATCTTTTCCTTCAGTGTAGCCACGGTATCCTCTGCTCTGCAGATAACCTCTGACAGATTACAGAACTGATAAGGACGTAAGATAATCTCACAGCAAGGGTTGGTGCCAAAGTCTACGTCGCTATCACGCCTACCATTGGACGCTGCTTTCTCCTGTGCAGATACACGGTTGAAGATGCCACGCTCTCCGCTCTTGCTTTCGTACAGGGAAAGCCATTCTTTCATAAAGATACCCATGTCAGGCTTTTCTGTGTAGCAGACAGAGTTGTTGGAGAGTGCACGTTGTTGGTTGTCTACCCACCACTCACCACTCTTGGCCATACGCATACGCTCATCAGTCAAGTTAGAAAGCGAGATCAGGGCAGACCTTCTGACGCCACCTACAACTACCACCTGTCCAATCTTGCACATGATATCATGGCACTCAATAGATGTAAGCTTTCTACCCTTGGCTTTCTTAAACGTCTGTATGGTGAAGTCAAACAGTTCCTCCAGAGGTGCAGGACCAGAAGCTCTGCCACCAAACACTTTCAATCGCTCACCAGCTGGACGTACTTTGCTGGTGTCAATCTTAGGTATACGGTTGGTATAGAGAAGAGAGATAAGATCACGTAGACCTCTGGCCCAGCCTTCCTTGGAGTCAGCAACAGAGATCATGTCGTCTGTATTCTCAAACTCTTGATCAGGTATGGTGGGCAGGTTGTTGATGTACTGACGCTCAACAGAGAAACCTACACCTGTTCCGTTCATCAGAATGTACAGGCATTCGTCAAAGGATCGGGGCGAATCAACAGGAAGATAGGAACAGTTGTACCCTGCCACGTTCTCACGCTTGAGCGCAGGACCAGCTGTCATCAGTGCTCGCATAGAACCAAGAACCTTGAGCGTGAGCATTGCATCTCTTAGCTCTTCTAACTCTTTGCCGTAGAGATCATAGCTGTGGTTGTCGCCAAGGTGCTGTGCCATAAAAGACAGATACCTATCGACTGTCTCTTCCCATGTCTCTCTTCGCTGCTCACCTTCTAACCAACGTGAGTACCGAGACATATGAATGAAAGATTGATAGTTAGTTGGCAGGGTAATTTCACCATTCGTAGTTGTCATCAACAATCTCCTCTGTTACAAATTCTAACCAGTACTCAAACTGTTTGATTGTGTATTCATCAGCGACAGAGCTTATATCTGCCAGCTTTTCGCCATCAAATATAAGCTCGTCGCCACGTATTTCAAGTAGTGGCATCGACATTAAAATTCAAAAAGTTCGGGATGTTTCTTGGTCAAGTCAGACCGAATAGCCCACATTTTCGTAGCTGAAATCTCAAATGGTTCTGCCCATACCCTGACATCTGTAAGACCCATGTCATGATATTGTTTACGAAGTCTTCTACACAAAATCTCTGATGCTCTCTTGTCTCCTAGATAGTCTCTCATAGCTTGCCCTCGTCTAGGAGTTGCATCTGAAGTTCTATGTAGTGTTTGGCTTTTTCAAGGTCTTGAACATTTGATTTGACCGCATACCTAGTCACGTATTTTACTACATTACCCATCAGGAAACCAAGCTGATTACATTCTATATACTCAACTGGTTGAATTTTACAGGTTTTATAATGGTCACCTCCAACCTGTTTGTCTATAGCTTTCTTCATTAATTGATCCTTTCTCTCTGTTAGACTAACTATTATCTTCATGAAGTATCGCATTGATCCTCTTTCGGATAAAGGTTTTCTCTTTGGTTCTGATAACCTGCTTGGCAAAAGACTTGAAAGCATCCGGGTCTATACCTGCAAGGTGACATACCGTGTCTCTATCCTCTGCTGTTACACCTATAGACGAGAATATCCACGCCTCTGCCTGATCCCTGACTAACTTTACCTCTGTGTTATCGTATTCTTTGACAGGCTTGGTGGCATCTAGTAACTGTTGTAGGATGACACAGAGCCACAGAACTTTCTCAGGTGTGTGATGATCGTGCACACCCTCCTCCAATGTCTGTAGTACAGCGTCACTACTTCTCCTTTTCATCACTCAGTCTTTCTACTTTTATTATGTCTTTGTGTCTTCTTCGTGGATAAGTTTTCGGATATCCTTTCACCCTCCATTTTTTTCTGTTATGTAACATATCAAAAAGTATTGGAGCGCCATAATTGTTTTCTCTTGCCCATCCCGTAAGGCTATCAACTATAATCTCTTTTTCAGTGTCAAAGGTAATTCTGTAGGGACCTTTATAACTTTTCTTTCTATACTCAGGATCAGCCCATTTCGCCTTAAGCGATTCACTCATTTTCTTTCTAAACTCAGGGTCTTCATACTTTTCAAGAGGAGTATAGAACCTGACCCCACCTACGTTTTTGTTATAGTAGGCTGGCTCATCTGTTCCTTCTATCACAGCGGTGAGAACATGGTGCTTCATCTGATAGTATTGTTCGTAGTAGTGTAGCCCTCTCTTTGTTTTATATTCTTGTATGATCTCAAACTTAAACCGTCTCTTTCCTAGCTTGTCAATGTCCTCGTTCAAATCTTTTGATGACGAGGTATAGACACGCCAGTTGGATGGCTTGTGCTTCTTACGCTTACGCATCTGCCAGTACTGCTTACACCCAATGTACTGCTTGGTGGTAAGCTTATTGGTGATAACATATACAAAACCAAAGTACTCATCAGGTTGTGGTACTCTGGTTTTGTCGTCTCTAAACGTCCAGTGCATCTAAGTCCTCCGCGCTTACGATATAGTTAACAGGATACCTTGGTCCATATTGTTTCTCACGTTTCTTCTTGTCAAAGTTTTTCCTGCTAATCTTTCCTAACACGGTGACATCTTTGAGATTGTTCTTGTTAATATAAACAAGCACATACTCATCTGGTTTTCTTTCCTCGTATTCTTTCTTGGGTATCTTCAACTCTGTACCAGAGGGACCAAAGGTGCTGACCTTGACCTCAACCTTTGATCCGTTCTCCTCAAAGTCGTAACCCGCGTCTCCTCTTTCGTAGATACATTCATCAATCTTGGAGCCTGTGATCTTGTGATATGCATACTCACCTAGAATACCTAGCACATGCGACTCACCAGTGTACAGCTGCTTGGTAGGTACAACGCTCTTGTCTCTGAAGGATGGATGCTTTGCCATGTGACGCTTGATACCCAATTGCTTACAGTGATCAAGCTCATCCTCAGTTATGTCCACCACTGTGCTCACAGAAAATCCTCCTCCACTCTTGGCATCTTCTCTATATGCGTAAAGAACTCTGGTCCATTGGCATAGTTAAATCTTCTTAGACCCACTCCGTTGTTTGCATCCTTCCAACACTCCACCTTGAAGTCACAGAACTTACACCCAGAAGGTAGCTTGTGATTACCAGAGGCATCCTCCACAGTTTTGTAACATCTGTCCGGTGGTATATCTTTTACCAGTGTATCCTTCAGAAAGTCAATACGGTTTGGTGCGTCTACCTTTTGTAGATTTACATTGAGCAAGTTNAGTTCACCNCTGCTCTTGTCAACGGAGAGAAAGTAACCTCTGTCTTTGCCCAGTGCANTGGCATAAGAACCNANCTGATACATATAACCAAANGGGTCTTGNCCTTTTGTTATTGATCCGTCCTTAAACTTCTTAAACCCATACGGAGAAGCAGACTTAACATCAACCAGTTCTCCATCAATAACGCAATCAATATGACCATCAACTCCATTGACTGTGACTTTCTTTTGACAATCCTCTACACTGTGTCCTGCTTCTCTGACAAGAAGGAGAATGAGAGCTTCCAGTATGTGACCAAAGACAAATCGCATTCTGTTTGATGTCGTTAAGTTTGGTCTGTCGTACCCTTGATATTCATACCAAAGCTTACGATCTTCTCTACCCACTGCTGAAAGTCTCATTCTTCCTTTTGTACTGTAGGAGTTACCCTCGGAGAAGAAACGCTCCATGATCTCCCCCATCTCCTCCAGAAAGAGAGCAAGATTAGACTCGTCCACAGCCCCACCTTCTTCTAGTCTCTCCTCAATATCCTGCAGAAGAGAACTAATCTTGCTCTTAGTCATGGTTTAGCCTACTAACTTATAACGAGTGTAGACTCCACCATCAGGCATTGGAACGCGAACCGAAAGAATCTCATAACCTTTCTTTCGTAAAGCTGAAATAGCCGCCGTTAAATTCTCAGCCCAGCCACGCTCAATGCTAGTCTTGCGAGTGACACGGTAGCCACTCTTGAGTGCGCGAAGTACACGGGATTGTGCAGTTGATTTAGCCATAGAATTTCTCCTTTTTTAGAGACTCACCGATTCAAAATCTTCTTCAACAGTAACCGTGGAGGTGTTACGGGGTTGACCCTTGAACCCACCTTCGATAACTTCAAACCCACCGTCTTTCTCATACGGAATAAGTTGTATAACCTGTAGCCCGTTGAGGTACAGGACAGTCTTACCAGATGCAGGGTTCTGCCACTCGTTGAACTTTACATTGACAAGCGAACCGTTACCGATAAGCGTACCCGTGATGTCGTTACGATCTGCATCGACAATCGACGGTGGACGCTTGGGGTTGTTCATCTTGTCGAAAGCCCTCGACTTGAAAGTGAAGTAGAAGTCATCACAGATATGACCTTTTTTGTAGACAAGGGTAGGCTTACCGTTGAGCATACGACCTTTGCCAGCCGCCACGGCTTCTTCACTACCGTCGCGAATGCTTGCGTCCATGTCGAAGGCTTGAAGCATGGCACCTGCTGCCTCGTCCAGTGTAACATCCATCGACCACTGCTTGTCGTAGGGACCAGTGGTATTGTAGATTTGAGAGGGATTGTTGGGATCGACCTTTGCCCAATATGCTTTGCCCTGAATAATACCCATAAAATGTTTCTCCTTTCCGTTTGTTAGCGTGAATGGTGTATAGCAGACTTAAACAAGTTTGTCAACAAGTTTTTTTCTGGAGGTGTTCAACTGTTTCTCCAGCTGGTACACGTTATCTTTCAGGATTGTGTTCTCGTCCATGAGTTCACCGTGCACCTCAGAGATTGATAGTATCTTCTTGCCTTCAGCTGTGTCGTTGACCCTGATTAAGTTTTCTTTCTCAAGTTTGTCAAGGGTAAACGTAACTCCTTTCTCTACGTGTTGAGCCATAGACACATAGTAACCGATTAGGAAAGCCACTATGATAACCGCCAAGGCCAGTCCTGTGTGCATGTAAACGTCCACTTGTACCTCCTTTCTAGTGGGTCTCTGCCCAGCTGGTTCCAACTTTGTATTCACCGTCAAGAGGACAACGTAGTTTGTAGTAGTCACCTGCTCTCTTGATGGCATCAACTCCGAGCTTACCTACCACATCTCCATGGTCCTTGTCAACCTCTAATTGCCACTCATCGTGTACGTTGGCAACAAAGATGGCGTTTAGTCCTTGCTCCTTGATAAGCTCGTCAAAGATGACCAGTGCTCTCTTCATTAGTATGGCAGAGCCACCTTGTAGGAGCGTGTTTAAAGATGCATGAACGGTGCGTATGTGGAGTGTCCTCTTGTCTAGGCCAGCGATCCACCCGCGCTCTGCTGCTTTGTTTACCTTGGTCTTGAGGTCTTGAAAGGAGGATAGATTTAGGAAGAACCTGTCCATAATCTCCTGTCCCTCCGCTGCGCCTTTCCCAATGATCGATCCTATCTTGGCAGCACCTGCACCGTACAGGAGAGCATAGATAAATGTCTTTGCCTGATCCCGGCTGGGTAATTCTGCCAGCTGTTGGTTGTAGGTATGTATGTCACCGGAGACAACCTGTGTGGTGTAGTCCTCGTCCTTCATGTAGTGACAGAGCATTCTCAATTCAATTGACGATGCATCTATACCAACAAGAACTTTCTTATCAGAAGGCACAGTCCAACAACCTCTGCACTCTGCACCGTAGGGTGAGTACACAGCTGGGACCTGCGCCATGTTAGGAGAGGCGTGAGCCATCCTCCCTGTGATGGTCTGGAGGGTGAGCACTCTACCGTGTACCCTGCCAGTCTTGGGATTTATCGCCCCTAGCCAAGACTTTACCTGCGCTGCTCTCTTCTGTAGCATCAGGTATTCTGCCAGTACCTTTGCCTCGTCCATGTCTATGCTGGCAAGGGTGGTCTCGTCCACCACCACATTACCTTTCTCGGTGTGCTTATCTGGCACCCACCCACGTTCCATCAGACGCTCTGCGATCTGCTTACGAGAGCCGGGGTTGAAGGGTTCGTACTTAACCTTGGTCTTTAACTGTATCTCTTTCGGCGGGAATATCTCCTGCATTTTCTCAGTGATCTCGGTGAGACGCTCAGAGAAATCTGCGCTCAGTGACATAGCTTTGAACTCATCAAGGTAGAACCCGTTGACTTCCTGTCTTGAGGTGATGGCCTTGACCTGATGCTCAAGTCGAATACTGTCCTTGCTAAATCTACCAGCCATGACAGAGGTGATGTGGTGGTACAGCTTGACGGTGAGCTTGACATCGTTCATGCAATAGATGCCCATGTCCTCGGTGTACCCATGATAGAAGTCTTCCTTCTCCATGTCCATCTTGGGGAACCTAAGTCTGCCGCCCCATGCCTCAAGAGAATTACCACCCTCTCGTCCCGGTTTCTCTAACTGACAAAGAATGAGAATATCTGTAACCTGATCCACAGGTACACGTACCCCCCACAGGTTATCAAGAATAGGCAGATCGAACTGTAGAACATTAAATCCCAAAACTTCTTTGACATCTCGCATGAACTCCCTAAATTTAAGACGGTCACTTTCAAGAAAAAGACGAGTCTCTCCTGTGTCTATATCCTCTGTGCCTACGCACCAGATATGAGATGGATCAAACCCGTCTGTTTCTATGTCAAGACATATGCGTTTCATTCGGCTCCTCTATCTCGTCAATCGTTTCCAACTCTGGGTCTATATCAGGATCGTCGATCTGTGTCAAGCGTCCTGTGTCACGGTCATAGTGCAGGTGACAGGCTGGACCTGTTTGACCAGAGAAACGATTCTTAAGTACCCGGATCAGCGTGACATTCCTACGGTACAGGTCAGCGTCCTGTCCGTTACGCTCCAGACCTAGCACCATGTTACTCAGCTGACCTATGCCAGCGGTGCCGCGTAGTTCTGCCAAGGATGTTTGACCACCCTCTTCATGTGGCTTACCAGCGGGACGCTTGGAATGACTGACCATGCCCAGCCAAATGTCTAGCTCAATGGTCAGGGTCTTGAGCTTGGTGGCGATCTCGTCCAGTGCTTTCCGCTCATCACCTGCGCTCTGGTCACTGACAAGAATGGAGATGTGGTCAAGGAAAATGTACCGACAGTCACAGGAGTAGCGCATGTACCGTATGGTGTTGATGATGGTGTCAATGTCATTCGATCCAAACGAGTCAAAGAACACGTACCGTCCTGTGCCTAGGGTGTCGGCAAAGGCATCGTCCCACTCCTCCTGTGTAAACTCTGTGGTGGGTAGGTGCAGAGGCTTGCCAGCTGACAGGCTCATCATGCCCCGTGCAGCGTCCTCCAGTGGGTCCTCCAGAAACAATAGACCTATGTTGTCCTCGGTGTGCTGTTGTATGTGGTAGCTCAGTTCTCTAAGTACCTGCGTCTTGCCCATGCCAGAGCCAGAGGTGATGGTCCACATTTCCCCTTTGCGAATACCGTAGGTCAGGTCCTGTAGTCCACTCCAAGGTAGCGCAAGACTTTCCGGCGTGGGTTGGTTAAGCAGTCGATCTAGCAGGTCCTCACCCCTGACAATGTTGGCAGGTGTGTAACGCTCTGCGCTGAACCATAAATTTGTAAAGTCTTTGTGCTTGTTCTCCTTCAAATACTCGGAGGCATCCTTCAGGTGCAGCTTGACGATCTTGGCTTTGTTAGGGAAGAGCTTGGCCACAGAGTTGGCGGCGTTGATACCGTCCTCGTCATTGTCAAAGCAGATGGCAATGGTGTCGAAGCTGTCTAGGTATTTGTAGTTCTGCTTGCAGCTTTTGAAAGCGTTACCTGCACCGTTCTGAACGGACACAACAGGATACCTAGAACCTAGTAGCTGATAGCAGGACAGTGCGTCTAGTTCTCCCTCAACAATGGTCACAGCCTTGGCAGAGCCAGCACCGAAAAGGTGTTGACCAAAGAGGGCGACAGACTTGGATGATCCCTCCCAGAGGAAGGACTTACCCCTGCCCCTGACCTTGTTGGCAACGTGTATGCCAGATGTGTCATGGTATGGGTAGTAGTGGTTGATCTCTCTCCCTTGGTCATCGTGCTTGACACTAACACCAAAGAACTTAGCAGTGTCTTTGGTGATCTTACGATCAGGGATTTCTGATATAACACCAGAAGATAGATCAGTTGATTGTGTTAGTTCAGGACTTAGAGCGTTCATCTGTGTTGATTCTCCTTCATCATCTATTCCTAGTTCTTTGTTGGTGTACCATTTCTTATCACATTTACCAGAGAAACAGTAACCACCGTCCTTGTAGTAACTGAAAGCATCTGAACTCTCACCACATGGACACGGTTGGTGGGACTTTACCAAATCAGTATCAGGGTTGTCAAACACTTTATCATATCCTTTCTAAGATATATATTTATATAAATATTTATTATTATAATTTATATAAATATATTATAATTAACATTAGGAGAAGGAAGGGAAGTGACAGTGGCACAGTTTTAGACACAGTTATCCTATTGACAAGAACCACTACGGCACTCATCCCTTCTCTTCTTCTATCAGTATCCCAGTGTCAGTAGCGCAATCAGACAACAGGCGGCGTAGAAGCCTACTACATAGTACATTTGCACCTCCTTGTCAACTCTTTTTCCAATGTCTTTATTCTTTTTTCAAGCTGATACTTTTCGTATCGGTCAAACACTGTTGTGCCTACCGCTGCACCTGTGAGCAGACCAGTACAACCTGACAAAAGAAATACAATCGTGGGTAGTAGTATCAGGGATTTCAATGTACAGTCCACCATTCTGGTGTACGTGTATACGCCCACTTGGCAAAGTATGCCTTCTCCCCTATGTAGTAGTTACGATAGGCTTGGACCGCATCATCTAGTACCTTGTACTGATCAGGCATACACTGTGGTGGTTGGGTGTACGTGCTGTCGTCTGTTATGGCAAGGGGTGGTGTCTTCAGAGCCTCTCTCAGCTTGGCTTCTGTCTTGTGTATCTTTTTAAACCTATAATGGTACTCTTCACAGAGGAACTTGAACAGGTGGAAGGCCCACTCGTACTGCAGGCGTGATCCTCTGACCCACTTGGTGGATGGGTGGTTGAGGTGCACGGTCTTGTACATGCCCAGCTTGTCTGCTTGCTCGTCACCGTCAAGGGACCTGTGAGCGGTGCAGAGCATCTGTGCTGTCTCTAGGATCATCTTGACGCAGTGCTTATCACAGTGCATCTCAGCGGCTGTGAGGGGGTCAGGGTGTAGGTAGAAGATGTTCATTCGTCATCACCTCCGTGAATAGGACAGGCAGGGTTGGGGATCGGACTCCACTCTAACTCAACGCACTCGCACAAGTCATCGAGGCACTCATTTGTTTTATCCATCAGTCTAGTCTCTCCTTCCAGAATTTCTTTGTCCATTGGTTCTTGGCCCAAGGTGACAGGCAATTCCATGTAAATGTCACGGGGCCAGTGTCCTTGTAGAACTGTTCTATATCATTGTCAACCATCTTTTCCAGAGGTGACATAACTGTTAGGCTTATCATCTGTGCATGAACTCAAACTGCAGCTGTCTGGGATCGTCAGGTATGTCTATCTCCTCATCAGGCAGACCGACCTGCCCCTCTGTCTCTATGAAATTGAGGAAGTCATTGACCTCTTTGATCGGCACCTCTGTCAGAGAATACTCAACGTCTGCTACGCTGGTCATGTAGTCCCACAGATCACGCGGTATTTGATCGTGATCGGTGTAGGCATATAGTTTTATATTACTGTTTGTCTCGCTCATCTTCGATCCTCCTTTACTTCTTCAATGACCCATGTGTAGTGATCGTGGAGCCAGTGCTCCCCTGTCTTGGACACAGGAGATACCTGCGCCACTGGTTCAGAGGAGAGGGAGGAGATGGGCTTCTCCACCCACTTGACCCACTTCTGGTCAGCTGCACGGCGCACCCACTCGGTGCGAGGAAGGTTAGAGGGACGAATGGTGATCATGTGTATGATCCTCCTTGGTTGGGGTTAAGTAGTAGGCAGTTTATACACGTGCCTAGGTGTCACTGTCAAGAGAGATTAGTTAGAGTTATCACAGGTGATCAAATCCTGCCTTATCGTCTGCTATCTCCTTTATACTTGCCAGTTGTTTAGGCGGCAATCAGTAACCGTTGAAACGCTCCGCTGTTCATCCACTTGCTGACTTGCCGGGACCTGTCCAGTAGGGATCGGGTCACGTTATCGTTAGAGGCGGACCCCTTGATGGGGAACTCTTCAGAGTTGTGGCTACTGTAGTAGGTCAGGGCAGAAGCCAGCGCCCATACGTTGGAGCCACGGGTCTTGACCTCTGTAAGGTATTGATCTTTCATCCTTTCCTGCATCTTCTCGCTCATACCGGGGAGCGTCTCTATGGTGGCGTGGGCGTCTGTTATCATGATGTCGGTGGACGCCATCACCTGATACCGTTGGATATCCTTGTAGAAATCGCGCACCACCTTGTCCATATCTAGGATAAAGTTGGCAAGATTGAACCCGGAGGTGTGGCGCTTGTTTCCCTTGGTATAGTCACCGGAGATTATGCCGTTGGTGCAGAAGAAATCTAGCAGACCAGTGACAAAGCCGTTGGAGGTGGAGCCGTCATAGCTCTGGACAAGGGCCACGGTAAGCGCCACCTCTGTCTGGTGCTTGCGTGTCTCAATAGGCTTGGAGAACGCAGGGAAGGTATACTTCCGAGTCCTGACAGCTGACCCGTGAGACATGCTGTCGCTGATCTCCATGTCCTTGAATTTATCATTGGGCAGGGCGTTGATCAGCATGGCCTCTGTGGCCTCGGTGAAGTCGCGCATCTGTGTGACCTTGTACTTGTCACCTACCACACCTGTGGGCGCACCTGTCCACGTATCCACCAGAACCTTGTGACTTTCCAGTTCTGTGATCTGGCTCTCGTACAAGGCACTGGCGTGATGAGGTGCGGGACGCTCATACCACAGGCTTTGCTCAGAGACAGGCGATAAGAAACGCTGGGCTTGCTCTGTCTGGTTGTGTTCATTGAACAAGTCCTGCGCTGTTTGTGCAGTGGGTGAGCGGAAGCTGAGAACCTGTGGCTCTTGGCGTGGCATATCAAGTATTATTTTGTTCATCTGGTCTGGTTCCTTGTGTTGTGTTTCAGTAAGTGTCTTGGTCTTATATAGATTTATATTCCACCGTCTCGGTAGATGTCAACAGCTTTTTTTAGTTTTTTTCTGTTGTACTTTGTCTCCACTTTCTGGACAGGGTGACCCTTGTCCCACATAGCCCTGGCCATGGGGTTGCGTGCAGGGGTGCGCCGCTCTATCTTGTCTAATCTTTTGCGCTCACGTTTACGCATGGTCTTGGCCCTCTCGTTTATCTGTGCTGTTAAGAAGTCTTCTAGGTTTAGCATTTCCATTTCATTGCACCTTTACAATAGCGTTATCATCTGTCTCTATCCAAACCACCGCGCCACAGGGGAGCGGCTTATCAGGACTATAGATAACCCTTGCCTTCCCGTCAATGGCTATTTCTGTGGCTTTGATGTTTTTGTTATAGCTCTTCATGGTCAGGGGAGGTGTACGCTCCCCCGACTTCCTGTTTGCCTTGATGATGTGCTGATTAACGTGGATCACCTGACGTTTAGCCATGATCAGTATTCCTCCGGTGTTTCGTCAACTTCTAGGGCGAGGTCCTGTATGGCATTGAATGCCTGATCTGTGATCTCCTCCGCGTATACCTTACGCAGTCCCGGCGTAGATATGGGGAGCACTCCCTTGAGCCAGTCGTCCAAGTTATCCCGGAGCAACTGTGCAAGCTCAAGGTGAGTGTCGGATACATAACGGGTGCCAGCAATGGCCCCGTATGGGCGTGGGTATAGCTTCTGTCTGCAGGTCATAGGTCTATTCCTCCATGGTTTCAAATATGGAATACATCGTGTCTACCTCTTCAATTTTCCAGTCACCGTCGGGAAGCTCTCCCGCTTGATATTCTGCTTCGTTTCGGAGGTAGTCTATTTCCTTATCGTCTGCCTCTCGGTCACTGGTAACAGCTACCAGCACCGATTGCTGTACGGTGCGGTACACCCTAAAGATATAATCTTTCTCTTGACGTTCCATTGTCTTGGTCCTTGTTAAAAGTAAGTAACAGGGGGAATATAGGCTAAGGTATTTCCCCCTGTCAATAGTTTTTTAGGCTTGTTGTGCGCGCCACTCAAGGTATCGTTTCACCTTGTACCCTGTACCGTGTACCGTGATAGAGCGGTGAGTGGAGCCGCGCCCACCTGTACCACCGCACCCTAGGCAACTCTTACAGCTGGCAAGGGCTTCCCCGTGTACTTGCTTGTCAGCGGGACAGGTGGCCACCTTGTGAGCGGTATCTGTGGGCTTGTCCTCACCTTCAACATGGGCAATAAAGCAACGGTAGCCCATCATTTCAGCGGCGAGGGTGTCGCATGGCTTGTCTATGCTGGCCATGCAATACTTGGCATACGCCGGGGAGCAGGTGCGCCATTGGTGGGTGTACCCGTTCCAGCCATGGGCGCAAGCGTTTAAATAGTGCCATACCTCAAGGGGTACTGCAGCTGGATCACCATATGTACCTAGGCGATTATCCTTGTCCGTACCTAGCGCCGTGATTGCCAGCCAATTGTCAGAGATATCGCAATAAGGTTTGTATGTGTTCCCGGTGTCAATACCCTTGCGAATGATAGGGGCTTGCGTCAGAGACTTGTATACCATGTTGACCGATTGCGCCACGTTGACATAGCACCACCCCTGATTAGAGGGACGGGCCAAGCAATCGCCGCATACGCTATAATCGTCGCCGCTCTTGAGCGCCTCAAGCGGGGGAACATCGGAGCGCATGATAAAAGTCTGCAGCATACTGTCGGTCTTACTATTACCGGACTTGGGAATAGCCACCACCACAATGGGCTTACCGTCTAGCACAGACGGACCGCGATATATTATAAAGCCATTAGGCTTGGTCCCGTGCTGGCGCTTGTAATTGTCAATGGCGGCGTCAAGGTCAAACAAGGTGGTGTGATTGTCGAAAGGCATGGGGTGGTTTCCTGTTACTTGTTAAGACTAGGGGATGATAAGGGGAGGGGCGGGGGCATGTCAACAAGAAAATGTATTTTTGTGTGAATTATTTTTGCCTCTTGTATAGAGAGGACAGAGAGTATTTGGCACAAAATGTGCAAGGGTGCAATAATCATGCCAACTCTTTGAAAATAAATTAATAAAATGCTTGACCTATATCTTGTCCCTCGCAGAGTATAGATACCATATGTTGTGTTCACGTTTTGTTCTACTAACTATTGCAGTCATGTTTTATATATGTTCACGTTTTGTTCTATTAACTGTTGCAGTCATGGCCTAACGATTGCAGTCATGATTTATAGAGCTAACGATTGCAGTCATGACTTAATAGAACATAAAGGGAACAAAAGGGAAACGGGTTATTAGCCCGCTCCCCACTCTTGTTATGATAAGATCATATGACCAATGGCAAGTAGTGCAAAAGCATACCCACCAATGAACATTGAAATAACGATATGTCTGATCATTCAATCTCCCTTGCTAGTAGTTCTGCTAGATTATCCGGCAATGTCGCAACAATACCAGAATGTGATGCAAAAGCGTCCCAGACATAATCTCTATCGAAACGCTCTTGCCGTCCACTAGGTAACTGGACCACGTAGTCCAGCGTACCGTCGTCAATCAGGATTGGTATCTGATTGCGAGGATTAAGGCAGTATTCCATATGATCAAACGAATTGAGGGAGAAGCTTTTCTTTGCTTCTCCCTCGCATCGTCTCCCTAAATTGTTAGGCGCTGCGCTTGAAAGGTTCCGGCCAGTCGGCCATTGTTCTACGATCACGCTTCCCAAATGTAAAGTGTTTAGCGTAATCTGCAGCACGGTCTGATATGAACATATAGAACAAATACCGCATGGCATCTTGTTTTGATCCAGACCAGCGCCCAGTCGATATATACATATCGGCCTTTTCACTTAGCATCGCATCGAAATGCGACAAGTTACCGACCCACTCAAGCCTGCGTGCTACCGTCAGTAGCAAGCGTATCTTAGTGGTTCGATACTTGTTATACCCTGGACCCCGTACCTCTGATACAAGGTTCGCAAAGGTTCGCCAGATACGATGTTCAAATTTGATATCCATAGTGGATACTCCAGTTTGTTTAGGGAAATGTAAAAGCTTTAGGGTGGCGGGGTAATCTTGCTACCGACATCCAGAGCCTTTACAATTATCAAGATAAGCATTTCTACGAAGATATCCAGAAAATAATGATTTATTTTATTGCGTTGTTTAATCGTTTCGCGCAACATTATTACCTTGCCAAATTCCATGCAGTGTTTGTGCCAGTTTTGGCGCGTTCATGTTTTGTTCTTTTGCCAGATTGTCTCTGACCAGATTGTCTACCGGGGTAGCAAAAATTATGCAGCGCGTCTGTATATATATTGGGACCCCCACTAACGGAGCAATTTTTTAAAAATGGGGTTTTGGCGCGGTATTTATTAATAATTATAGTATATAACTTATAACATATTATATTAACAATTATATTAATATAATGTTTATATACATATTTATATTAATATATTTATTAATAATATATTATATATTTCTCCCCGTCGCTTAAACAGCAGGTTATCATAATTCTTCAGAGTTTGCAAGTCCCTTTCTGTGTTCCTTTCTTTCTTCTTGTGTTCCCCTCCGGGTCTATGTATAATATATTTATAAAAGAAGGAGTATCATAACTTTGACAGACGACGANAAAGAAAAGCTCAAGGGTCAGTACGACACACCAGANAATGCCAGATCAGANAACTATGGTCTGACCAGAAAGCAGATTAAATTTGCAGAGCAGTACATTGCCACCAACGATGCCACTCACGCTCTGCTAGAGGCAGGGTATGCCCCTGTCAAGAAAGCAGACGGTGACCTAGACCGTACTAGAACTGCCAGAAGAGCACAGCAGTATCTGGCAAACCCAAAGCTCAGAGCTTACATAGAGATACTCAGAGAGGACGTTGTAGAGAAGGTTTCGTGGGACGCACAGAAAGTCCTCGACAAGATGTACCAGACCTATATGCGAGCTACAGAGGCAGAGGACTATACCAACGCCAATCGCTCTCTGGAGAACATGGGCAAGCACCTTGGCATGTTCATTGACAAGAAAGAGATCAAACAGAACACACACTTTCACGGTGCTGACTCCACCTTTACCTCTGATTTAGACGCAGACATCAAGAACCTCGCTGCCATATCTGGCTACAATGTAGGGTTAAAAGTTGTAGATGGCGGAAAAGAATAAGATAGTGGGCTTAAACCTGACACTGCCAGAACAGATTGACTACCTACAAGAGATGTTCAATCAATTACAGGTGGTGGCTTTCTCTCATCCCATGAACGACATAGAAAACGTAGACCACAGAGTTCAGCGCATGAGACATATGTTTGCTCAAGTAATACAACTAATCTACCTGATGACAGATGAAATGACAGAATACTACGGAGAAAAAGGTGGAGACTCAGACGACAGTGGACGAACTTACCACTAAAGAACAACTTAGAAATAGTCTGTATCTCAAAGCAGTTGAAAACTCCAGAATGGACTTCTTCTCCTTTGTACAGTTTGTTGCACCTCAACTAGTCCCAGATTTTAAAACAGGTAGACACATACAGGTTATCAGTCAAAAACTACAGACCATTGTAGACTCACCTGAACCTAAGAGATTGATGGTGTTTCTCCCGCCTCGCTCCTCCAAAAGTCTGCTCTGTTCTCAGCTGTTCCCTGCGTGGTACATTGGTAACTTCCCCTCTCACGAAATCATGAGCATCTCTCACTCTGACCAGTTGGCCGCAGACTTTGGTAGAACTGTCAGAGATATTCTGAAGATGCCTCTCTACCAAGAAATATTTCCCGGTGCAAACCTCAGAGAGGACGTAAGAGCGGCTGGTAAGTGGAAGACCAAGCAGAACGGTATTTACTACGCTGCAGGTGTCAGGAGCCAGATTGCAGGGCGAGGAGCACACATTGCCCTGATAGATGATGCCATGTCAGAGGAAGATGCCTTCTCAGAAGCAGGGCGCAGGTATATAAAAGATTGGTACCCCTCTGGTCTAAGAACACGCCTGATGCCCAATGGCTCTGTCATAATTATCAACACCAGATATCACGAAGATGATCTCTGTGGCTGGCTTCTCAACAACCAGACAGAGGACACTGTACCGTGGGAGGTTGTGTCCATACCTGCATGGCTAGACGAAGAATCTGCACAGATGCTCAACCTACCAGAGGGTACCTCCTACTTTCCAGAGTGGAAACCTGACGAGCTACTCAGACTAGACGAGGCAGAGATTAGAGCCAACAACGGGTCCAAGTACTGGCAAGCCCTGTATATGCAGAACCCCACACCTGACGAGGGGTCAGCTATCAAGTCACAGTGGTTTCAAAACTGGACAGATGAGGAGCCGCCAGAGTGTGACATGATCATACAAACCTACGACACAGCCTTCTCCACTCGAAGCACAGCTGACTACTCTGTGATACAGACATGGGGCATCTTTGAATACCCGTTTGTAGATAGCCTAGGCAGAGAATACCTAGCACCTAATCTTGTACTTCTGGGCAATGTCAGAGAAAGATTAGAATACCCGGAACTAAGAAGGACAGCGCAAGACCTGTACGATGATTATCAACCAGATGTGTGCATCATAGAAAAAAANGCATCCGGGCAGAGCTTGATACAAGATATGCGAAGAGCAGGACTTCCTGTGTTGGATTACCTACCAGACCGTGATAAAGTATCCAGAGTACATTCTATAACGCCCATG
>FUFK010042172.1_pt1 | contig 43265 bp, 57 predicted proteins | sample 1021851 | NCBI WGS metagenome assembly FUFK01 (sample SAMEA51879418, study PRJEB19060) | metagenome
TAAAATAAAATTTTAATAATTAGATGCTCTGTTTTACCTGGAGCAATTAAAAAAATTAAACCTAGTTTAAAGATTATTTATTTTTGAAATCATGCCAGCTTCATAGTGACCTGGCACATTGCATGCTGCTTCCAAAGCTACATCGGTGTTAAACTTCCAAATTATTTCACCTGATTTATTTGGTTCTAATAGAACACTATTAGAATGTGTGTGACTCATAGAATGATCTTTTTTAGCAACTTTTTTCATTTTAACTTTATCAATTCTATCCCCTAACAAAATTCCATGTTCAATCATTTTCATCATTTCTTTTTGATGTTCTAGATGCATTTTTTTTGTAGCAATATTGAATTCATGAACTAACTCTCCATAATTATAGACAACGAATTTAACTGTTTCCCCTCTTTTAATATTTATAGTCTTAGGTAGAAAATAATTATCATACATCTTAATTTCAATCGTTTTATCAACTTCGGCCATTTTGCCTTTTTCACCTATTAATTTCATTGATCCAGCCAAAACTAAGTTTGGGATAATTAAAAATATAAAAATTAATCTAAACATATTTAACATTAATTATTTTAAATTAAATAAACAATGAGCCCCATTGACACATTTAATTAAATATATATTTAAGTGTTATGAAATTAAAAGAAAATTCTAAAGCTCCAAATTTTAAGCTTCAGAGCACAAATGGAAAATTAATTGAATTAAATAAAATTAAGAAAAATATAATTTTATATTTTTATCCTAAAGATGATACCCCTGGCTGTACTTTAGAATCTAAAGATTTTAGTAAATTAAATAATATTATATTAAAAAATAATGCAATTGTTTTAGGAATATCTAAAGACAGTATTGAAAGCCATTTAAAGTTCAAAAAAAAATATAAATTAAAGTTTGATCTATTATCTGATGAAGATCTAAAAGTTATTAAAAAGTACGGTGTGTGGGGTAAAAAATCGTTTTTAGGAAAAGAATTTATGGGGATTATAAGATCTACTTTCTTAATAAATTCAAAAGGAAAAATTTCTAAAATATGGTCTAATGTAAGAGTTAAGGATCATGCTAAAGAAGTTTTGGAAGAATTAAGAAATATTTAGATATTTTAAAATGAAAATCAAAAAGTACATTAAATATACAATATATTTTATAATTTATATCACTTTGGTTTTTATTCTTGCTGTATATTTTTTAAAAAATGGAATAACTATATTATAAAATTAATATTTCCCAATTTTATTTGATCCACTATAAAAAATTTTTGATAACTCTTTATTAGCTTTATCTCTTGTATCGATATCTTTCTTATTCATTAGTTCTTTTGCCCTTGATACATGCTCATGATAGCTATAATTATCTTTTCCCCTTGCTTGTTGTACATACATTTTACCTAAAACTTGATTTACATTGCTGCCTATATAGCTCTGAATAACAAATCCAATTCTTCTATCATTACTTCTGTTCAAACCAGAACCGTGTACAATTGTAGGATGATGTAAAGACATTTGACCAGCTTTAAGAATAACTGGGGTGGTCTCTTTTATTGGCACGTTTTCAACTGTCTGACCTCTTGTTAATAAATTATTTTCATCAAACTTTTGATTATGATACTTTAATTCATCTTTATGAGATCNAGACCACATCCTCATGCAGCCATTTTCTTCATTTGCATCTGTGACTGCTATCCATGCAGTAACCCAATTATGAGGTTCTAAACCAATATATTTTGCATCTTGATGAAAGCTAACAAACCCTTTTTCATTTGGATTTTTTATAAATAGAGTTGTTCCACAAATAAGTATATCTCTACCAATAATACTTTCTACAGCATCTAGTATTTTTGGATTGTGACTTACTTTATCAAATATTGGCGAAATTAAATGAATATAATTTCTCCCTAGACCATCAAGTTCTTTTGGCCATTTTTTTTCTATTAATTCAATTTCCTCCCTTATTTCTAAAGCTTCATCTTTCGATAAAGCATCTATTGGAGAAACATATCCTTCATCTTTATATTGTTTAAGTTGAGCTGGTGATAAGAAAGACATTAGTTTGTTTTTTTGATCAAAAAAACAAAAATTAANGATGTGGCAAACATTATCAAAGAATATATTGCAGCNGGAATTATATAAGTTACATCATTAAAAATCTGCGTTGCAACAAATATAGCCAANGTTCCATTTTGNAGACCACATTCAAGAGAAATNCATTTTCTTTGTTNTATTCCNNTTGCAAAAANTTTNNCAACNTAAAAACCAATCAACATCATNATTATATTTANNAGNANAGTTATTGTTCCNGCTTTCATCAAATAAGGTANAATATTACTTCTCTCTTGAATTATTGCTCCAAAAAGAACAATAAGAAATAAAATTAATGAAATAGTTTGTATAATTTTTTCGTTTGAAGAAACAAAATTATTTGCAAATCTTCTTATAATCATTCCTAAAATTACTGGCAATGTCACAACTAAAAACATTTTAATAGATATACCAATCATTGAAATTTCATTTGTATTAGCTGATGCATTTAACAAATCTATAGATTTAAAAATTATAAAAGGAACAGTTAATATGCTTANTAAACTAATAACTGCNGTTAGAGATATAGAAAGAGCCACATCTCCATTTGCGAATTTGGTTAAAATATTAGAAGTAACTCCCCCAGGTGCAGCGGCTATAATCATTANACCAACTGCTAATTCCACTGGAACATCTAATATGAAAACTAAAGCAAAAGCAATAATAGGCAAAAAAACTAACTGACAGATAAGGCCAACTATAAAATCTCCCGGTTGTTTTATTACTCTAGTAAAATCTTGTATTGTTAATCCCATCCCAAGAGCTAACATTATTAAAGCTAATGATATTGGGGCAATTTTTATTACAATTTCCATTTTAAGATATTTTAACTTACTATATACACATTTGAAATTATATATAAAAAAAAATAATAAAAATGCTGTCAAATAAAGAAATAGTTTGCCCTGACAATTTATTGAATATTGCCCATAACAAAAAAGGAATTGAAGCTGCTATTGTTAATGCAGGAAAACCTTTGGCAATGATATCGGCAATGGACGCTGTAAAAGAAAATTTAATTATTCCAATTTTTATTGGGGATAAAAATGAAATAGAAAGTTGTGCTACTAATTTAAAATTTGATATTTCAAAATACGAAATAATTCATGAACCAGTTGAAAANAATACNGCAAAAATTGCAGCTAGATTGGCTTCAGAGGGAAAAATAAAAATTATTGTAAAAGGGCATATACATACTGATGTTTTGATGAAAGAAGTAATTAAGAAAGAATATGGTCTATTAGGAAAAACAAGATTGAGTCACATTTGGCATATGACTTTAAATAAAGATGATAAACCTTTGATAATTACTGATGGAGCTTTAAACGTAATTCCAAATCTTAAAACAAAGATGCACATTCTTAGAAATGTTATCGATTTTTCTCATAGAATAGGAATATCAAGACCCAAAGTAGCAGTTTTATCTGCCACAGAGGAAGTGCTTGAGAGTGTTCAAAGCTCTCTAGATGCAAAGGAAATAACNGAACTAGCTTCAAAAGAAAATTTAAATGCTGATATTTTTGGTCCTTTAGCTTTCGATAATAGTATTTCAAAAAAATCTGCAGCTATCAAAGGTGTTAAAAACTCTGTCGCAGGTCAAGCTGATGTCATACTTGTGCCAAATGTTGAAACTGGTAATGGTCTTGTGAAAATGATGGTTTATTTTATGGGAGCTTGTGCTGCGGGAGTTGTAATTGGAGGAAAAGTGCCAGTTGTGATAACTAGTAGATCTGATGATGCTCCAGCAAGACTTGCTTCTATTGCAGCGGCAGTAGTTGCATTAGATTAAGTAATGAATTAAAATTTTATATATTTTATGGCAATCAAATTTTTAAAAAAATCACCTAAAACTTCATCAACTGATGATCTTAAAACACGTGAAATAGTTCAAAATCTTCTTAATGATTTAGAAAAATCTAGAGAAGAAGGTTGCAAAGAACTTACAAAAAAATTTGATAAATACGATGGCGAAATCATAGTTTCTAAAGAAAGAATTGAAGAAATAAAAAAAAAGTTAGACGATAAAACAAAAGATGATATTAAATTTTCTTATGACAGAGTAAGAAAATTTGCAGAAGCTCAATTAAAAAATTATGGACAAGATTTTGAGGTAGAGCTTTCTAATGGTTTATATGCAGGTCAAAAACTAATACCAGTAAATACAGCAGGCTGTTATGTTCCTGGAGGAAGATATGCTCATATAGCCTCTGCAGTAATGAGTGTTACTACAGCAAAGGTAGCTGGGGTTAAAAATATTATTGCTTGTAGCCCACCTAAAGAGGGTATAGGAGCACACCCTTCTATCATTTATACAGCGGACTTGTGTGGAGCAGATGTAATACTTAACCTTGGAGGTGTTCCAGCAATAGCAGCTATGACTTATGGTATGTTTGGAAATGCCCCAGCTGATATTTTGGTGGGTCCAGGGAATCAATTTGTAGCAGAAGCTAAAAGAATATTATTTGGTAAAGTAGGAATTGATTTATTTGCAGGTCCAACTGAAATTGCGGTAATTGCAGATGAAACTGCTGACCCAGAAATTGTAGCAGTTGACCTAGTTGGTCAAGCCGAACATGGTTATAATTCTCCAGCATGGCTGTATACAACTAGTAAAAAATTAGCTGAAGATGTAATGAAAAGAGTCCCAGAATTAATTGCTGAATTACCTGAGCTCCCAAGAACAAGTGCAGAAGCAGCATGGAGGGATTATGGAGAAGTTATACTTTGTGACACAAATGAAGAAATGGTTAAGATAAGTGATGAATACGCCCCTGAACATCTTGAAGTACAAACAAAAAATTTAAAATGGTTTCATGATAATTTGAAAAATTATGGATCATTATTTATTGGTGAAGAGACTACTGTTGCATATGGAGATAAATGTTCAGGCACAAATCACATACTACCAACTAAAGGCGCTGGAAGATATACAGGTGGACTTTTTGTCGGTAAATTTATTAAAACATTAAGTTTTCAAAGAATGACTAAAGAATCTACAAAAGAGGTTGGTGCTGCAGCTGCAAGAATTTCAAGATATGAAGGTATGGAAGCACATGCACGTACAGGTGATGTTAGATTAAGAAAATACGGATACTCAAATTAAAAAAAAAGTAAGTGGATTATTAAATAATCTTATTACTAAGGCTACGTTGTGTAGCCTTAGTAAATTATCTTTACAAGGAACTAATTAATTCTCCAGCAATTTTTTTTGATTTACCTGAAAATCTGATTTGTTTAATAGCTTCTAAATTCGATTTATCATTTCCAACTACGACAAATCCAATCATTCCCATACTTTTATGTGGTGTACACCAATAAGCATAGACACCAGGAACTGTAAATTTATATTGGGTATCTTGGTTAAATTTTGATTTAAACTTTTCAACACCTTCTGGCACACCACCTTTAATAAATTCTACATTGTGACCTTTGGTAGTTGCTTTCCAAAATACTGTGTCTCCAACTTCTATGTTTACAACTTTTTTAGAGTATACCATCGACTCTTTGCCCATTTTATTAAGCATTTCGATAGTTTCATCACCTGCAAATGCGTTACCAGTAAAAAGTAACCCAATAATTAACAGTGATTTAAATAGTTTATTTTGCATTTATCCTTCTTTCTCACACATTTTGATTAGTTAAGGATTTATGTAATTTGAATTTTATATATATCAACCTCAATAAATGTAACATCTTGCCACATTATTTAAAAGATTCCTTTTAAGATATAAAAAATTAAAAAAACCATAAAGCCAATTATAAAAAAATTAATAATTTTCCATGTTTTTTGATTTTTTAAATATTTTGACAAAAATTTAGATAAATATCCAATGGTAAAAAAAAATATAAAAGAGGATATCGTTGCTCCTATACCAAAATACAACTTTTCAATTAACAAAAAGTTTTTTGAAAAATTTCCAAGAAAAAAAACAGTGTCAGAATAAACATGAGGATTTAAATATGTAAATCCGAGAGTTTTTAAAAAAACATTTATAGCAGCTTCTTTTATATAAGACTCATTTATATTTAATTTATTTATGTCTTTAAAATCTCTTATTTTTTTGTAAATAAAGTGAAAAAGAAAAAGTAATAATAAAACATTTAAAATTGTCTCCGTTGTTTTATTGAAAAATTGATTAAAATAATGGAATAAAAAAATACCTAAAAAAATTAAAATAAAATCAGATATTGAGCATACTATGCTTACTAAAAAAACATGTTGTTTCTTAAGCCCTTGTTCTATTACAAAAATATTTTGAGCACCAATAGCTAAAATTAGACTTAATCCAGTTAAAAAACCTAAAACAATAAAGTTCATTTTTAATAAATGTTACTTATTAACTTATAGTATATATATTTCTTGCATTATTTTTAAAAATAATATCAACATATTTTATGATTGGAATTTTAGGAGGAATGGGAACTCAAGCAGGTCTTGATTTTTGCAATAAGCTGGCTGTAATCAATAGAGGAAAAATTGATCAAAATTACCCTCTTTTCATGCTTTATAACAAATCCAATATACCTAATAGACCTCAAAATCTAAAAAAATATCAAAATGTTTTAAATAGTCTTGTAAATGGTTGCAAATTACTTGAAAGGAATAAATGTAAATTTATTGTTATGCCATGTAACACTGCACACTATTGGTACGATGATTTAAAAAAAAAAATTAAAATTCCTATTTTAAGTATGCCTAAAGAAGTTTTTATTCATACGAAAAAATTATGTAAGAAAAAATCAAAAATTGGTTTACTTGGTACAGAGGCAACACTTAAAACTGGTATATACGGTAAATATTTTACCAAAGACTATAACCTAGTTACGCCAGACAAAATTTTACAAAAAAAAAATGTTAATAAAGCAATTAAATTAGTGAAAATGGGAAAAGTAAAAAAAGCTGAAAAAATTTTAAGACCTGCGGTTAATTATCTTGTTAAAAAAAAATGTAAAAAAATCATTCTTGGGTGTACAGAACTGCCAGTTGCGATATTCGCTTATAAGTCTTTTAAAAAAATTAAAGAGTCTAAAATTTTTATTGATCCAAATTTATTATTAGCTCAAGTTTCTATGAAAAAGTATAGAATGTAAAAAAAAAACCGGCAATCTTATTTGTAAGATTACCGGTTTAATTCTTTTCAAACTACTTGTGTGGATCTGGTACTTTTCTCAAATACGGTTTTATAGTTTCCCATCCATCTGGATATATTTTTTTTGCTTCTTCGTTTGTTACTTTTGGAACTATAATTACTTTTTCACCAGGTTTCCAATCTGCAGGTGTTGCAATTTTATGTTTTGCAGTACGTTGCATTGAGTCTATTGCTCTTAGTATCTCTCCAAAATTTCTTCCAGTAGTCATTGGATAAGTTAAGAACAAACCAATTCTTTTATCAGGTCTGATAACGTAAACAGTTCTTACTGTCTCATTATCTACTGCAGTTCTTCCCATTGATGTAGTGCCAGCATCTCCTTCTAGCATGTTGTAAAGTTTTGCAACTTCTAACTTCTCGTCTGCTATAATAGGATAAGATGGTTTCATACCACAAACGTCTTTAATATCGTCTAGCCATTTAACGTGATCTGAAACTGGATCAACGCTTAAACCAATTACTTTAACATTTCTTGCATCAAATTCAGGTTTCATCTTTGCTAACGCACCAAGCTCTGTAGTACAAACTGGTGTGAAATCTTTTGGGTGTGAAAATAATACTCCCCAACTATCTCCTAGCCACTCATGAAAAGATATATCTCCCTCTTGAGTTTGAGCTTTAAAGTCTGGAGCAACGCTATTTATTTTTAATGTCATTTTTTCTCCTAATAAGTTTTTATAAATAAATTATATGCAAGATTGATTTGTCATGCAATTTTTTATAATGTTTCTAAATAGATGATTTTCAATCAATTATTTGACGATATTTCCTCAACCTACACGTACATCATTGCAAGTGATAGAGGTAGGGAAGCTTTAATTATTGATCCTGTTTTAGAAAAAACTGATGAATATTTAAATATTCTAAAAAAATTAGATCTTAAATTAGTAAANGTAATTGATACACACATTCATGCAGATCATATAACTGGACTTAATGAGTTAGGAAAAAGAACAAATTGTACAAAGATTATGGGAGAACAATCAAAATCTGAAGTGGTTGATTTAAAAGTAAAAGAAGATGACAAAATTGAAATAGATAAAATAGAACTTAAAACAATTTATACACCTGGTCATACTGATTGCTCATATAGTTTTTTAATGAACGACAGAGTTTTTACTGGCGATACTCTTTTAATAAATGGTACAGGCAGAACTGATTTTCAAAATGGAAGTGCAAAAATACAATATGACTCGTTGTTTAACAAATTGCTTAAACTACCTGAAAAAACTATAGTCTATCCAGCACATGATTATAACGGGAAAAAATTTTCAACCATTGGAGATGAAAAAAATAACAATCCTAGACTTCAAGTAGATAGTGTTGATCAATATATTGAAATAATGAATAATCTTAAACTTGCAAATCCAAAAATGATGGATGTTGCAGTTCCAGCAAATTTAAAAGGTGTTACTTTAGATCAGTTATAATTAGCTAAATTTACTTATTGTAATTTACTGTTTTATACCTATATTTTTAGTATGTCATGCAACAACGAAAAATGTAAATGTGCTAACTGCATAAATGATGCTTGCCACTGTGATGGAAGTAAATTGTGCGATTGTTTGCCTCAAGAAACTAGTTGCTGTTGTAATAAATAGTTTTAAGTTAATTAAACTCTCAAAAATTTATGAACGATTATTTAGAATCAATTATTAAAAGGGATCCAGCTGCAAAATCTAAACTAAGTGTAATTTTAACTTACCCTGGTGTCAAAGCAGTATTTTTTCATAANATTGCAAATTTTTTTTCATTAGCNAAGTTTGATTTGGTGGCAAGAATGATTTCGCAATTTTCAAGATTTTTAACAGGTATTGAAATTCATCCTAAAGCTAAAATAGGTAAAAATTTATTTATAGATCATGGTATGGGTGTTGTCATAGGTGAAACTTCTGAGATAGGAGATAATGTTACTATCTATCATGCTGTTACTCTCGGGGGTATATCTCCAAGTATTAACTCTGATAATCAAAGAAATACTAAGAGACATCCAACATTGATGGATAATGTTGTAGTTGGATCAGGTGCACAAATTTTAGGACCAGTAGTTATTGGCAGTAATGCTAAGATCGGAGCTAATGCTGTAGTTACAAAAGATGTTCAAGAAAATTCTGTTATGGTTGGTATACCAGCAAAAAATGTTGGAGAAAGTTCATCTAGCGATGAAACTTTCAAGCCATATGGAATTACAAAAGAAAGTGACAATAATTAAAATGAAAAATGCTCAAAATAATTTTGTAGAGGGCATTGGAAATACACCATTAATAAAACTTAAAGCTGCATCTGAAATAACAGGGTGTAATATTTATGGAAAAGCAGAGTATCTAAATCCTGGTGGATCTGTGAAAGATAGAGCAGCATTAGCTTTAATTAAAGACGCTGAAGAAAAAAAATTAATTTCTAAAGGTGGAACAATTGTTGAAGGAACTGCAGGAAATACTGGAATTGGATTATGTCTTATTGGAAATTCTATTGGTTATAAAACTGTGATTGTAATGAACGATAATCAAACTCAAGAAAAAAAAGATATGCTAAAAAACATTGGAGCCGACTTAAGATTAGTTCCACCAAAACCATATAAAGACGATGGAAACTATGTAAAAGTTGCTGGAAGATTAGCTGAGGAATTAAAAAGTACTAATAACCATGGTGTTGTTTGGGCAAATCAGTTTGATAATACGGCAAATGCTAAAGGTCATTATGAGACAACAGGACCAGAAATTTGGAATCAAACTGACGGTGAGGTAGATGCTTTTGTATGTTCCTCAGGCACAGGAGGAACTATTGGAGGAGTGAGTAGTTATTTAAAGGAAAAGAATAAAGATATAAAAATTTATTTATCAGACCCGTCTGGCTCTTCTCTTTATAATTATATCACAAATGGAGAACTTAAAAGTGAGGGTGGATCAATAACTGAGGGTATCGGGTCAAGTAGAATAACAGCGAATTTTGCTGAAGCTAAAATAGATGGAGCCTTTTCAATTAGTGATCATGAATCATTACCTGTAATTTTTGATTTAATACAAAATGAAGGATTAAGTTTAGGAACTAGTTGTGGAGTAAATATAGCTGGTGCTATCAAACTAGGTAAAGAGTTAGGACCTGGAAAAACTATCGTAACAATACTTTGCGACAAATCAGACAAATACAACTCCAAGCTGTTCAATAAAAAATTTCTTCAAGAAAAAGGTCTGCCATTTCCAAGCTGGATCTAAAAACCACATATCTGCATTGTTATAAAANNTNTACTTTATAAGAGTAAAATTAACTAATCTAAATTAAAAATTATGAAAAAAATAATAAATTACATTTTAATAACTTTTTTTATAAGCAACATTTCTTATGCCAATATGAGCGATGATGACAAATCTGCTGCTTGGAATTGCAGTGGAATTTATATGGCTAATTACTTTTTACCTTCGGGTGAAACTTTTGAATACAGTATGAAAGAACACTCAATCGCTTCAGTAAAAGTTTTGAAAGAATATGCTCTAGAAATCGGTATTCCTGAAAAAGATTGGGATGCTGGTGTTAACAAAGCTGTAGATAAACACTATGGCTCAAAGTACGATGAAAAAAAAACAAAAAAGTGTGACACTATATTAAAGAGAATAGTTCCAGGTGGAGAAGAAAGAGTAAAAAAAGTAATTCAAACCTTGTACTAAGAAAGGAGAATAAAATGGGTAAATACTATGTAATAGCAAAGGCAAGTGAGGAACTTTTGCAGAGAATGCAGAAAGATCCTTCTGCTGACAGATTTGCTTCAACAAAAAAAGCATGTGAAGCTGCTGGACTCAAACTAATAAGTTATGAATGGCTAAGGGGTAGATTTGATATACTTGCATGTGTAGAGGGAGATTATGAAAGTGTTCTTGGTATGAAAGTTGCTTTTTTAAATTCTGGTTTAATTAAAGATATGATGGTTCATGAAGTTTTCGATTATAATAAAGTATTTGGAAAAGCCGCAGATTCTGCAAAAGGTATTACTAAGCCGGGAAATTAGCAAATATAAAAGGAGAATAAATATGTCTATGTTACAAAAATATACTGATGCAATAAAAAACAAAGATGAAGCTACTATGAATGAACTTTTGCATGATGATTTCAAATTTACTATGCATAAATCGGGCAATACTTTAGGAAAATCAGATGTAATTAAATGGGCAATGAGTGGCGATATTAAACAAGATAAGACAAGAGTGTTGTACGAAAATAATGAAGTAGGCATACATCATTCATTCGTTACGTTTGATGATGGAAATGTTGAGGCTGTAATGGCAGTTTATAAATATAAAGAAGGAAAAATTATCAGTTTAGAGACTGGCGCTACACCAATGTCAAAATAAGTGAAAAAAATATTTTTTATATTAATTTTATTTTTATTTTCTTCTGGAACGTTTGCTCAGAATAATGCTAGCACGGAGTTAGATAATTTATTTGAAAAATTAAAAAAAACAAACAATCCTAAATCTGCAAAAAAAATTGAGGAAAAAATCTGGAATTTATGGATAACGCATCCCTCTGAAAAAAGTTTGACTGATCTTTTGGCAAAAGGTTCTGAGTACATGTTTCAAAACCAATTAACTAGTGCTCATAATGTTTTTTCAAAAGTAATTGAGTTAGATCCTGATTGGGCCGAAGGATGGAATAAAAGAGCTACTGTTTTATATTTGATGGGCAATTACGAATTGTCTCAAAAAGATATAGATATAGTTTTAAGTTTAGAACAAAGACATTTTGGAGCTCTTTCAGGTCAAGGTTTGGTTCAAACAGCATTACAAAATTATCAGAAAGCTATTGACAGCTATATTGAAGCGCATAAAATTTATCCTGCTATGGAAACACCTTTGATAATGATAGAAAAACTAAACCTGCTTATTAAGAAACAGTCTATATGAATAATATAATTAGTTTTGTTATGGTAGGAACAAATGATCTTGAAAAATCTAGAAAATTTTATGAACCAATAATGAAATTGCTTGGACTAAAACAAGTTTCTGTGACTGATAGATATATTGGATATGGTCACCAAAGCGATGAAGTTAAATTTTATATTACCAAACCGCATAATAAGGAAAAAGCGTCATTTGGAAATGGTACTATGGTTGCTTTATCTGCAGATACAAAAGAGATTGTTGATAGNTTTCATGCGAAAGCTTTAGANAATGGAGCAGTAGATGAAGGCAAACCAGGTTTGAGATCAGATGGTAATTATTATGGTTACATAAGAGACTTAGATGGAAATAAAATAACAGTACGATGCGTTGTTAATTAGATGAAAGAAATTGATTTTTATTTTTCTATTGGAAGTACTTACACATATCTAACTGTAACTAGAATTTTAGATGTAGAAAAAAAACATGAAGTAAAATTTAACTGGAAACCATTTAGTGTAAGAGCAATTATGAAGGAGATGAACAATATTCCTTTCCCAAAAGAAAAAATTAATAAAGTAAATTATATGTGGAGAGATATTGAAAGACGTGCTGAGGGATATGGTTTTTTTGCAAAAACTCCAGTCCCCTACCCTTTAACTGAGTTTGATTTGGCAAATAAAATAGCGATAGCTGGACTTAGAGAAGGTTGGGGTATCGACTATGTAAGAACAACTTATAAACGATGGTTTCAAGATGGAAAAGAACCAGCCATTGAACCAAATATTTCAGAAATTTGTAAAGAATTAAATATTGATAAAGATAAAACCTTAGAAAAAGCTAATTCAGATGAAATTGAAAAACAATATTTAAAGAATACTGATAGTGCCAGAAAAGATAAAGTTTTCGGCAGTCCATCGTTTATAGTAAATAATGAAATTTTTTGGGGAGATGATAGAATGGAAGATGCTATAAACTGGTCTAAAAAATAATGGGAAATACATCTGCTTACTTCATTTTAATTGTCGCTGTTGTGCTTGGAACTGCAGCTAACGGATTTGCTAAAGGCGCACAAGGTTTCACTATAATAATACCTAGCATCTTAACAGCAATAGCTATAGTTGGATGCATGTTCACATTATCTCTAGTGATGAAAACTATTCCCGTTGGAATAACTTATGCATCTTTTGCAGGATTATGTATTATCGCTACTACGATAGTTGGAATATACAAATTTAATCAAATGCCAAATCTTTATGAAATAATTGGACTTGGATTAATTGTCGCTGGTGTCTTAATGGTAAATTTATTAGGTAAATCAGGTACCTAAATTTTATAATATAATTGAAAAAAGGTTATAAAGAATTATTTATAGTTTATAACCATTATAAACTATGAATTCATTATATAAAGTAATAATAACCTACGAATTAATATTCTTACTATTTTGGAATATTTTATATTTATCTAACTCAGATATAGAAAATTGGTTTACAGAAAAATTCTTAACTGCAATATTTGTATTTTTATCAACCATGGCTCTTGGAACAACACTGATTTATATTATTTTTATTAGCTTAAAAATAACTGGCATATCAAAAATTTTGAAAAGTATAAAAGATCCAAGAAAAAATTAAAAAATGAGTAAATATTTAATTTTTGGTGCAACAGGGTCAATTGGTACTAGTCTCTCAGAGCAATTAAACAAATCAAATAAAGAGATACATTTAGTTGGTAGGAAAGAGGATGAACTTAAAAGTTTATCTGCAAAACTAAATTGTGATTATAGTGTCTTAGATATTCTCTCAGAAAATTTACCAGAATTTTTAAAAGAAGAGTTTGGCAGTATGGATATATCCGGTGTCGCCTATTGCATTGGTTCAATTGATCTTAAGCCTCTAAAAAACTCAAAAAAAGAAGATTTTAAAAAATGTTTAGATTTAAATTTTTTTCCTGTAATTGAAATAATTAAATCTCTTCAAGATAGTTTAAAAAAAAACAATGGTTCAATTGTTCTTTTTTCAACTGTTGCTGTTCAAAAAGGATTTACCAATCATGCAATTATTGCTTCAGCAAAAGGAGCCATCGAAGGTTTGACTGTTTCTTTAGCTGCAGAATTCGCACCAAACATCAGAGTAAATTGTATTGCGCCGACCTTAACAAACTCAAAAATGTCTCAAAATATTCTAAAAAGTAAATTAATGGCTGAAGGAATAGCTAAATCACATCCAATGAAGAGAGTAGGCAAACCAGAGGATGTTGCTTCTATGGCTAAATTTTTATTAACAGATGAAAGTCCGTTCATAACTGGACAAATCATTGGTGTTGATGGTGGTAAATCCTCTTTAAACTAAAATAATTTTTAAATGAAAGTAAACATTGATGATGTCATTGGAATGGCTTGGTCAGACAAAATTTCTTTTGAAGAAATAAAAAAAAGAACAGGTTTGAAAGAAGCTGAAGTTATATCCATAATGAGAAATAACTTAAAAAAAAATAGTTATATTCTCTGGAGAAAAAGAGTTAGGGGTAGACCAGCTAAGCACAGGAAAAAGACTAGAGCAAAATATAATAATTATGAATTTTGAGCCTTCTAGAGAATTTGCAATAAAAAAGCTTGAAGATTTTATTGATAAAAATCTTCATGAGTATTCAAAGCTTAGAAACTTTGATTTTGGACCGGAACAAAGAAAAAACGTTTCCTCTATATCTCCTTATATAACACATGGTATTCTGAGTGAAACTGAGGTTATTAAAAACTCACTAAAAAAATTTTCTTTTGCTAAGAATGAAAAATTTGTTCAAGAGGTTCTGTGGAGAATTTATTGGAAAGGATGGTTAGAATTAAGACCAATGGTTTGGTCAGATTATATTGTTGAGTTAAAAAAGTTAAAAAAAGATTTTTATAATAATAAAAATTATTTAAATGCAATTGAAGGCAAAACAAACATAGAGTGCTTCAATTATTGGATATCTGAAATTAAAAAATATAATTATCTACATAATCATGCAAGGATGTGGTTCGCAAGTATTTGGATATTTACACTTAATCTTCCGTGGCAATTAGGAGCAGAATTTTTTATGAAATATCTTTTAGATGGTGACAGCGCTTCAAATACTCTTGGTTGGAGGTGGGTAGCTGGTGTTCAAACTAAAGGAAAAAACTATATAGCTTCAGAGTGGAATATAAAGAAATTTACTAATAATCGTTTCAGCCAAATAAAACTAAACGAAAATCCACAACCCATTATAGATAATAAAAACTATAGTATTTTAAAAAATGATTTTTTAAATAATGAAATAAATAAAAATGACAATTTAATTGTGTTTGAAAACAGTTTATCGATTGAGTGTTCAGATTTTAAAGAGTTTGATTTTAAGAATGTTTATTTAGTTCAAAAGGATAATGACACAAGAGAAATAAAATTAGATGAAAAAGTTTTAAAATTTAAAGAGGATCTTATAAGTGACCAAAAAATTAGACTTGAAAATAAATCTAGTAAAATTGAAATAATAAATGTTAAAGATTTAAAAAATTTAGATGGAAATAATATTGCTCTATATCCCTCTATTGGTGAAATAAATGATTTTTTAATTTCAAATAATTTAAAAAATATTAAATATCTTTACAGAAAAATTGATCAATATGCATGGAAATATTGTAATAAAGGTTTTTTCAACTTTAAAAATTATATTCCAAAAATAGTGACAGAATTTATTTAGAAGAACATTTTTTTGAACAATATTTAACCCTCTCCCAATTTAGTCTCCATTTTTTTCTCCAATTAAAAGACCTTTTGCAAACTGGACAAATTTTGGAAGGTAAATTCTGTTTTTTCATTTGAGTTGATGTTTATTTTTTAAAAAAAGAAAGTATGCAACAATTTCATAGCCATAGTGGAACAAAACAAATAAAGGTTTTATTGAAAAAATTTTTGCTAAAAAATTATACTTTGGGATTTTTGACCAAATAATAACAAAAGCCTTTGCGCCACCAATAACTTCACCGTTGTCGATAACGTGCAATCTTCTTAACAACTCTGCTTGTGATTTTGATGTAAGTTTTAAAGCCTCCTCATTATTTGTTATGTCGATCCACTCTAAGCTGCTATCAGAAATTTTTTTGTAATGATCAATTTCTAATTTGCAAACATTACAAGAATTATTAAAAAAAACTTTAATTGCCATATGTATTTTTTACAATAAATTTTTCAGCCTCAGATAAAATTAATTTTTTTCTATCTGATTTCATTTTATCAAATACTCTAACCATCATTGAAAGTCTTGGGTTTTTTAAAAAAAATTTTCTATTTCTATTTATAAACCTCCAATACAAACCATCCATTGTATTGCACCAATCACCTTTTTTAAAATCCATCATTTTCATAAAATAACTTGATCCACAAATATATGGTTTTGTTGCAAAAATCCCTCCATCACTATAAAGACCCATCCCGTAAACATTGGGTACCATTACCCAGTCTGATGAGTCTACAAACATTTCCATAAACCATTTATAAACATTCTTTGGTTTAATTTCACAAAGGTTCATTATGTTTGATAAAATCATTAATCTTTCAATGTGATGTGACCATCCATAGTTTGCTGCATTTTTAATTGAATGATCTAATGGCGGAAGACCTGTTGTACCTTCGTACCAAGAATTTTTCATTTTTCTGTTTTGTTTAAAAAAATTTCCGTTTTCCATTTCAGAACTGTAAGCCTGATAAATGCCTCTCATAAATTCACGCCACCCTATAACTTGTCTAATATAACCTTCTAAAGAATTTAATCTTATTTTATTTTTTTTATGAGATTCTAAAATTTTTTTAATAATAATATCGGGCGTTATTAAACCTAAATTTAAGTAAGGACTGAGAGCACTGTGAAAAAGTATATTATCTTTTTGGTTGACCGCATCTTCATAGTCTCCAAAAAGATTGGCCTTTTCTTTTATAAAAAAATTTAATAGTTTAATTACATCTTGGTATTCTGTGGCAAACCAGAAATTTTTAGTTTGACCTGGGTGATTTTTAAATAATTTTTCTATTATTGGAGCTAAAGTTTCTGTATGTTTTGATGGTTTTATTTTTGGAAACTTTGGTACGTTAATATTCGTAGGTAATTTTTTTCTATTATCTTCATCAAAACTCCATTTCCCTCCTTCAGGATTACCATCCTTTTTTAATAATATATTAAATTTTTGTCTTCTTTCTTTATAAAAATTAGCCATAAATGGTCTTTTTGTTTTAGATAAATAATTTTCAAAATCTTCTCTAGAGTTCAAAAACATTGGTGATTTTATATAATTCAATTTTATTTTTGATTTATTTAAAAAGTTTTTTATTTTATTTTCAAAAAACTTATCCTCAATTTCAAAACTAGTTACTTCTTTTATATTTTTAGATGTAATAACTCTTTTTAGTTTTTCGATATAATTTTTTCTAAAATCAGTCGAGTCGATTCTTGTATATATTATCTTAAAGTTATTTTTTTTTAAGTTCTCAGCATAGGAACGCATTGAGGATAAAAACAATAAAATTTTTAATTTGTGATGTTTCTCATATGAACAAAGTTCGTAATCTTCGGACATAAAAACTACATGGTCCTTTTTAAACTTTTCAACGTTATTCAATGGAAATAGCTGATTGCCAAGAATTAAAAGTAATTTCATAATCTTATTTAAAGATTATATATTGAGCTGGCTTAATTTATAATGCGTCAGGTTTGACCGAAAAATTTTATTTATAAATATCGTCTACCTCAACCTGATAAGAGTCTACTAATTTATTATTTTTATTTGCTAATCCAACTACTGCAAACATTTCTTTTAACATTTCATCGCTAGCTCCCTTCTTTTTTGCGGCTGCAGAATGAGATTTAATACAGTATTCACAACTATTAGTTATAGATACCGCAACATATATAAGTTCTTTTGTTACCGGGTCTAAAGCACCTTTTTTCATAATATCTTTTAAAGAATTCCATGTTCTATCTAATTCATTAGGATCATTTGCTAACATTTTCCAAAAATTTGGAACTTCAGTAATTTGTCTTGTTGTTTTTATTTCATCGTATATTTCTTTGACTTTTCCTTTTGCTTCACTTTCCTGTATCGGTTTAAATATTGGCATTTTTCCTCCTATTATATTTTAAGAATATCACTCTTAAATTTTGAATACAAAATTTTCGAATAATTATTCATTTTTTCCATGTTAGTTTGTGCTTCATTGTCAAATTTTTTAAGAGCATTTGGACCTAATGCTTTTTCTAAAGCAGACTTATACTCTGGAACGCACCCCCACTCATTTACGGTAGTTTCTTTCACTTCTATATGAAATTGAATCCCGTAAGCGTGATTTTGATATTTGAAAATCTGATATTTAGTTTCTGGAGAAGATGCTAAAAGAGTTATATCTTTGTTATCTTCTAAGCCTTGAACCTCATATGAATGCCACTGTAAAGAAGTAATTTGTTCTGGAAAATTTGAAAATAAAGGATCATTACTTTTATTTTTTGAAAAGTTTATATTTAACATTCCTATTTCTGGATTATTCGTTCTTACAACTTTTCCTCCGACTACTTCTCCAAGCAACTGACAACCAAGACAAAAGCCCAAATAAGGTTTTTTTAAATCAACAACAAATTCTTTTATTCTTTTTTTTTCAATGATTAGCCATGGATGTTCTTTTTCCATCCAAGTATCCATGGGTCCTCCCATGCAAAACATAGCATCAAACTTTGAGAGATCACTTGGAATTTTTTCACCTTCATCTAGTTCTATCGTTGTAAGCTCAGCGCCATCTTTAATCATTAAATCTTTGATAAAACCAGGATCTTCTATTTTGATATGTTGTAGAATTATTATTCTCATTTTATAAATGAGATTATACTAGAACGTATTGGAAACTTCTATGCTTGCTCCATAGTCAGGTATTTTACTTGTAAAGCTGTAATTTGAGTTAATTTTAATATCAAAACCATTAAGATTTTTAGCGTAGCTAAGTTCTGTTTGATCGTTTTGAATAGGATTGTAAATAAGCGCAAACTCACTGTCTTCTCCCTCAATACGTCCTATTTTAAATAAAAAACTATCAGTACGTCCACTTATATCTTTATCTAAATGCTGCAACCTTTCGTAATTTATAGAAAAAGTAAATCCATTATTAAAAATAGATTCAAGCCCAAAATTGCCTTTGAAATTTTTGCTTGAATATTTTCCAATTTTTGTAGACTGGGCACCACTTGAATTTGAATGAAAAAATGTGGTTGTAGGAGAAATATCGTGAACATATTCTATTCCCCCGTGAGGTCTCATCGTGCCTGTATCAATTTCGAAAGGTTCCATATGAAATAAAAAACCTATTGCAGCGTTTCCAGTTTCAAACATTTGAGACTCATATATTTCATTTACTCCTGTAGTTACATTAGATAAAAAATCAGTGTAATCTGATAAACTCGTGATCCCATAGGAAATTTTTGCTGAGGGATCAAGTTTTAAATTACCAAAATTATTCTTTGATCTAAAATTTAAAGCTGCAAAAGCTTGTTTACCATTTCTTTCTCCTGTTAATTTATCGTTAAATTTCTGATCAATCCTTAATACGCTTACTCCAATTAGTGCATTTGTGTAAGTACTTTCACTTTGTGCAATGGTCCCATAAAAATTAAGAGTTAATGATTTAGCGTCTATACTTTGATTTGATGATAAAATTTTTGCATTATCTTTTCCATACCTAATCGCGGCACCAAAAAGATTATTCACTCCAAATTTCCTATCAGCTCCAAACATTAGACCTGAAATCTTTATTTCTTTAGGTTTTATTTGATATGTAGATACTTGATCGCTAAATGAAATATCACCATGACTCCAATAAGACCAATTTGTTTTGACTGTACTAGATTTATTTTTTTTCAGAGATGTTTGTTTTTTTTTAACTAATGATGTCAATATTGGATTATAGATATTAAATTTTATATTATGGTTACTTAAATTTTGGCTATCTTTGTTTCTTCTTAACCATTCAAAACGCTTAAAAATATTGGATGTATTATAATGAATATTTTTTGATGCTAATTCAACTTGTGATCCTATATTTGAAGCCGTATCAGTCACGCATGCTGCAACTCCAAAATTACAAGTCAAGCTAAGTTGATGCGCATGATCTTGACCGCTATCATTTATTATATACATTTTTGAGCCATCACCACTAAAAATCAAACCATTAAAAACGTGACCTACAGTTCCAATGTGATTATAAAATGTACCGACCTTTAGTCCAAAATCGAGATCTGCTTTGCCAATNAAAGCAGCTGTTGATGTATCAAACGCGATTCTAAGCTGATATTGAAATATTGTATCATTGTTGAGATTTTCATCTCGAATCAAAACATACATCGATCTTCCTGTATCATTAAAAGCAAAACCTGTTACAACTTGTTTATTAGTTAACGCAGAATTAATTTTTGCTGATAAACTTTGTGTGTTAACCAAAGTTCTTGAACTGATATCAAATGCAGTTGTTAAAGTATATTCGTCAAGTGTTGGGTTATCTTGTCCATGAACGAAGTACATTTTTGTTCCATCATTATTAAATTCTAATTCACCCCGTGCACCAAGATCTACCTCTGAGTCAGCTGTGAAAGACATTCCACTATTAAAAGCAAAGCTATATGGAATTTGTAAATCAAAAGGGAAAACTTCTCCAGTTAACGCTGTTAAAAAAAGTTTTGTACCGTCGTTGTTAAAATCTATATCAAGAGTTACTCTGCTATNGCCGCTCCCTCCTGCTATATCTATAATTGGATCTCCACCTTCGAATACAGGTGAAGCAGTTCTTAAGTCATAGGGTGTCGATAATCTCATCACAGTTACTTGGTCAGTATGGTCAATCCTATTGTTTAAAAAAAAAACTAATGTTCCATTGTGGTTGAATGTACCACCCTGAGGCCTTTCAAGGGCATCGCTGTTTTCTGTTTCATTGTTTAAATCTTTATATGATGGTTCTACATGATCAGGTCTTGCTGCAGCTTCTTGAGTAAAAACGATCTCGGCAATAGATAAATTTGTATTAAATAAAAAAAATAATCCAAATAAAATTATAAATATTTTTGGTTTTAAAACTCCATATTTTAAATCTCTAAATGTTTTTTTAAATTTCATTTTTATATTATTTTTATTTTAGTGCTGGTCTTAAAAATTTTAACATTTTTTTGTGGATATTTCTATTTGCAGAAAATAAAATATTTCCAGCATATTTTGCATCTCTATTATTCCAAGTTGAACCAACTCCACCAGCTGCAGAAATTATTGGAATTATTGCATGGACATCCCAGATTTTATTTTGACATTGAAGCACAACATCAATTTTACCTTCACAGAAATGCATATAACTTAAAGCATCAAAGCAAGGAAATTGCATGAGTTTTAAAACTTTAGGAATTCTACTTTGTTTTTTTAATGATAACCAACCATGAAAAGCTCCTGCAAGTTTCATATTTTTTAAGGTTGCTTTTTTATTAACTTGTAATTTTCTTTTTTTACCTTTTTCAATTACATAAGCATTTTTTGATGAAGTATTTAAATAATACTTATTCAACTTTGGAAAGTTTGCTAATCCTACAACTGGATTTCCTTTATAATTTAATCCAATTAAATTACTCCAAGTTGGATTTCCAATTATAAATGATCTTGTTCCATCGATTGGGTCGATAACCCATGTAAAATCACTTTTATTTTTTTTGTTACCAAATTCCTCTCCAATTATATTGTGTTTAGGAAACTTCTTTTTAATTTTTGATCTTATAAATTTTTCAAAAGCCCTGTCGGCTTTTGTAACAGGATCATAACCCTTACCTTTGCTTTTGTTTATAGGTTTAAAAGGTTTATCTAGTTTTTTGTTATAATAGTTGGTCATATCCCTGGCCAATCTATTTAAAAAAGTAGCAAAAAATCTTATTTTTTTTGTGTCTAGTTCTGACATAGGATGATCACTTACTATTTAATTTATCTTGATTAAAGCAAAATTTTAAATAATCCTAGTCTAAATAGTATGAAAATTGAACTTAATCAAAATAAAGTATTTTATAAAAATGGTACAACTGTAAAGGAAATTCACCCATTTTGGTTACGTGAAAGAGTAATTGGTGATGAATACCTAGATAAAGGAACTCAACAAAGATTATTTGATCCTTCTACAATGAATGGAGAGATAGATATTCAAAATGTTGAAATTAAAAATGGATTTCTTGAGGTTAATTTTAATGATGGTGTAAATTCAAAACTTGATATTAATAAATTAGCAACTGAGTTTTCAAATGATGATACTGTAATAAAAGTAATTCCAAAAAAGCATTGGGACTCAAATTTAAAAAATGTAAAAAATTTNGAATATAAAGAAGGNTTTTATGANTCNAAAGAAATGTATGATATGCTTGTTACTTTNTATGAATANGGATTTGTAATTATAAAAAATGTNCCNACANAAAATAATTATATNGTAAATTTTGCAAANTCTATNGGNAGTGTAAGAAGNACTAACTTNGGAGAGCATTTTAATGTTAAGTCAAAATTAAACCCCAACGATTTAGCTTATACTACTTTGCATTTAAGTCCTCATACTGACAATCCCTATAGAAATCCAGTTCCCTGTATTCAGCTTTTACATTGTATTGAAAATGAAGTGAGTGGTGGTTATTCCACACTTGTTGATGGATATTCTGTAACTGAAAAATTAAAAAATGAAGATCCAGAAGCCTATAAAATTCTTAGCGAAGTTAAAGTAAGATTTAAATTTACAGATCAAAATGTAATGCTCGAAGACTGGTCAGAGTTAATACATTTGGATGATAAAAAACAATTTAAGCAAGTGCGATTTAGCCCAAGATTAGATTACGTTCCAATGTTAGAAAAGGTAAAATTAGATAAGTACTATAAAGCGAGAAAAAAACTTTCTGATATGTATAATTCAGAAAAAAATAGAATTGAATTCAAATTAGCTCCTAAAGATCTTATGATGATGGATAACTACAGAGTTTTACATGGCAGAACAAAATTTGATCCAAAAGAAGGAGAAAGATTTTTACAAGGTTGTTATATAGATTTTGATAGTACTGAAGGTAAATTAAGACATTTAAAAAGAAAATTTGGTCTTTGACACTTCGTGACTCATTAATTGCTTCATTAGTTCCAATTTTCCTTGGATTTGGTTTTGTAATTGCAAAACCAGCAATGGTTGAACTTCCTCCTTTTTTGTTGATGGGTTTGCGTTTTACTTTTGTAGCATCGTTATTAATTTGGTGGTTTCCAATACCAAAAGGGTTTCTTAAAAAAATATTTTTTGTATCTCTTGTAGCGAATACACTTCAGTACAGCATTACCTATACTGGTTTAAGTTTAATAGATGCATCCGCTGCTGTATTACTTGTTCAAACAGAGGTTCCATTTGGAGTAGTCTTTGCATATTTTATGCTTAAAGAAAAACCAACCGTAAGAAGTTTGATTGGTATTAGTATAGCCTTTATCGGGGTTTATATCTTAACAGGATCACCTAATTTAGATGGTAAATATTTTGGTGTGGGGTTAGTAATTTTAGGCTCAGGTATTTGGGCACTTGGACAAGTTTTGGTTAAACCTTTAAGTAAAGAACTAAATCCATTAGCTCTTGTAGCTTGGTTAGGTTTTTTTTCTGGTCCGATCTTAATTGGACTTTCAGCAATTTTTGATGGTAATACAATTACTTATTTTAAGAATGCGAGTCTTGAAACGTGGATGATTGCTTTATATTTGGGTTTCATTATGCAACCTATCACATACGGTTGCTTTTATTATGTTTTAAAAAATAATCCTATTTATAAAGTTTTACCTATAGTAACTATGGGTATACCTCCAACGGGATTATTGGCTGCAATATTTCTATTAGGAGAGCAACCAACTAAAGAATTGTTTATCGGTGGATCTATAATTATTCTTGGAGTTATGCTTATAGTATTTAATAAGCCTAAAAAAAAAAATTAACCAATACCTTGAAGAAACGGTAAATAATTTAATAGGTAAAAGCCTAGAACCTGAAGTTGATTTGTAATAATTAAAATACCAGTTACAAGAAGTAAAGTTCCACCTATTTTTTCAATAAGCTTAACCTTCTGCCTTATATTTTTTGAAAATATAATAAATTTTTGAATCAGATATCCAGATAAAATGAATGGAAGAGCAAGACCAAGAGAGTATGAACACAATAACAATATACCTCTAGAAATAGATTCTGTGGTTGAGGCTAAGAGTAAAATTGATCCTAGAATTGGACCTATACAGGGAGTCCAACCAAACGCAAAAGCCATTCCTATTAGAATTGAACTAAAAATACTTTTATTTCTATCTGCTTGGATACGCTTTTCATAATTCAAAAATTTAATTTTAAATATTCCTAACATATGAAGTGAAAATATAATGATTACAAGTCCTGCAACTATTCTTAAAGGAAATGAATTGCTTAATAGAAATTTACCTAAAAAGGTTGCTGATGCTCCAAAAATTATAAATACTATTGAAAATCCAGCTGTAAATAAAATTATAGGTAATAAATTAATATTTTTTTTTTCTAATAATTCATTAAGAGAACTTCCAGAAATGTATGAAATATAGCCGGGTATTAATGGTAATACGCACGGTGACAAAAAACTTATTAAACCTGCTCCGAAAGCAATAAAAATTTCAGCCATAACAATTTAATTAACCTTTAATACCAAGGTGAGTATATTTAACATTTAAATAGTCTTTGATTGCCATTGAGCCGCCCTCTCTACCATCTCCTGTTTGTTTAATACCGCCGAAAGGTGCCTCAGCTTGTGCTACCAAAGGTGTATTCACTGCAACTGCTCCTGTTTCTATTTGTTCAGAAGCCTTTGTTGCTAATTCCATTGAATTGGTACAAATGTAGCTTGCAAGACCTAATTCATGATTATTTGCTCTCTCAATAACTTCATCAAATGTTTTAAACGACAGCATTGGACATAAAGGTCCAAAGGGTTCTTCTTTCATAATTGTAAAATTATCTTTTACATCATCAAAAATTGTTGGTTCGTAATAAAAACCTTTGTTAAACCCTGAAGGTTTTTTTCCTCCTAACAAAACTTTGGCTCCTTCTTTTTTAGTTTTTTCAACCAAATTCTCAATTTCATTAAGTCTTTTTTTCGTTGTCATGGGTCCTAATTGAACGTCCGCATCCATTCCATTTCCAATTTTTAATTTTTTAGCTTTCTCTACAAATAAATTTACAAAATCTTTTTTCTTATTATCTTGAATATAGAATTTGCTTGGAGAAATACAAACTTGGCCATTGTTTCTAAATTTTGAGGCTATTGCCATGTCTGTTGCTTTCTCGATATTTGCATCGCTAAACACAATAAATGGTGCATGNCCGCTTAGTTCCATTGTAACTCTTTGAACTTTTTCGGCGGCTTGTTTAAGGACTAATTTTCCAACTCTTGTAGATCCTGTGATAGAAATTTTTTTAATTATATCTGACGCAATTAGTTGAGAGGCTATGCTTGGAGGATCGCCAGATAATAAATTAACCACTCCTGGAGGAACTCCAGCTTCTCTACAAATATCAACTAACTCCATNACANCTCCTGGNGNNATNACATCAGGTTTAATTATAACTGAACATCCTGCGGCTAAAGCAGTTGATATTTTTCTTCCTGATAAAACTAAAGGAAAATTCCAAGGAGACATTGCTGCAACAACTCCAATTGGTTGATAATAAACATGAATTCTAGTGTCTTCAAATCTGCTTTCTACTGTTTGTCCATAAATTCTTTTTGTTTCCTCTGAATTCCACTCAAATATATCTGCTGTAGCTCCTACTTCGCCTTTGCCTTCAAGAAAAGGTTTTCCAACTTCAAGTGTTATCCATTTTGCAAGAACATCTTGTTTGGCTCTTATTAGATCAGCAATTTTTCTAATGACCGAAGATCTTTTCCAAGGAGATGTTTTTTTCCAAACTTCTAAACCTTTTTCAGCAGATTTAAGTGCCCGATCCACATCTTCTGGAGTAGCTTTTGATGCAAGACCTATAACTTCTTCGTTGGCTGGGTTTATGACTTCATATGTCTCTTTGTTGGAAGATGCTTGCCATTTTCCATCAATGAATTGTCCAAATTTTTCGTACATTAATTTAATCTAACATTACTATAGGTTGTGTCTACTATGCAATTTACTCATTATTACATTTTTGCAATAATGATATTCTAAAAATTAAGGAAAGGAGATCATTATGGCAAAATATTATATAATCGGAAATTATACCGCTCAGGCATTTAAGGGATTTATAAAAGATCCTAAACAAGATAGAGCTGCTGCTGCAAATGCATTGGCAACTGCATTGGATGCAAAAATGGAATCATTTTCAATTACAAGAGGATCTTATGATTTTGTTGGATGTGTTAGCGGAAAAGACTTTGAGTCAATGGCTGCAGTTAAATTAGCAGTCGAAGCTTCAGGTGCGATTAGCAATTTTACTATATTAGAAGAAATGGATATGGCTAAAACAGCTGAGATGGCTGGGAAAGCAATGGGTCTTTATAAACCTGCAGGATAAATTATTAAAATTAACTTCTAGTCTTAAAGGCTAGAAGTTAACTAGCTTCAAAAAGTGTAGGAAACATTTTGCCGCCTAAAGGGTCTCCATTTTTATATCCAGCTTCTTGCATTGATTTTCTATAATTATAACTTGTCCAGTCACCAATATAACTTATCTTGGCATCCTCTTTTGCAACTCTTAAAGTATAACGACTTAGTGTCTTATTTGGTATTATTGAACTTAAAGTGCCATGAAGTGTTCTCATATCAAAGATAACACAATCACCTATTTCACAGTCCCATTGTAAAAACTCGTATTTATTTTTATTACCTAATATATCTGGTGGAAGTTCATATTTTTTTCCATCAATTACACATTCTTTCCCTTCAACTTTATGTCCATCTTTAAATAAAACTCTTAAAAAAAGTTTATTCCACAAATGAGAGCCTTTAACCCAAACAACTCCTTCATTTTTTCCAGTGGGTTGTAATGGTAACCACAAAACACACATTGTTCCATCCATATCAAAATAACTTATATCGTGATGAAAAGGTGTTGATGATTTAGATCCACCTTCCCTTAAAAACCAGTTATCCATAACAAGGTTAATTTTTTTTGCAGACATTAATTCAGCAGCAATTTTTGCATATGGAGAATTAAAAACAAAATCTTTAAATTCTGGAACTAAATCCCACGTCCAATAATCTTCTAGGTATGCAGGAATGCCTTTTTCTATTGTATGAGATTTAAATCTTGGACTGGGATTTTTTATATCTTTTTCAATTCCCTTTTCTAGTTTTTTTATCCAACTTATATCAAATAATCCTTTTAAAAATATAGCACCATCTTTTTGAAATTGATTAATTTGTTCTTTAGAAAGTATTTTTTCCATTTAAATTAAAAAAATAAGTTTATTGTTTTGGTAAGAAAAAAATCTAAGTTTTTATATTTTATCTTATTTTTTTTAAATAAATATACCATATATTCATGNGCTTGCATTCTTCTAGACCACCAATTTTTACCAAATTTTTTAAAGTTTGAATTACTTTCCCCTTTTTTATCTTGAAAATAAAAAGTTAAATGATTGTTAATAATCTTAAAATTATTGAATAGAATTTTAGAAATTACGGCCAATCTAAAATCTATTGTTAATAGTGGAAATTTTTTGAGATTTAATTCATATATTATTTTTTTAAAAAAGTTTCTTCTTAATGAAATACAGCTAGTAGGTGGAAATTTTGGCCATATTTTTCTATCCCTCGAGTTTTTAAAATTGTCGCTTAAAAAATACTTTTTTTTTGAATAATATATAATTGGCTTATCGAATAATATATTTGCTTTCTTATCTTTATTAAAATTTCTAACGATATCCATTATCTTATTTTTTTTAAAAAAATCATCAGAGTCTAAACAAGCTAAAATGCTACCTTTGGATTTTTTATAAGCATAAATATAAGTATCAATTTGAAAAAACGTATTGAATTTTACTTTGGATTTTTTTCTTTTTTTTTTATAGGCTTTTATTCCTTTAAACTCTTTAGCAATTTTATATGAGCTATCTTTTGAACCATCATCAATAAAAATAATTTCAATATTTTTATATGTTTGACTTAGACAAGATTTAATACATCTGTTGACATACTTTTCTTTATTGTAACTTGCTATTAAAATTGAAACTAGAGGTTTTTTCATTTACCTGCTGAATTTACTACATATGTAGAAACAATTTCAATTTCTTCAGGTGTTAAAATTTCCTCTTCTCCATAAGCTGGCATTACTCCTAATCCATGAGTAACCATATCTATAACTGACTCAACTGTTAAACCTGCAACAGTATCAAGGTTTGGTCCAACATTGCCCTCGGCGCCTGCTGCTTTCATTGTATGACAACCAGCACAAGCTGCTGTCTCATTAAAAATTTCAAGACCTTTAAGCATCTTTGCTTCGTCAGCAATTGTATTTTGAATACCAATTATAAAATAGAATAAAATAATTAATAAAAATCTCAAAATTTTCATTAATTTATTTTATAACTGTTAGTAGTATTATACTACAGTAATATTTACGCTGTGATCCTTCCAACCATTATGAGCATAACCTCTTCTATTTTCCATTCTCAATTCTGGCTGTTTTTTAGAACCATTAGAAGCAAGGCTTGCTATATTGTAAGTTCCCGATTTTAAATTTGCTTCAAATGCAAATTGTCTCCAAGCATATTTGCCTAAATCAGGACCGATGAATTTCGCTCTTTTCCAGCTTTTTCCTCCATCAACAGATACCTTAACACTTCTAACTTTTTTAGTACCGCCCATGGCAACACCAACTATCTGAACTTTACCAGCTCTTACTGTTCCTGTTTCGTCAGTTGGTCTTGTAATCCAAGATTTTACTGGCATTTCCCAACAAGAAGGATACTGAGATCCCTTTTTGCCAATTGGTGAAATTCTGTAACTTTTTTTCATATATTTAACTGAAGACTCTTTTTCAGTAAAAGCTACTCTGCCAAGATGTTTAACATTATTAATTCCGAAATAACCTGGTGTAACCATTCTCAAAGGTCCACCATGAGCATTAGGTAAAGGAACACCATTCATTTCCCACGCTAACATTGCATCTTTAAAAACTACTTTTGGAACTGATCTTTCAACCATTGCTTTTTTTGGATCTAATCCAGTTGGTTCATGATCTACTCCAGCTGAAGTCATAAATACAGCACTAGCATTCACTCCGCCACATGCTTCCACAACTGCCTTCATTGGAACTCCAGTCCAAAATACACAAGCAGCCGCTCCTGTCTTCCATTGTGATCCTCTTACTTTGTGTTCAAAAAAACCTCTACCGTTACCTGAGCACTGTAAAATTGAAGCCATTGTTGTATGGCCTAACTTTTTAAGTTGAGCTAAAGTAAACGTTTTTGGATTCTTCACGCCTTCAATTGAAACTTTCCAGTCATTTCTATTGCCAATTTGATCGTCTGTCATAGTTGGCATATTATTTCTTATATAAACATTTCTATTAGGGGTAATTAAACTTTCTCCAATAGCACTTCTGTGAGTCTCAATTCCCTTATCTGAATGAACGATTAAAGCGTTTCTATCCTTCCAGCTAATAAACTCAGGTAATCCTTTTTCGCCATCCGTATGGTTTGCATTGGAAATACTTATTGGAACAACTGATGCTGTTGCAGCTAATCCAGCAATTGATGCAGTACTTGCTAAAAAATTTCTTCTATTTAAATTTAGTTTCTTCTCCTTTTTTTTCATGACCCCTCCTTAAACAATATTTAAAGTTACCAAAAAAAAGAGGCCTCAAAAATAAAAAAAAGAAAATATTTACAATTTTGAGTTTTACACTTTTAAGTTGTATAAATCTTGTTTTGCGAGCTTTTGCTAAAAAATTTTGAATTTATTAATCATTTTTTCTAGTATAAATTTAGATAGTTATGCAACTCCTTCAAGATAGTTTTGGTAGAAAATTTCCCTACATCAGAATGTCTATAACGGATGTTTGTAATTTTAAATGTGGTTATTGTTTACCTAATGGTTACCAAGTAGATAAAAGCGACAATAGAAAATTCCTTCATCTAGATGAAATTAAAAGACTTGCGAAATGTTTTTCAGAATTAGGAGTTTGCAAAATAAGAATAACTGGTGGAGAACCAACTGTCAGAAAAGATTTTTTTGATATTGTAAAAGTATTAAAATTTGAATCAGGAATTAAAAAAGTTGTCATTACAACAAATGGCTATCATTTAGATCAAAAAGCAAAGCAATTGGTCGATAGTGGGCTTAATGGAATAAATATTAGTATAGATAGCCTTGATCGTGAAACTTTCAAAAATATTACAAACCACGATCGATTACCAGAAATTTTACAAGGAATAAAAAATCTTCAAGATCTAGGATTTGAGAATATAAAAATTAATGGTGTTCTTTTAAATGGAGTAAATGCGTCTGAAAAAGATTTCAATAAGTGGTCAGAATTTATTAAAAATAATAAAATTGACTATAGATATATTGAATTAATGAGAACTGGCGACAACTTAGATTATTTTAATAAATATCATGTTTCTTCAAAAGTTTTTAAAGATTATTTAAATAAAAATAAATGGATTTATCAAACACTTGGAAAAGATGCAGGTCCCTCTTTGAATTATATAAACCCTGATTATAAAGGAAAGTTTGGAATAATTGCTCCATACTCTAAAGACTTTTGTAAATCTTGTAATCGTTTAAGAATTACCTCTAGAGGGGACTTGAGATTATGTTTGTTTGGTAATACTGGAATAAGTATTAGACATTTATTACAAAAAGATGAACAACTTGAAGAATTAAAGGATCTGATTTTAAAACAAATGAGATTTAAAAAAGAATCTCATTACTTAGAACTTGGTGAAACAGGTTTAACTAAAAATTTGTCAACTACTGGAGGATAATGAAAAATATTAAATTAGTAAATCAGGAAGAGTTAAAAGACTGGGCAAAAGAAATATTTAAAAAAAATACTTTCAACATGGTTGATGTGTCTTCTAAGAAGGAGACTTTTAGAAGAGCGCTTGCATCGGGAAAAATTTATGTAGGTAAGGAAGTTTTCGATTTAATTAAAAATAAAAAAATGCCTAAAGGAGATCCAATTACACTAGCTGAGGTATCAGCGGTTTTAGGTGTAAAAAAAACAAGCGAACTAATACCTTTATGCCATCCTCTGCCCATTGATCATACCGCAACAAAAATCATTATGAATGAAGTTGATAGCTCGCTAGAAGTCTTTTGTGTCGTATCAGCAATTGCAAAAACTGGCGTCGAAATGGAAGCCATCATGGGTGTTAACGCTGCGTTAATTACTATTTATGATTTGAGTAAAATAGTAAACCCACATCTTAAAATTGATAATGTTAAATTATTAATTAAAGAGGGTGGAAAAAGCGGGCTATGGACCAATCCTGATGGTCTACCAAAATTTTTAGAAAATATTTTTTAAATATGAAAGTAAAACTTGAATTATATGGAGCAAGTAGAGATTTAAGTGAGAAAAATTTTATTGAATTTAATTTAGATAAAAAAAGCTCAATCAAGGATCTTAAAAAAGAAATATTAAACTACGTTGATAATAATTTTAAAGGAAATGATAATTTTAAAAAAATAATTGAGTCATCTGCTTTTTGCTCAGAGGATAACAATATTATTTCAGACAATTATTTAATTAATAAAGACCAAAAAATCGGAATTATTCCACCTATTGGAGGTGGTTAATGCTTCACGCAAAAATAATTGACCTTGAAAAGGATAAAATAAAACCGGAAAATGCCGAAGAATTTATTGCCTCTGCAAACTATGGAGCTTCTATAGTTTTTTACGGGACAGTCAGAAATAATAATGAAAATAAAAAGGTTACTGGAATAACTTATGATGCACATGATTTAATGGTGATTAAAAGTTTTGAGGAAATTTATAAAGAAGTTGGTCAAAAACTTAATATTAAAGATAAGTCAGTTTTTATTGAACATGTTAAAGGCTATGTAGGCCTTGGTGAAATAAGTATTATTATAGCAGTTGCTTGTCCACATAGAGCTGAAGCATATACTCTCTCAAGATTTATCATTGAGGAAATTAAAAAAAGATCTCCTATTTGGAAAAAAGAACACTATGAAAATGAAGATAGTGAATGGTTAAAAGGGAATCCAATACAAGCTAATTAAAATCTCTACTTAAATCAAAATCTTTGAATATTTTATTTGATTTAACATTTATAAAATTAGTATTTTTTTTAAGTTTTTTTACTAAAAACTTAGCCCCAACATCCCCTTTAATTTTTTTAAATTTATTTATAGTTGAAATATCAAAACCAATTGGATTTCCTATTTTATTTTTGAAACTCAATGCGTGTACTAAATGTTTTCCTTTTTTTATAGAGTCAAAAATTTTATTAATATCTGAAGTTTTTATAAAAGGCATATCTGATTGAACAATTATAAACCCTTTATCTTTTTTAAATATTTTAACTAAACCTGACTTTATCGAGGAAGAAATTCCTTTTTTATAATTTTTATTATTTACATATAAAATTTTTTTATTCTTTTTTACTATTTTCTTTATTTTTTCTTTTTGGTATCCAATAACAATAATAATTTTATTTACTTTGCTTTTCAGGAGAGATCCTAAAACGTGATTGATAAGAGGAATAGATTTAAATTTCTTAATTAATTTATTTTGACCCTTTAATCTTTTCGATTGACCAGCAGCTAAAAGAATAGCTTTAATCATATTTTATTCCCCAATTAAATGATGCGATAACACTCTTGTTTGCTTTTCAATACGATGTTCGAATAAATACAATCCTTGCCATGTTCCAAGTATTAATTTTTTACTTTTAAGGCTTAATGTTAATTGGTTATTTGTAAGAGCAGATTTAATATGAGCAGGCATGTCATCTTTTCCTTCAGTCGAATGCTTATATAATTTTGTATCCATAGGAACTAATTTATTAAAAAAATTTTTAAGATCATATAATACATCTGGGTCAGCATTTTCTTGAATAACTAATGATGCGCTTGTATGTAATATATTGATGTTTAATATACCATTTTTGATTTTTTGTTTATCTAACCAACTTAAAGTGTCCGCAGTAAAATTGTAAAAACCTTGTCCATTAGTTTTTAATTCGATTTCTTTAAATATCTGATGCATTTATTTTTTATATGTTTCTGAAACTAATTGAGAAATAATTGATAGTGCGATTTCTGGAGCTGATTTTCCTCCCAACTTAATTCCGATTGGTCCATGAATAGATTTAATTTGATCATCGTTGTAGCCTGCATCTTTTAATCTTTGACATCTGTTCTCATGAGTTTTTTTACTACCTAGCGCTCCTATGTAATAAAATTTTTTATTTAAAGCATGCTGTAAGGCTGGATCGTCAATTTTTGGATCATGTGTCAAAGCAATTAGAGCTGTGCTAGAACTTGACTCAATTTCTTTAAAAGCTTCGTCAGGCCATTTGTTAATTATATTAATTTCTGGAAATCTTTGTTTTGATGCAAAATAGCCTCTAGGATCAATTATTGAAATTTCAAAATTTAAACTTTTTGCAAATTCTACTAAATATTGAGCTATGTGTACCGCTCCAACTATAATTACTTTTATAGGTCTTATATATGACTCAACAAATATTTCAGTTCCTTCTATGACACCATTTTTTTTAGTTTCAAAAAATTTATTTATTTGATTTTTATATTTTTCTAAATTTTTACCTAAATTTTTACTTTTTTCAAAAATTTCGCTTTCGCCTGTTGATAGATTGGTAACAATTGCAAATTCAGATTTATTTTGTTTTTTTTTGATAATTTTTTGTAAGACTTCTAATTTCATTAATTTATTTGCTCTAAATAGACTGCGATTTCACCGCCACATGCTAGACCTACTTCCCATGCACTTTCGTTAGAAACCTTAAATTCAATTTTTTTAAAAGGTTTGTTTTCTTTAAGAATGTTGAGACACTCTCTTACAACAGCTGATTCAACACACCCGCCTGAAACAGATCCAGAAAAATCTCCTTTTTCATTTACAATCATTCTACTTCCGATTTGACGTGGAGATGATCCCCAAGTTTGTATTACAGTTGCGAGAACTACTTTTTGATTAGTTTTTATCCAGTCGTTAGCTTCTTCTAAAATCTTTTCATCAAATGAATTTTTCATTAGATGTAAGGTTAATACTCAAATATTTATTTAGCAAGCATCAACAGCTTTTTTTGCAAATACTTTAACCATATTTGCTCTATAATCTGCAGAAGCATGAATATCAGAATTCATTCCGCTAGAAGAAATCTTTACACTATCTAAAGATGACGACGAAAAATTTTTTGAAAGTGCGCTTGCTATACTTTTTTCATTATAAACACAGGATTTTGCTCCAGTAACAGCAACATTTACATCGCTTTTATGTTTAGCTACATACACTCCAACTATTGCATACCTAGATGCTGGATTTGGATATTTTTGATAGCAAGACTTTTCAGGAATTTGAAATTCTATTGCTTCTATCAACTCACCTTTTTTAAGCGATGTTTCAAACATTCCAGTGAAAAATTTATCTGCACTTATCTTTCTATTATTTGTATGAATTGTTGCGTTAAGAGCTATGCAAGCTGATGGATAATCAGCAGAAGGGTCGTTGTTTGCAATTGATCCACCGATAGTTCCTCGATTTCTTACTTGAGGATCACCAATTCCTTCAGCCAGAGCAGCTAAAGAAGGAATAGCTTTTTTAACCTCTTTAGAATTAGCAACTTCGGCATGTTTTGTTGTTGAACCGATAGTCACTGTTTTACCACTTGCTTTTATACCTGATAATTTTTTTATCCTTTTAATGTCTATGATATCTTTGTAAGAAGCTAATCCTAATTTCATAGATGGAAGAGTAGTCATTCCTCCAGCTAAAAAAGCAGAACTTGATGAAGCTAACTTTGTGGCCTCTTTAACATCTTTAGTAGAATGATAGTTAAATGTTTTCATAGTTTTCTCCTTAAGCTGCTTTAGAATTTGATTTATTCATTTTTTGACATGCTTTCCAAACTTTTTCAGCAGTTGCTGGCATTGAAACTTCTGTACCTACCGCATTCATAACAGCATTCATAACTGCTGGAGGAGCAGCAATTGCACCTGCTTCCCCACATCCTTTAGTTCCTAATGGATTAGACGTAGCAGGGGTACAGGTAAATCCTAAATTAAACTCTGGAAAATTATCAGCTCTTGGCATCGTATAATCCATGTATGATGCTGTAACTAATTGTCCTGAGTCATCATAATGACAATTCTCGTAAAGTGCTTGGCCTATTCCTTGTGCTAATCCACCATGAACTTGGCCTTCAACAATTAAAGGATTTATGATTGTTCCAAAATCATCTACCGCTGTATATTTTACTACCTCTGTATTTCCAGTCTCTGGATCAACCTCAACTTCACAAATGTGAGAACCTGCTGGAAAAGAAAAGTTTCCTGGATCAAAAAATGATGTTTCTTTTAGACCCGGCTCTTCTCCTTCAGGAAGGGGAGATTTAACTTCTCCGTAAGTTCCAGGTAAGTAGCAAGCAAATGCAACTTCACCAATTGTTTTCTTCTTGTTCGATTTAGCGACAATAAATTCTCCATCTTTAAACTCAACTTCACTTTCACTCACCTCCAACATTTTAGCAGCAACTTTTTTTCCTTTTGCTACTATCTTGTCACAAGCTTTTACAATTGCCGTTCCACCAACTGTTAAAGATCTAGATCCATAAGTTCCATAACCAAAAGGTCCTTTGTCAGTATCTCCATGGGAAATTTCAATATTTTCTAAAGGTACACCCAATCTATCAGCTGCTATTTGAGCAAATGTCGTATCATGTCCTTGCCCATGACTATGTGATCCTGTAAAAACTGTGACATTTCCAGTTGGATTAAATCTTACTTCTGCAGACTCCCATAAACCAATTCCACATCCTAGTGACATTACTACCGCAGAAGGTGCAATACCACATGCTTCGAAATAACTACAAAAACCTATACCTCTCAGTTTACCTCTAGACGCAGACTCATTTTTTCTTTTTTCGAAACCTTTATAATCACCAACTTCCATTGCTTTTTTCAATCCAGCATTATAATCACCTGAGTCAACTGAGTGAACTAACGTTTGTTGAAATGGGAACTCTGTTGGAAAGTTTTTCATCCTAATTTCTGCAGGGTCCATACCTAATTCTCTAGCTGCTTTTTCTACTAGAGTTTCTATAGTGTATGTTGCTTCTGGTCTTCCAGCTCCTCTATAAGCATCAACTGGAGCAGTATTTGTAAATACTGCTTTTACATTACTGTAAGCTGCAGGCATTTTGTATACTCCTGTTGCACAAGGGCCAAACAAATATGTTGGAGTTACAGTTGCAAAAACAGATGCATAAGCACCAATATTTGCGATCGTTTCATTTTTAAAACCTAAAAACGTTCCATCATTTTTTACTGCAAGTTCTGCATGTGTTACATGGTCCCTTCCATGACAGTCAGACAAAAATGACTCAGTTCTGTCTGCAACCCATTTAACAGGTCTTTCTATTTTTTTGGATGCCCAGCTACAAACTACTTCTTCAGCATAAGGATAAATTTTAGATCCAAATCCACCACCAACGTCTGGTGCTATAACTCTTAATTTATTTTCTGGGGCCACACCATTAAATGCTGAAATAATTATTCTAGCTAAATGTGGGTTTTGACTCGTTGTGTATAATGTAATTTCTTCTGTTGAAGGATTATAATCTGCATTCGCCGCTCTAGGCTCCATTGCATTTGGAATTAGTCTATTATTAATTAAATCAATTTTTATAATTTTGTCTGCTTTATCAAAAGCTTCTTTTACTTTTTCTCTATCTCCTAATAACCAATCGAAACATAAGTTTTTTGGAATATCTTTATAAATATTTTCCGAGTCCATTGCTTGATCGGTTTTAACTACTGCTTTTAAAACTTTATAATCTACTTTAACTAAATCAGCCGCATTTCTTGCTTCATCAAGACTTTCTGCAATTACTACTGCTACATGATCTCCTACGTAATTTACACTCTCACTTGCTAAAGGTGGATGTGCTGGTACTTTCATATCAGAACCATCCTCACTTTTAATTCTCCATCCAGCTATTAATCCTCCAATTTTATCGTTAGCAATATCTTTTCCAGTAAGTACAGCAACTACACCTGAAGATTTTTCAGCCTTTGATTTATCAATGTTTTTGATTTGCGCTCTTGCGTGAGGAGACCGAACAAAATATGCGTAAGTTTGATGGGCAAAAGTTACATCCGCTGTATATTTACCTCTACCTGTTAAAAGCTTTTTGTCCTCTTTTCTTTCAACTCTTGATCCAACTAAACTTGCCATATTAAATTTCTCCTTTCATTACATTTTTGAAGCAGCTTCTTTAACTGCTGCAACTATATTTTGATAACCAGTACATCTACATATATTTCCTTCTAACCAATCTCTTATTTCTTTATCACTTGGATTTTTTTTATGATTTAACAAATCAATTGCACTCATAACCATTCCTGGTGTACAAAATCCACATTGTAAACCATGTTGTTTTTTAAATGCCTCTTGCATTGGATGCATCTTTCCGTTCGATACTAACCCTTCAATAGTAGTAACTTTTGAACCTTCAATGTCAGCTGCTAAAGCAGTACAACTTTTTATCGATTTTCCATCAACATGTACTACACACGCTCCACATTGACTTGTGTCACAACCAACGTGAGTGCCTGTTAAATTTAAAACTTCTCTTAAAAATACCGATAGAACAGTGTGATCTGGGACTTCTTTGCTTACTTTTTTCCCATTAACTTCTAGACTTACTTTTTTCATAGTCTTCCCTCCTATAAAAAACTTAAACATTTAAACACAATAGCTAATGTTCTTCAATTATTTATGATAATTAAATTCTAGTAATGCGCGAACTAATATAAGAAATATCCTATAATTATGAGAGTGATTATTGTTGCTAATGAATAAACGTAGATTTTTGTATTAGATTTTTTAGTGATTAAGGGTTCTTTTTTGTTATCTTCTAGTTTTTCATCTTTCAATTCTATTTTTTCTTTAGAAATCAATTCAGAAAATTTGCCAAAAAAAATATCAGCCATTTTTTTTGCGGTCATATCAATTAACCTCGAACCTACCTGAGCAATTTTACCACCAACATTAGCTTCTACTTCGTAGGTAAGCTTTGTTCCACCTTCAGAATCTTCGAGTTTTACCTGTGCTGAACCTGATGCAAAGCCGACTGGGGAATTTCCAGATCCCTCAATAACATAGCTGTTAGGAGCATTTATATTTTTAAGTTCAATATCTCCTGTAAAACTAGCATTAAATGGACCGATTTTATTTGTAGCAGTAGCTGTAAATTCAGTATTCGAGTTTTTTTTAAATTCTTCGCAACCTGGTATAGATTGTTTTAAAATTTCTGGATCATTCAGAGCTTCCCAAACTTTTTGTTTTTCTAAATTTATTTGATAAGATCCATTTAATTTCATAAGTGTAATAAAAACTTAACATATAAAATTATGGATGATAATACAAAAAAAGAATTACAATCTGCAGCTTTTGATAGATTGCTAAATCACTTAAGAGACAGAAAAGATGTTCAAAACATAGATTTAATGAATCTTGCAGGTTTTTGCAGAAACTGTTTATCAAAATGGTATAGAGAAGAAGCAGAAAAAAAAGGAATTGAAATTTCAGATCCTGATGCAAGAAAACATGTCTACGGAATGTCTTATTCTGAGTGGAAAGAAAAATATCAAAAATAAATATTTTTTTTTTGATGTTTAGATTATTTCCGTTAATATTTATTGTACTTTGGTCTTCAGCATTTATTACCACTAAACCTATAGTTGATTATAGCGATCCCTTTTCTGCTTTAGCTTTTAGATTCTTATTAGTTACTTTTGGTTTCTTTTTATTTTCAATTTTTAGAAAAGAAAAAATTTTGGTATCAAAAAAAAATTTTATAGAGTCAATCTTTAGCGGTATTTTATTTCATGGCGTTTATTTAGGAGGAGTTTTTTTTTCTATATCAAAAGGTCTTCCTACGGGCATCGCAGCATTAATAGTCACACTTAATCCAGTTTTAACTAATGCTCTTGCTGGTCCATTGTTAAAAGAAAAAGTTTCAATTAAACAATGGATCGGTGTGACAATGGGTTTTTTGGGGGCAGCGATAGTTTTAGGTTTTGACATNGGTACCACTTTACCAACAATTGGAATAATTGCTGTCTTTATTTCTTTATTAGCTGTTACAAGCGCCACACTATGGCAAAAAAAATTAAGTAATAATTTATCTCTTCCAGTAAATAATATGTATCAAGCTATTGGTGGTTTTTTATTTCATATTTTAATAGTTTTGTTTTTTACCGAACCTTATATTAATTTTTCTTCAACTTTCATTATAGCGATGACTCATCAGATTGTTTTAGTTTCTTTTGGTGCTTTTACTATTTTAATGTATTTAATTAAGCATCATTCAGCTAGTAAGACTGTCTCTCTATTTTTTTTAATTCCTGCTACTTCTGCTTTGATTGCATGGATTTTTTTAAATGAAACTTTAAATATTTTTGATATTTGTGGATTTATAATTGCTTCAATTGGAGTTTTTATTGCAACAAGAGAAAATAAATAAAATTTTATTTTTCTTTTAATCTAGGAAATAATTCTACAAAATTACATGGTTTATGATTTACATCTAATTGATGAATTAAAATTTTATCCCATGCATCTGTTACACCGCCGGATGAACCTGGTAAAGCAAATATATATTTGCCATTTGCTAGAACAGCACAAGCTCTTGATTGAATAGAGGAAGTTCCAACAGTTTTTAAACTTAAAGTTCTAAAAACTTCACCAAAACCAGGTATATGTTTATCTGCAACTTCATTTAATGCTTCTGGAGTTATATCTCTGCCTGTTAAACCCGTTCCTCCTGTAGTAATTATCACATCTACTTTCTTTTTATTTAGCCATTTTTTTATAATTTTTTTAATCTCTTTTTTACTATCTTTACAAATTTTTCTATCAATTAGTTTATGTTTTGCTTTTTTAATTTTTTTTTCAAGAATATTGCCAGATTTATCTGTATCTAAAGTTCTGGTATCAGTAACAGTTAAAAGTGCTATATTTACATTCATAAGTTTAAAATGATTATATTATCAATTTTATTTTTTGTAACTGCTATATTATATTCCAGTGTTGGCTTTGGAGGTGGATCAACCTATCTTGCCTTGTTATTAATTTGGGGAATTCCTTATAGTATATTCCCAATTTTAGCTTTATCTTGTAACATTATAGTCGTATCAGGAAACTGTTTTAACTATATAAGAACAGGGAATCTTAACTTAAGGTTGCTCCTACCTTTTTTGCTAGGATCGGTACCTCTTGCATTTATCGGTGGATCACTAAACATAGATAAACAAATTTTTGAGCTACTGCTATTTTTAATTCTAATGATAGCAGGAATTTTGCTGCTTATAAATTTTAATTCCTATGACGACAAAAATAATAAATATAAAAAAATCCCATCCTTTATTTCTTTTTTGATTGGAGGAGTTTTAGGATTTTTTTCTGGAGTCGTTGGTATAGGAGGTGGAATTTTTTTAAGCCCTATCCTTTTTTTACTTAAAGCAGCCAAACCAAAACAAATAGTAACAGCGGCATCGCTATTTATTCTTATAAATTCTATTTCAGGAATTTTTGGCCATCTTACTAAAAGCTCATTATTTAATGAAATTCAAAATTATTGGTTTCTTTTGTTAGCTGTTTTTATTGGTGGACAAATAGGTAATTTTTTAAATTTAAAAATTTTTCCTGCTAGAATTTTAGCCTTGGTAACAGCTGGACTAGTGCTATTTGTTGCTATTAGAATGGCTTTTAAAATATTTAATTAATTTTATGGATAAAGATTATTTTAAGAAATTAAGAATCTTAGATGGAGGAATGGGACAAGACCTTCTAGAAAGAGGACTTGTTACAAAAGGAACTCTTTGGTCATCTAGTGCTTTATTAGAAGAAAAAAATCATAAATTAATAATTGATTCACATTTATCTTTTATCAATGCTGGAGCTGANGTAATTTGTACAAATAGTTTTACATCTAGGAGNGTAAGATTTNTACAAAATAAAGTTAACGAGCACTTTGAATANGCAAATAAAAAGGCTGGTGAACTTGCTCTAGAGGCAAAAAAAATTTCTAAAAAGAATATTTTGGTTGCNGGAAGCCTTCCTGCACAAAACGATACTTATTGTGTTGATAAAAGGGATCAAAATATAATTAAAAAAAATTTTTATGATCAAGCAAATTTAATTGCACCTTATATAGACTTTTTCTATTTAGATGTTTTATCAAGCGGGAAAGAAATAGAAATTGCACTTAATGTTATTGAAAAATTTAACAAACCTGTTTTAGTTGGATTGCATTTAAAAAAAAATTGCAAGCTTCCATCAGGCGAGACAATTACAGAGATTGTGGAAAAATTTAATAACAACAATTGGTTAGGTGTAATTTCTGCATGTGTATCACCAGAAATAGTTGATGAGTCAGCCAATGAATTAAAAAGTTTAAATATTCCCTTTGGTTTTAAAGTAAATTTATGGGGAGTTGAAGAGCCTTTACCTGTCGATGAATTTAATACTGCAAAGCCTGATGAAATTGGAAAAAACCCTAATATAAGATTAGGTACTAGGAAAGATATAACAGATGAGATTTTTAAAAACTTTGTAGCAAAAATAATAAAAAAAGGTGCAACCATTCTTGGAGGTTGTTGTGAGGTTAAAACAAATCATATTAAACAAATTAAGAAACTAATTAATTAATCTGAGGATTTTTTTACAAAATAAATACCAATAACTACAGCAGTCAATGAAACAATTACTTTTGAGGTAATTAATTCACCTAAGAAAATATATCCTAGGATAATTGCAAATATAGGTATTAAGTAAGAAACCTGAGACTGGAAAATCAATCCATTATTTTTTAAAATTCTAAACCTTAACAGCCATGCTAAACCCGTACAAACTATCCCAAGATAAATTAAGGAAGCTGTAGATTTTAAACTTGGATTCAAATTCCAAGGTTGCTCAAAAATAAGTGATAAAGGTAATAAAATAATTGAAGCCCATATACATATTGAAGTAGTCACATTTTCATTTTTTTTGGAACTAATTTTTAAAGTTAAAACACCACCTATCACGTATCCTGTTGCGCCGGCTAAAATTAATAGCGCTGATAAGAAGTTATTTTCATTAATTAAAATATTATCTGAAAATAAATAAATAATTCCTGAAAAACCAATTAAAACACCAATTGTTTTTACAAAATTAAATTTATCGTGCTTAGTAAAAAAATGACCTAAGATTGTTGAAGTAAGAGGGCCACTTGACATTAAAATTGCAGCCAAATTACTTTGAACTGACTTAACTCCATAAGCAATTAAAAAAAAAGGTACAACTAAATTAACAAATCCAATAATTGCAAACCAATGCCACTCTTTAGAAAAAGCTTCTATTTTTATTTTTTTGTAATTACAGATTAATAATAAAGGTATTGAAGCTAAAAAAACTCTCAAAAAAGCAATTGTAATAGGGCCAAAAGAATCTGTTGCAATCTTTATGTTGAAAAAAGCTGAGGACCAAATCAATGCGAGAAAAGAAAGTAATAAATAATCAATAAATTTTGGTTTTCTCATTCTATGATTTCTATAACTTTTCCATTTGTTATTTTTATTAATTTTTCAAAATTAATTTCAAAAACACAGTTGGGATGTCCTGCTGCAGCATAAATTTTATCAAATCTTTCAAGAGAATTATCTATATAAATTTCAATGTTATTAATATGTCCAACAGGTGAAACGCCACCAATCGTATATCCAGTTTGAGTTTTAACCTCATCTGGATTCGCCATACATACATCTTTTTTAAGGGTAATTTTTTTTAATTTATTAAGTGAACATTTTTTGTCACCAGAAATCAAACAAAGCACATAAGAGTTTTCGGCTCTAAATAATAAACTTTT